>Ga0209367_1010290_pt1 | contig 12563 bp, 6 predicted proteins | sample WorMetLIZISLAND2_FD_187412 | JGI IMG/M metagenome (GOLD analysis project Ga0209367, IMG submission 187412) | Marine gutless worms symbiont microbial communities from Max Planck institute for Marine Microbiology, Germany - Olavius geniculatus... ... | reverse complement strand
GGTGCCGTTCTGGACTCAGTCTGAACACTGTTCGTCCTTCGCCGTTTCCTAATCCTCCTTCTCCTACCGTATCCTCGATCCCACCCCAGAATGTTCATGTTCCGTCCGGGACGTTCATCCTGCGAATGCTCACGGGCACCAGGGACATCTACCAACGACGGGGATACGTTAGTGAAAGTGTCAGTCATTCGTCCGGGACGTTGTGAGACGTCTACCAGCGACGAGGATATGTTATTGGAAATGTCAGTCCAACTTGTAATGGCAGCGTTCCACCCGGGGCATTCTTCCTGTAAATGCGCACGGTCATTAGGAATATTTACCGACGGCGGAAATGTATCCGAAAATGTAGTAGTGTCTGTGAAAGTATCAAAGGTGTCAGTCATCCGTCCGGGACGTTAAGAGGCGTCTCCCTGCGACGGAGAGATATAATTAACAAAGTTTGTCGGTCGTGAATTGGTCTGGGTACTCTCATCAACTCTATCTGCATTATGGGCGGAGAATTGGATATTGGTCTTGGCAACTCTATCTACGCTAGAAGCGGAGAATTATGTAGTGGCGGTCACGTAAGTTCCACCTATTCGGCGATCAACCGGTTCTCTCTTCAACGCTATCCATTCATTATTGACACAAACTTGCTTCCTTTTACAATCGAACACACACTCGTTCTCTTCCATCCAGTCACTACCAAGGATCAGGCCCGTCATATTTGGAGATATCAGGACCTCAGTGTCGATGTCTTGGGTTCCCACCCGTAATGTGACATGTGCGACTCCATGGAGAAACATATTTCCTCCATTTGCAGCCTTTACCAGGGTGATATCTGGCGGAAAAACTTCCCATTTCAACTCCTCAGCAAGCGTGGAACCAGCAACAGTAATGCCACTACCCGTATCAAGCAACGCAGTCTCTGTATGCTCGTTGTATCTCACATCGATACATGTCCATGACTGTTTTTCAGTGGTAGAGCGGACATTACACGGCTGCCTTTCGTAGGGTGCTTGGATAGCTAATCGTGGAGCTTGCTGTTCTACATGCGGCACAAGGGGAAGGGACGGCGATGTTGATCCACTGAGAAAGGCAGGACAATTTCTTGCGAAATGTCCCATGTTTCCGCAGTGATAACACTGATATGGCCTTGATCCTCTTTCCGTATTGTTACCAGCATAAGGGACAGGTGCCCCAGAGGCCATCCTAGCTTTCAACTCTGCCAATTCCCGCTTCACTTCCTCCAGTTCCTTCTTCGTCTCCGTCTCAGCCTTCTTACTCTCCGCTGTAACTTTCTTTGCCTCTGCTACTTCTTTCTGCGACACTGCATGTCTAGGTTCCGTTTGACTAGGGAAAGAGGCAGAAGGCCTTTTTATTTCCCTAGTTTTCTTTGGTTCTTGTAGAGGCTTAGCCTCTGTTGGCTGACTCTGAATGTTTTTGGACCAGACCTCCATTTGTAATGCTATCACAAGCGCGGCATCCAAGGTGGTCGGTTGACGATCACGAATTCGCATAAACAAGTCAGAGTCTCCCAAAGCGTCAAGAAAGGCGTCAGTGGCCATTGCTTCACGAGTCTCATAATCGGCCGTAGGAAAAGCAAGGGCAGCTAAGCGACGAATGTCGGCATGGAGACTCTGAAGAGTCTCGTCTTTCCTACGTCGACGATTTTTCTGCTCGATTCGGTGTTTATCCGCAAAGGCTCGGCCACCAAACCTTTGTTTCAACGTATTAGTCAACTTAGAAAGTGATTTAGTCACTTCGTCTCATTAGTTTAAGTTTAATTTCTCGAAATATAGGTATCGTAGAAATATGCGGATACCCGCACTCTTTATCGAAAGACAAGGTTTCTATCGATACGTGACATTATGCACCGCAACGCATTTTGGGTAAGGTTTCGTGATATTTGTGCGTCAAAGGGGGTTTTTCACGGCTAACTTCTCGGACATACTAAAATGCTTGCTAGACGAAATTAGGTTCTAGCTAGAAGGACGCAAATAATGGTATCTTACTGCTATATGTCCGTGCTAGCTATAATGTTGATGATTTTTATGTGAACAGAGTTTTTACGGTGATTTTTTAAAGGCTTTTTATTTGGTAGGTTTTTGACTGGGCGGAAGCTGACAGAAAACGCGATTATGGTATGAAATAATAATAACTATTTAGGATAAAATTAAGACGCAGGCTTTTTTATAGGACACACTATACAGAGTTAACAAGTGCTTTAACTAGATAGCTGGAGACTATATTACCAAAAATTTGTTACACTTTGATGAGTTGAGCTTTTAGTTTATTACTTACTGTACGTGACTTCCAAATTGGAACTAGCTCGCTCAGTCTCTGTCTCGCGATTGCCAATCTCGACTTCACCTCCTCGTCACACGACGTTTCAGAATTGAACATAGCTCCAAGATACTTGAACGACTTAGTTTCACTCAGGGTGCATCCAGCTACCGTTACAGTGTGATATACTAACGCGAGACGCTAGCAGTCGTTATAGCTTGAGTAGAGTGCGATTAGGCCTATGGGCACTTATAACACTGCAGACACTATAGTGAGAGATAGCAGGACCAAGTAAGCAAAAAAATAATAAACGTTCAGAAAAAACATCACAGAACTTTGCCTGTGCTCTGCTGATAGAGTCGTAACCTGTCAAACTAGAAGGCGCTTGTGAGAGTGCATATCTCCGCCAAGTGAAGTGATTCAAAGTAACATTACTACGGTAAAATGTAGACGTTTTCTCAGGAGGACGCCACCGTTCCTGCCGGTTGTGTATGACATGTGGAGATGATGATGAGTCATCGTGTACACACACGGACAGACGGAGAGAACGATCAATCTCTTAATCTCCTCCAATGTTCACTACGTTCACATTGGCGGAGATAATGACAAAGACGATAACTGGGCTGCTCTGCACCGAGACATAATCAGATATCGAATGACCTTGGGCTAGTTCAGATCGTCTAAATAACGAATTGTCTAGTCGTTGCATATTGCTGTAAATTAATTCTAAAACCTAAAAAATGTCATAATTTGTAATCGGCGCGGGAGCCCGACAAAAGTTTTTTTAAAAAATAATTACTTATAATATATCAGATTCTGTCGCGGATTCGGGGACCGCTGAGAAATGAAACGTGGTTTGAGTGCTTTTTTGCGCCATCCGGCCAGATCGTCGGACCTGTTCTAATCTACGGCTCTCGGGCCCAGGAGAGCACTTAATCGAAAACTGCAAGGATCAGTGATACCTGAAGCCTGGTAGAGTGAAAGACGTAGTGGCGGCGACATCGAACGGTCGTGTAAAACCAGCATCTCGCAGACCGGCGTTTGACTCGACTGCCGCTGACGCTGCAAACGACGACAACGATGTTTATTTACCGAACAAATTTCCACACAACCAGGAACATGTTTACGGCACAGGGTGGTTAAGAAGTTCGACCTCTGTCTCCTTCAGAAATGTTAGAAATTTTCAGTTGACAAATCAACGACACGCAGCCATCTGAATTGCAAAAACGACTGCAAACATTGCCGCAAGAGGCGTTTCGAAAGCCGAAAATTCTCCGTTCCGCGGACCGCGCTGGGGAGCTTACAGCACATGCGCAGAGAAGAAATTCTAGCTGGATTTGGAAGCAAAAACGGCTGGAAACGAACTAACCAACTCGTCCAATTATAGCGTATTTACACTGTATGCCGTGAGTCTGTGATTGAACTAAATACAAAGTCATAAGGACAAAAATGTGCAGCAGAACAATGACCGAAGCAGATAACATCGGAAGCCGCGAAACCCTACGACAAAAACGAAAAATGCAAAAGCATCGAATTTCCATGCCACATTTTATGTGTCAGGGAAACTCGGTGCTTCTGAATTTATACGCAAACACACAAAGCAACCTTAAATAATTTTGTCCGAAAATTTATATTCACATCTTTTCGCGCTTTTGCTGTAGTTGAACGGTAGTTAGTTCCGATACGAAATGAACACGTTTATTCGCCACAGAAAATAACCCAGACGAGCTTTTGCAATTTCTGTATTACTTGTGTCAACCATTTCATAAGCCTAATTATGATAAATGCTGATGCGGACAGACCGGGATGGCGGTGCTGTAGTGTGGTGTCGTCAGAGTGAGGTCGGTACGGCTGAAAGCCAACACGCTGCGGTGCTTTCACTGACTGTGTCTGTGTCGTATTGGTGATGTCCTCGGCTGGACCAGATGGAACAGTGAAGTCACTGGATGCCGATGAACGTCCAACACTTTGTCCTCTGAATGAACAACATAATCACTGATCAGTCAATCAATCAATGGCAAAATTTTTTTACATAAATCTGAATGGGCGCGCTTAACGATTAAAAGCACTAAGCCTAAACGATATAGAAAATCCTAAAAGCAGTATAAAAGTAAAATTTTACTTTTTACAGTCTATAGGCGGGTTAAATAAAAATTTGTTAAAACTTTGTTTAAAAGTCAAGTGTGTGGCAGTGTGGCGAATGTCAGCAAATAGTTGATCATCAGCGTAAAAACGTCCATAAGTCATAAAACCCACACCGCGGCGCCGATCTCCGTTAATTTATCCCTCAGCCAGACACCAGTTTACACTGCCAGATCACGGACACGGGACTAATGCATCGCGCGGTGTGCTTTCTGTTTACACCACAAATTTCGCCGGTACTAATTGCGCCTGCTCGCGGAGGGATGGCCAGGCTGAGTTAGTCTAAATGGCCTGTAACATAACAAAATGGTTTACCAGTCTGCGAGCCTACTCCCTACCAGATAGAGGTCAGGGGAACGCTGTAAGCTCCCCCTGCTAGATTCGAGAGGGAACCCCGGTTGTAGATGCATTTTGAGACCCGAAAAAGTTTTAGGAATGCTGTAGCCAGTATAAATGCTGTAGATTGCCCCCTCTATTGTCCCCTGGCTACGTCACTGGTTGCTAATGCATCTGTGTTTGTGACGAACCTGCTGTAGTTTTCGGCCAACGAACTTTCACTTCCCGCCAACGCCGATTTTTTCCCGCCGATGAGCGCCTGCAACAATTTTAAACAAGCAACCTAGTCAGCAAATGTCGTCCGCATCAAAAGCATGTAAGCTGTTTATGATCCTAGGGTAAAGATATAGGCCTAAAAGGTTAGAGTTAGGCTAGGTAATAAGTGCTAGCCCTAACCTTCATCTTAACCTTAATACCGTACCTAACAGTTGTATATAGCTTGTACATAAACCTACTATGAATTTAGTACGCTAAACTGCAAGATTATCCATTCCTTGGTACTATCTCAAAAGTACTAAATAATAGTTAATTGATAAATAGTGATAACCTGAAAGTTGGCGAAAGGAGCTGCTGAAGACGTCGGGATGGTGGGTGGATAGTCGGGAATAGCGGCGGGGCGAGTGGATGGAATAATTTGTCGACCGGCTGCTGAAGCTGCTAATGTAGAAGATCTGTTACTGAGCTGATCTTGTAAGCCACCAATCGGCAGCATCATCATCAAACTTTGATGCACAGCACGTCAACGTCTTGACACGCTCCAAACACTAACACACCACCATAACACGTAAACTATCTCGGTGTATAACTGGCCGCCAAGGTCAACTCAGCCTTCCATCCCCTCGGGGTATACGTAAATCGAGTATCGGCCTGCCTGGCTCGGGTTAAGTCGGGACGAGCTCACCTGCGTCAGGTGGCAGGTAACTGATGCTGGGTAACTGCGGTGTAATCCCATATGGCAGGTGACGCTCTACTGCGGGTTTCCCGTAAAGCGTTAGACTATAAACGCACCTTTAACTTTCAAACTTTCACTGTTTAGCATCGTATTAACAACTAGAAAAACGTCGGCCCAGTACTAGCATATTATGTGGTCGTCCCGTCTACCTAGCTGTTTACTGATCGGAAATAGCCTAACCCCGACAACCTTGGGTTCCTGAGTTTTTAAAATTAAACTCAAAATTGTAACACCGGTTACAGTCACTTTGCGAAACGTTTACTCGAATTTTTTTCTGTGCATTTCTTTTTTTTGTTTTCGAGCTAGGAGCTTGTACGAGGCAAACAGACTGACTAGACTGACTGGCACTTGATGGCGACGCAGCCGGAAGTTGAACTCACAACCTTTTGATCGTATACGTTCAACGTCCTAACCGTTAGATCACTAAGCCACCTACAACAGGCATACAGAAAGTCTAAACCTACACGCTGACATGTCGAACGAGGTACGGCGTAGGCCGATGGGTATTGCAGAAATTAGCTTCACGTCGGTATAACTTTTCGCACTGGTAGATGTTATGTGAGCGCCGAATAATATGCCAGCACTAGTTCATGCGAAAGATGACAAGCAGACGATGCAATGCAGACCGCATGGCACGTGCCGTGCCGCAAGCACATACAGTAATTACCAGCTATTTCTGACGTCTCCGCAATGCAATGACTGCCGCCAATCTGTCAGCTATGATCACCAGAGTGTTCAACCGCTAAGGATTACTGCTGAAACTGTAACAAAAATTACGCAACGTATAACCGACTGATTCGTCTAATGTTGTTTCGAAAACGACTTGAAGTTTCAAGCGGCAACCTCAAAATAAACAGTCGCACGTAAACGAACGATTATAGTCGCTAAATTACTACGAAAAATGGCATACTTTTTGTGGTACTCATTGTATATTTTACGGAACTGAATTGAGCTGAAATTGCTGTACTGACGGTTCTTTTCATTATTAGACTGGAACGTCGTCTGCTGACGGCGATCACGACGCAATATTCACCGTGTCATTATGACACGTACGTATAGGCCCGTGAGCCTGCCACGCCTCGTGACTTTCATTTGACCAAGAAAACAAGAAGAAAGCTGGAAACTGGGGAGGGTAGGAGAATTAGCAAATCAGCGTCCGCACGACACGGCGTGGCTTGGTCGATAGATCACGTCGACGAACTCGTTCATTTACCAGCCACAGCGCGTGACTGTCGTCCGTCCGTCCATGCCTGCAGTATCTATTGCTCAACCTCACCAACTAGCCACCAGGGCGCGCCACCGACCGTCCGTCCGACAAAACCAAAATCAATATTAGCGCCGCCTGGCGAACACAGACCGAACATTAACGCCTAGCGGTCGGTTTCCGTACTAGCGAACGAACGTCGGACGACGTATGCGCACAGACGAAACAAAACAGCAGTCGGCTGACGAGCCTTAATTCTAGTGACTAAGTACATCAGCCTGATGACAGTAAAGCGTGGTCCGTTACCTCTGAACTCATAGATGTAAAAAACGTTCTAGAAAATTTTAAAAAAAACGTTTAAAAAACGTTAAACAAGTAAAGCCTTGCTAACGCAAAGGGAAACGCGCAACAGCGGTGCATCGTCGTACGCTAGTGACCCGTAGTCTTCATCCGTAGATCTCATCCGTACTGCTTTTGGCTACCCGCTACAGTTTCAAAAAACCAAGTAAAACAAAATCAGTCGCCAGAGACCGCCAGAGGACCCGCGGCTATAGTGTTTATACTGTGTTTTACTCGTACTCACCAGAGGGCGCCACCTATCGCTCAGCCAAGGCTTTATCGGCTAGATATCGCACATTTTCCATACCCCCTCTCATTTAGCGCATCGTTCGAGATGACACCCTTCGAATTTATGGAAAAACTTTATAGTTCCTGAAACCAGAGTCTTCCAGGCAGCCGAGGGTGAAGATTTGGTGATCCTAGCTTGCACCGTTTTTGACTGATCCACCCCTGTGACAGACAGACAGGCGGACAGAATTGCGATGGCTAAGACGCGCTACAGCAGTAGCGTAAAACGTGGCAATAATAAAAAAACGTTTTATAACGTTGAATAAAACAAAACTTTGGCCATAATTTGTTAAACGTTCTGCCTAGTGTCTAATGCTGTAGGTGCAGTATATCTGGAACTATAGTTTAGATAAAAAAAAATTTATTTAATTTTAAGTCAACTGTAAGGTCATAAGACTATAACATTAAACTAACCAAATATACTGAATAAAACATTTTCTATTTAGTATATTTAGACTAACTAAGTAAACTACTATCACTGGACCTATTAATTCGTTTCTGTGGTTTCAAAAATTCTTCTTGAAGTACTTGATAGAATTTTTAATGCACGTTTTTAAAAAAAATTAACAACGTTAAAAAAATAATAAACGTCAAAAACGTAAAAAAACGCGGCAAGAATAAAAACGTAAAAAACGTTTTGTACATCTATGTCTGAACTCCTGTCAGTAGCCTACTCAGTACGTTAAACGTAAAAACATTATCAAATTCAAACCGCATAGGATCAGTCACCGCTAAGTGCTACCGTGCTACGATTTATAGGTCGTCAGTTCGACTTCCAATCGGGTCGCTATGAAGAGCTTAGAGTCTACTAGGCCTACTTGAATGGGTCGCTGTCTGCATCTCGGTAGCCCTATATCAAGGAGTCGTCCATAAATGACGTCACGCGCCGAGGGGTAGGGGGTTCACGATATCGTGACGATGTGTGACGTAGGGGGAAAGGGAAGTGAAAAGGATCGTGACGTCACGCACGTCACATCTGCGGCAGGGCTTGGCCAGGAAGTAGTGGATGGTAGCGCTAGTCCACTATATACAGCACTCCATGGTACAGCACGCATGACGCAAGCGACGGAGAATGATGAAAGCCTACCACAGTCGGTGTCCCAACCCACGGCTCCCGACACAGACGGCCGTGCCCCATCAAATGTGTCATATCATACAAAAATTTGCATTGTGTTTGGAACTCATAGGCCCTATAGAACCGTAAGCTACACTGCAGACTGCGAGGAAGGGGGTGTAGTAGTTTGTGCCGTCATATTTAAGGGAGCTGTAGAGCAAAGAGACGAAACGTGACGAAAGGGATGAGGGAGGATTATATTTTCCCTAAAATTGCGTGACGTCATTTGTGAATGACCCCCCAACCATCACGATCAACTCAGCCTTCTATCCATCTGGGGTAGTAAATCGAGTATTGACCCGTTTTCCTCGAGTTGACGTGCGGCGCGTTCACCTGTGTCGGCACGAGGCGAGTAACGCTGCGTGATCCCATATATGGTAGGTGACGTTCCATAGCACTGCGATGGGTTCCCTGTAAAGAGCTGTAGCCTTTAACGCTGTATGCATTCGTATCACTCGCTCATCATCATCGTCATCATTATCTCTGCCTGTGTCTGAGGCGTTGTGGATCGAAGTCCGCGAGTGGAGCGATCCGCAGACCGCTCGGGTCGTCGTCGGCGCAATATCAGCTCATCGGCGCCGCGCGGCGGCATCTCGTAACAACACACCACAAGACGACCTACGCTGCACTGCAGTACAGTACTAGCGTCTAGATTCATTCGCCTTTCAGCGCACCACAGCTGATCAATTATAATCTACCGAGTACCGACCTCCCTTCTTCCGTCCGCGCATGCTATTGCTCGCTAGTACTACAGCTGCTTCCGGCCAAACACGTGACCAGCTGCGTCCCCCCTTCCCCTCCTCCAGCGAGCGTCTCTAGCTGACAGAAGAACTTGCTATAAATAGTCGCCGGTGGAGCTGATGTTTTTGCGTGGCGGCGCGCACCGATAGCGAATAGAAGGCCACCGGGCGCAGTGTAGCTGCATCCTGCAAAAATTTTATGCCTTGGACGTCACGCGTCGAAACGCACCCGGTAAAAAAATAGAGACGGGTCGATCGATACGTCACTGTTTCGAATTCAACCACGCGATACACTTCCAACCAAACTGAAAACGCAGACTATCAGAACCGAAGAGAACCGAACCCTAGCCACGAGAGTTCTTTCCCATCTCTGTTTAAAACCCGTCAAAGTTTTCGTTCACGGAGCTAGCGAAGAGTTGCGTGATGACGTCTTGACGCGAGTTTTCCCTGGAAATGCGCTGATATTAAAACGCCTGTGATATTACGCCGACGCCATCGATAGCTCAGCTGCATGGCGTTGAAAGCATTACGTTTTCAGCTTGTCTATCCAAAGGCAAATTGCAATTTGCCGATAAGCAATTTTTTTGCGTTGAGCGAGCATGGCAACCTGACAAAAAATGCCAAATTTTGCTTCTCGAAACATAAAAATTTGTGCAAAGTTTGTGTACCATTTAACGTAAAGGCAAGGCCATACTTTCAGTCCCTTTGCCCTTCTTTGAATTCATAAATACGCCACTTCAAAGCATCGTCTAGTCTGTATCTTTTTACACACATGATGACCATATCGGAGCTGAGAACAAGGAAACCGTGACATCAACTCTGTCTCATTGTCGAAAATAGCGATATAAGCAAGTACGAGATTTTTTTTACGCGCGATAGCAGAATACTTCGCGCGTCTTAGCCATGGCCTGGGCGTCCGTCCGTCCGTCCGTCCGTCCGTCTGTCTGTCATGCTGCTGTATTGTATCAAAACGGTGCAAGCTAGGATCATGAAATCTTTACTGTGGCTGCCATAAAGATTCTATTTTACCTTGACAAAAATTCATGCCCATGAATGAAGGGGTTCCCCTCGAACGAGGGCGTCAAAAAGAAATACGCCCTAAAAGCCGTTATTTTGCGGCTGTTGGCTCGTATAGTGTGAAAACGGTTGCAGATAGGTACAGACATGCTGATTATCATAACAAGCACTCGCGACCGCCGACTGGCTTTTTAGATTTATCGACATCGACGGGCGACGATGGCCTTGAACGATCTTGAACCCCCAAAATAAGAGTTTAGTAAATTTTTCGCAATTTTGGCTGCAGCGCACAATTTAAAAATAAACTGTGACAAAATGGCTGGAGATAGCCCAAGACAACGTGCCCATAAATTTTTCAGCATTTTAGATTTTATTAGTCCAAGTGCCGAAAATATAGGTTCAAAGACCTCTGCGCAGGCGGGCGTCAAATACGGGTAACCCCCTGAAAAGTGGTTAGTTTACCACTATTGGCTCGTCTAGCGTGAAAACAGTTGCAGTTAGTACAGACATGCTGCTTATCATAACAAACATTAGTGACGAGCTTTTTAATGATGTCAACATTGATGACCTTGAATGACCCTGAACTTCCAAAACAATGAGTTTCCATATTTTTGCAACTTTTGGCTGCGGTGCACATATCAAAAGTAAATTGCGCGCCAAAATGACTGCAGATAGACATAGACAACCTGCGTAGAAATTTTAGCATAGAACGTTCATTTTTAAAATGTAAGTATCGACCTTTTAAATTTCAAAAAGTCTTCCGTACGGAGGCCTCAAATTTGGGTATTCTTTTAAGACGCATTGTTATTTTATTGTATGCTGTACAAGATTGCCCAGGTGGCGTGCATGACCGTTGCTATCGCGCGTCATGTGAGCTTTGCTCAAGTTACTAGTAGTCTAAGTGGGTGGCAGCATCGAAATCTATAGCGCGAAAGCTGCAGATGTCGTTTGAAAGCGAGTTTGAAATTTATTCTTCACGTTGCATCAGTTTCAGTGTTTCAGTGTTGCTCTCCAGTACTAAAATTCAGACAGAGCGCACTAATGCTGTGCAAACAGAACGTATACCGGTAACAGTTCAATGTCACCCGAAGTCGTTAGTTTTCATACTGATGAAAGCGCATATGCGATTTTTTTATTAGCGATTATTAGCGAAATTGGGCCTGTATCTCTGACCGTTTCTGAGATAGGCCTACGGCGACTTATTAGTTACCCTAAATTTGAGCGCGTTTCACTTGCACAAAATCGCCGAAGTTTTGCGTGCTGAAAGACTTAGCTAGCCTAATTGCTAGTGTGTAAACGTTCAAGGTAGCCAAACTTATGTGACCACGTGACATCATTGTTACACTGCACAGACAAACGGACGGACAAACGATGTACGATGGCATTTTATACCCTCCCAGCAGTGGCGGTTCTAGCCCGCAATATCTAAGGGGAGGGGAGGGGCACGGCCCCATGGCGAGGGCCGTAGCGCGAGCCTATAACGGGAGTCTGGGGCAAAGCGGGGTCCAGCGGCAGAACCCCTGGTCAGAGAGTCAAGGGCGAAGCCCCCCTTCCTGAAGCTTAAGCAGTTTTGGTTTTTGGGCGTTCAATTGAAGCCGCAAATTTGCATGCTTTTCTAAAATTTAGAAACTCAAAGAAATCACATATCTGTGCTATCTTTGCAAAAAGTCATAGGTGGCCACGAAACTAGTAAGGGGGGGGCTGGAGCAAAAGTGGAAGTTTGTGTCCCCTCTCCTCAGGCTTGGACCTAAAACCGCCACTTCCTCCCAGTCCTATGTAATAGCATGATGCGGTTAAAAAGCGCAAAAAATAAATCGCGATCTTCTGACCTAACTAAAGAAAATCTATCGTATATACAATAGTTATTGATCTACAGCTGCAATCGATATATACTACGCTATACGCGTACTAGCGAGTAGAGAGAAGTGCGACAATTGAACAAGAGTTACGGTCAATCGCCGTCAGGTCGCCACGCCGTCTATAGGAACACCATAGAGCGAATGGGTATTATACAGTACGCTAAGTGATGCCGCTTACCGTAATGCAGTCAGGTTCTTCCTATCAGCAGCCAGTCATCATCTGCGTGCATCGGATTGCAGCAGCAGCAGCAGCGCTAGAGGTAGCATCATCGCCAGTTGCACGCTGCAGCCACTATGCCAGTCGCGT
>Ga0209367_1010288_pt1 | contig 12566 bp, 10 predicted proteins | sample WorMetLIZISLAND2_FD_187412 | JGI IMG/M metagenome (GOLD analysis project Ga0209367, IMG submission 187412) | Marine gutless worms symbiont microbial communities from Max Planck institute for Marine Microbiology, Germany - Olavius geniculatus... ... | reverse complement strand
AGATTCAATTGACAGAAACCCTACTGCAGAAAGTGATACAGAGAAAGTTGCGCCTCTTCGGCCATATCTGTAGAATGAACGACAGCAGAAAGATAAAGACCCTGGTGTTCGGAATGATGGATGGTTGAAACAAAAGATGACGGCCTCACCGAGAATGGTCAGATGACATTCAGCAGTGGTGTGGGGCAACCCTGCAGAAGTTAAGCCATGCAGCGGTGGGCAGCGATAGTAACAATGGCGTCAGACACCAACGGGCGTTGAGCTCACGGTTGTCGATGATGATGATGACAGTCAAAAACACTTATGTTGCCAAAAAATATTAAATTAACTCGAGCCAATTCCAAAAACAGACAGACCTTTTAATCGCCAAATGACATAAATGATGTCAATGGTTCGTTAACATGTTTTGAAGCCATCAAAAAATACGAAACAGTAGACCTGTCCTTTTTTAGTATGACGTAGAAGAAAACAAACGGCAACTGGCATCCTCAGCCATTACTGAAAATTGTTTTCCCTCAGTTGGGAAATGGTTACCCTCAGTTTTCAACCTCTTAACATTTCCCAATTCAGGAAAACAATTTTTACACCAAGCTCAGCACCAATCACTGTTTGTACAACGTATCACATTCCTCAGAGTTTTAAAAGCATACTACGAAAAAATCATGTTTTGTGGTTTGGTGTAAGCTACTCACCGGTTGGTTTGGAACATTTCTCAGCGGAGCAAAAGTCGAAGCCATCAGTAGCATTCTCATCATCATCATCATCATCCTCATCATCATCATCATAACTGTTAGATTCATCATGGTCTGAAAACTTTGTTTCTAGCTTGCCACCCTTCTTTTTGCTCGTCTTTGTAGACTCTTTCTTCTTTTTCTTCTTCTTCAAAGACTCTCCCAAAGACTTCTTGCCATCTGTACTCTCTGTATGAATTCCAACACATAGTTCTAGTCAAAAAAGGTAGCAGCTACAATGACAACAATAGCTATCTATTATCCGTAACAAATGTAAGTTCAAATCATGGCATGATCATATGATCAATGCAGACGTAATGAGAAGATCAGTAATTTTTAAAAATGCTGGATATTGTAGGTAAGGTAAAAAATGAGTGGACTAGACCCAGGTTGCATGTTTATCAGGAAAATAATTACACACAGTAATGTACAGGACGAATAAAACTGACACACAAGTAAAATGACAATACAAAAAAAACTCAGCAGAATAAATGCTAAAAGATACAACAGTTTCAATCATACAACGCAGAGCAACAAATTCCCAATAACCAGTCACTATTTCTAAAAATACACTGAATACACAGGATTCAACGTAAGCCAAATCATGTGTTGTTTTAAAATGTCCTTATGATGGTTTCAACACCGATGCAACAATAGCTTTACACGTATGCTAATTATGACACCAAAAAAGCAGAGTCAATTACCCGTGTCTTTTGTTGGTTTTGATTTCACCTGTTCCTTCTTGGCAACGGGAGCCTCAGTCTCACATTCTTTAGCTTCGGACATCTTGCGTTTGGTCTTTGACTTGGTCGGACTTGTGTTCTCGACCGGTGGCGGTAATTTGTCTGCACTCTTGGCAGCGAGTTGAGCCTGCAATGCTGCAGCCTGCCATGCACAACAGAACTATATCAAATTGTCAATAGTTCACAATGTGACAGTAACATACGTGCTCTACACAGAACTCACCATTTCTTTACTAGCGGCGTCCGTAACTCATTTTGCCTATCTGCAGTCAGTAGAGATGGGCTGGGTGGCTTGGTCAAATACAAAAATGGCACACCTGCTGTCACCCATCTCAGTACTAACCTGGCTCAACTACCGTAGTCACTTGCCCGAGCCAACAGCCAACATGTGTGTAAACTTTAATATACGTGAAGTAACGAAGCTGATGCAACCAATGATGCTACCACTCCACAAAGCCACCATCGACCAACTGGAGCCATCCTAAAATCGGGAGAAATTGGCCGTATCTGTCTGCAAGATAAATACTACAAACTAAACTAGCAAAAGAGCAGTTTATCATACAAATGTTTCAACTGCCAGTCAGATGCATAAGCACTATGTTGCCAACTCATTCTAATCAGTACAGCTAGGGACAATGAGAAGCGGTTCATACAAGTCTGTGCTGATTGTGAGCGAGCAGAAGTCTTAATAAGGAGTTCATTTCATCGACAGTGGCACTGATGACCATTCCATGCACCAGCAGGTCCTCCAGCTTTGAACGAATGTCTTCAGTGACATCAGCCGCAGTCAGTTTTCTCTCACGTGCCGACCCAACCATCTCTGCACAATGACATAAGAGCATTTCAGTCAATTCAATCATCAATTCCTCACAACACGTTTATACAGCACCGTATGCCATGGATAAAACAAGATATACAGTGCCATATGCCGCTGATGAAACAAAGGAGCAAGTAGAATGATGCAATAAATACTGAATTGTACATGAATATCCACTGCTCTGGCATTGAGGCATATTATGCAAAATACAAAATCAAATGCAATGTTATAAGTCTATTCTATGTAAGTGTAGTATCATGTTGTATTATTATGATTACTACCAAGCGAGAAATGCCTTCACATGCAGGCTTCGGTTATTACCTCCGCCTAGAAGGTTATGTTTTTGCCAGACTTTGTTTGTTTGTTTGTTTGTCTGTGTGTCAGCAAGATAACTCAAAAAGTTATGGACGGATCTTTCTAAAATTTTCTGGGAATGTCGGGAATGGCAAAAACTACCAGTGAAATTTTCGTTACCATTGCTTTCCATGCGGCATAAGGGAAACCGCTGCCAAACCGAAAATGGTGCTGCCACCTAGCGAACAACATGGCCTGGCTCTGACTGCTTTCCAGTTTTGTCTTTGACTGTCCTTATCTAATTGTCTGTATATATAAGACAAAAACAATTAAAAAATACTTGAAAATTCTTCATGTCAAAAACCAAAAACTTATCAACCGTACAATAATGCTTTACTCAACTGCACAACAATTACCAACATATGTTAACCTTACAGTAGTACTATCAACAAGAAGCCCAGCTGTCACTAAGGTGAGGCCAACCATACTGGTTGTCACTGACCTTAAAGGTCATCCAAGGTCGATGATTTTTATATCATCTAAAAGGGCATATGCCACTTCCTATTAGTGATTAATAGTGACCTAGGCCCTATCTTGCAGATTTTAGCCACAATAGCATGTTATGGCCTTTAAGGTCATCCAAGGTCAATTATTTCCATCTAATCTGACCAGGTGTATGACACTTCAAATTAGTGATTAGTAATCTAGGCCATATCTCTCACCGTTTCCAAGATATGGTCACTTATAGCTTAAAACATTCCATTCCATAGTGTGTTATGATCCTTCAAGGTCATACAAGGTCATCGATTTATATGTCATTTAAAAGCCAGTATGTGACTTCCTATTAGTGATCAATAGCAACCTAGGCCCTATCTTGCACCGTTTAGCCACAATACATCCATAACAGATGAACAGACAGACAGACGGACAACAGCCATGACAAAGAGCCAATCTTAAAGCTTACACTTTAGTGGTCAGCCCAAAAATGCACAAATTTCAGGATAGCAGAAGTAAGTAAAACCGGCCTACCTGCACTCTTGTTCTTTGTTGGCTGATGAGCTGAAACCATGAGCTCACAATGAGCTTTCGTCTGCCATGACACGATACGATCATTCAACCAAACCACGGTCTTTCCAGCTGGCAAGCAGACGTGCAGGTCATTCCATGTGTTGAGGAGGCCGGTCAGTGCATCAGACCGGGGTCGGTCCTGCCAGTGCTGCAGACATGCTGGACATAGGTAACTGGCACTGGACATCCGACCAGAGGCAGAGCTCTGTGCAGCTTCTGACATCAACCACAACAAACAGCCATTGCCGGAATTTCAAATGACAGAACCCAGTCTTCCCGAATTCAGAAAAATGCATGTATCAAACGATATACAGAAACTTGGATAACATCATGGTACTGCTGCATCGGTATTTTCTACAGGCTAGTGGCCCTCACTATCACCAAACTAACAGTATCAAAAGAACTGAATAAGCGCATATGAGAAACAATGAGAAAAAATACACACAACATAATTAAGTGAACCAAAACGACAAGAAAGGAGTGGCACTCTCAAGTCACATACAACACACTGTAAGCACAATGTGACCATCACAGAATGACACGAGTCAGAGAACTACATTTTGTGAAAAGATTATCATCATAATACTGGTGTCACAGCTTTAGCTAGACAGGTGCGACACAACAGTAAAAACAGCACAGACAGTGTCATCAATGAATGTTAAGTTCAATAACTGTATTATAGAAAAGTGTCAATTAATCTTAAATGGCCACAATGCATTATTAAAAAATAATCACTAGACACCGATCTAAACACCTAGGGTCATTTGGTTACAAACACGAGCAATGTTAGCCCCGAATATGCAGCAGCATCGATACCTGTAAGTGGACTTAAGCAAAGGAGGCACATCTGTGGCCGTTCAGCAGTTAGCAGATCTGTCGACACAAGACCTGATCTGATACGGTTTTCCATTCGTTTCTTAGATACTGCATCAATTGCCTTCTTCTCCAGGCATTCAAGCAGATCCACCTAATCAATTCATCCACAGTGACAACTAAAACATTTCATGTTAACAGTATGAACAGTGAAACACCAATGAAACCACGATAACAGAATTGTGCCACCACAGTAACAATGAATAAAATGTTACAAAAACAAATAAAGAAAATATCACCCTTTGGATTTGAGCTGAAGCACAATGCTACAGTCAAACTTACCATAGTTTTTCCGAAAGTTCGACCACGACACCTATTCCTATTTTTGACGCTTTTGTGGGCCTACAGTTACCATAGTGCATGAGAGCCCGCATACAACTAGGTCAGCGTAGATGTTTACAATGGTGGTGTCAGCAAACTGCAAGTGTAAAAACACGTTTATTAACTACATAGAAGTTCAACAACGCAAAGAAGTGCTATCAGATTTGTGCCAACAACTTAAAATGTAGGCATACAAATGTAAAATAACAGTACTTGCAATAGCTTAACAAATTTAATATAATGGTAATGATGCATACACAGGTAGCAACACCTAGCAAACACAAATATAATTTTTTATTGTTGCATCTAAAATAGTTTAGTTTCTTGAATTTCTGGTGTTTTGTTACCTTTTTATACACATGTGTGAATTAAATAGTGTAATGAATATTAATTCAGCCATTTTGTTGAAATAATCTGCACAGAAGCGACTTTATGTCACAAAACGTTGATCGTTTGTGGCACGAGCTTATTTCCATTGAAAATGCAGTGATCACAATTTTGGGGGCTGAGGGCTCAAATTGGGAAATTAGATTATTTTCCTTTTTTGTGCCTATAGCGGATGCTGAGACATGCTTTTTGAGCTATTAAACGCCACTATAAGCCCATAGGATTTTCTACTGTGGTACAAGAACCTTCCCACTGAAAAAGCATTATAAGGGTTAAAAATTGGGGTAAAATAGGGTAAAAAGTCATCATATTTTTATCTCAAACAAACTCGATCTTACTTTTTGGGCCGAAATCACTGTGCAAAATTTCATCAAAATCAAATCAAAATTGCAGCCATAGGAGCGTTTACAGACAGACAGACAGTGTGACAGAAGTGATTTTATAATCTGTCCCATGCTATGCTATAGCAATGGGATAGATAAAAATTCAGTCTCTGCTAATGAAAACGAAGAGTACAGACCAGTGCTGAGTCATTACAGCAGCCTTTGAAGTCATCAGCAACAGTAGCATCAATATGCCTTGTCTTCATCTCACTCATACACACAGCACTGTCAACCATTGGGAACAATGCCTGCCACATACAAAAACATGAACATTATGACATGCCAATCAACAGCCAGCAGAATTATCCTACTGATATAATATATAAACTAACCACAACAACGGCTACAAATAACTGTGCACAATTTACAATGAAGGCAGCGTAAAACAAGCATAACAAAAATGTAATACGCATAAGCACAACAAACCATGTGTTGCACTTCTACAATTCCATAACTAACTATACCTTTATCATGCACAGAGTTACATGCTCTTCAAAATAATTTCAGAAGATTCATTGATCATATTAAGACTGGAAACACAGCATCAACTTCTTGCAAGTGCAGAAATTGTGCATACGATAAGAACACATCGAATGCGCATACCAGCGTAAGAACAGCATTCGGTGATGACAGATGGAAAATGTCAGCGAGCCTATCCTTCCAGGATTTGATGGCCGAGATCTTTGCTTCGAGCTGACGCATCGCTGGCAGCTTCACCATCATCTGCGAACCTTCTTTGATAAACTGCTCCAACTCCGACACATGAACTCCGTGATTGCGGCGCTATCACATATAAACAGTTATCAGTTCAAAAGCCAACAACAAGGACATTGTGGTAAGATCATGGTCTAGTCTTAAGACTGAAAAGCATGGTCTTCGTATTTGAGTCTCTCTGTCCTTGTTGTACATACTTGGCATCTTAACACTGTGTGATGGCAGTCTGTACTCTGCAGCTAATTTTGCTGTTTTCACATCCTACTTCAGTTTTGAACTTGAGGTTTTCATTACTGCAAGTTAATTTGCATGCTGTTAATATGCTACATGAAATGTACTTTCTAAACTGCAAAAGGACACAAAATTCTGCATTACACAAATACAGTATATCATAAACTTTGGTCTCGATCGAGGTCTCAGAGAGGTTTTTAGTGATCAGTGATCGGTATTGAGAGTTTGGTTTGGTTTATTGTACATCACTAGTCTTGTAAGCAACCAAATCAAAAGATGCACATTCTCTACACAGCTCTTGCACATGCACATATGAAACAACATTTAACTGCCATTTTACATACTCGAGTTGGCTACCATTCCACCAAAGATCTTAGAAATCTCCAAAAAATGAGCAAGATGCTCTCATGCATATCCAACCAACACCATTAACAGTCAAACTAGCCTGAGCAAATGTAAATGTGTACAGCCATCTACTGACCAATGCCGATTCTACAGCAGTTGTCCACTTGCTGGCTGTCTGAAGCAGGGTACGAAGACGGTCAGAACATGGCAGCTGGACCGACAATGCATCACAGTTTCCAAGCACAAGCTTGATGCTGGCAATCTCTGGATGGCTATGCACACATAGAAGAGCAATACAACATCACACAGCAATATGATTACAGACTCCATGCATGAACTTAATGCTTGCAATATCTGGATGGCTACAGCAAAGATTCTTGCAAACATACACTCACTAACAGAATGAGGCAAATAATATTAATGAGGTATCCCAGTAAAAATGCAGTAAAGTGGTAATGAGGCAAACTAGAACGGAGATTATGGGACTTAACCCCCTAACAAACTTACTCTTACTTAATGGCTCGCACACAACTGTGCAAACTCGATATGTTGACTTTTTAAGTAATCTTGCAGACAAACAAATACAATAGATCATTTTTTCAGTGAAGGCAACAAACTAATCACATGAAACAATAATACTAGGGTTGTGAAAAATGACAGCCACACAACTGAGAGATTTGGAGCTACCTTTCCGTCAGCAGTGCCGTTGCCCGTTTCTCCACACTTTTAGCTTTATCCATCTCGGCACGCAGTCGGCTGAGTGCGGCAAAACACTCTGCATGAAATGGCATCAGAGAGGTCTCAGCTGTTGTTTTCTCCAGTTTCATGCCGCTGTCAATTAGACGATACAGCACCTCCAGTGTCGTCCGTGTGCGATCGTTGACTGAGTGGCCGACGTCCTCCAGCCATGACGACTGACTGAGTATCTAACAATTACAAACTCTAGCGAATCGACATCTTCTGAACAAAATTTATGACTGTATCAAAACCTATAAAAATGACAAATATTTGCCCATCATTATCAACATGAGTACATTAAACAACATGTATTGTTTCTGTATCGACAGCAATTATCAAACAATCTAGTAAGTGCACCTGTTACACTGGAAGCTGTGGTGCAACTATGGCATAAACAATATGCTTTCACTAACTGGCACAGTACTTCCTCCGACACGATGTTTACTAGTTTTCATTAGTGTGCACAGCAATTATCAAGACCAAAAAAGCAGACCTGTAATGACATCATGGCAGATGTTCCAACACAAAAGCATGGCAATAACAGATAGCCAACGAACAACTACACAACACAGTAGCAGTTGAGCTAGCCTACCGATTTCAGTGGTTTGCATTCAGATAGCTCGACACCCAGATTCTGTCCGAGGTCAATCAGTTGCTTCAGCTTGTCGGTGCTTGGCATGCGTGGTCCTTCCAAAGCAACCTTTGCCTCTTTCTGAAACTCATCCACATTCTGCTGCAGCTCCTGCAACACATCAATGGTCAATGAGTGTGATTTCTGGCAGTAAAATATTTCAATGGCTAACGACAGCCTGTCCCTTCAGTATTCACGATCTCTCTGCAAAATAAGCAGACGCAAAAAAAAACATTTAAATACAACGACTTTTCTGAGAACTAGATGATTAGATGTAATTCTATGCCACACTGTCTAGCTCTGTATGCCTGTGCTAGCTTCCAAAAAATCCATCAATGTGTATCAGCTTATATAGCAATGCAACCCTTAAGTGCTTCAACACTGCTGGACGAGTGACAAGCTGATGGCAAAAACTTGTAACCTATAGAAGCCTTCACTTTGACAGCAACTTCTAACAAGTTTGCTTTTGGGGACCCCACCGAATTGTACTGTCTGGCTGAACAGAAATCAAAAGCTGTTTATAGCAAAGCACCGTGGGTATAAATTTAACACTGACGAAAAACAGCAAGATCCTTATAAACTTCACCATACTTGCAGTAAACTCGTCTTAACCGAATACACTCACAGACATAGTTGTCATACCCTAATATTGTCTGCTTCTTTGATACGACATGGAACTGCATCGAGTCTTGTACAAAAACGTTGGATCTCATCAACACTCAGTTTGCCCGGAGACCCTGAGGCACCATCATTCCTGCAAGATCACACTATACAATCCAGACTGTTAGCACTCAACCCACTGCATCATACTCCCAGTGCCTGCTTGAAGAAAATCTATGAGTTCACACAAGATGTATCATGGAAACAAGCTCCGTAAGTAAAGTGGTATTCTAAGCAGTAGCATGTTTGATCACGACTTTCGACCTTTTCACCTCAAACCTAATTAGACTACATGTGCATAACAATGCACTGCTGACAAGCTTGATAAAAATGCAATCACATATCAATAAATAAATCACATATCACATGTATTGCAGAAACATCATAATGAATAGATGCACACACAGAGATGACATAAAAACAGTGTGACTGTCACATACTGAACACAAGCACACAAATTATTATGGTACCTTTCTAATAGCTTCTTCAAAATGTGTTGTTCTGATAAAAATACAGAATGCACTGTAAACCAAAAACGATTTTGTGTCTTGCTCTCATATTTATCCAATCAGTGTCAATTCACTGTGTAGTTGTTGGTCTTATCTTATCCTGGTTCCTAGTAACTTTATGAATAATATACTTCTGCATCTAATAACTGAACACATTTTACAACAGAAAAATTTCTACTAACGTCTCAACGATACACACCCGATGAGACTGAGTCGTCGAGCGAGATGCCCAGCCACATGCACACACTCGTCAGCCTCACGGACAACATTGTTGAGACGTCGCAGCATGTCGGCTGGTGCGGGAATATCAAGATCACTCACCTCGGTCACCAGCGCCTTCAACTCCGACCACTCTGAACCAGTCAAGTCAGTTATCGGCATCATCAATCTCTCACGTATCATACAAGAAATTTGAGCAAAGCTCACTAGACGCGTGAAAGCCTATAGCATTTCCAGTTCAGTAGTTATAGTTTTGAAAATCGCATATCATTTGGACTCGGCCCATCGGGACCATAGTACACTTCGGCCATAGGCGCGTGTGGCGTTGGCGACGGTGACGCCTCTTTGCGAATGATATAGACTTGCGCAGCCCGATATCGCGGAAAAAAAATCCGCAAAACCCCCTATTTTGGCGTTCAAGGTCATCCAAGGTCATTGAATTCGGCGGCAATCGAAAGCCAGTGTACGACTTCATATTAGTGATTAATAGTAACCTAAGCCTTATCTTGCACCGTTACTGAGATACAGCCAGTTATTGGCCGAAAATCGCAAATTTTGACCACCCCCCTCTCATTTAGCGACCTCGTTCGGGGTGACCCCCTTCGAGTTTACGAAAAAGCTTTACGGTTCCTGAAACTAGTCTTCCAGGCAGCCGATGATGAAGATTTGGAGATCCTAGCTTGGACCGTTTTTGCCTGATCCACCCATGTGACAGACAGACGGACAGAATTGTGATAGCTAAGACGCGCTGAAAGCATAGCTGCTTTCGCGCGTAAAAATACAAAACAAAGGTCAAAGCAGAATCCGACCAACATCATCAGTGATGTTCCTCTTGTCCGCTGTCAGCTACAAAATGTCAAATGTCAAAAGTAAGTTTATATAGTGCATCATCCTAAACAGCCTGGAGTGCTCTGTAAAACCTCTAATGCCACATATCAAACCGTTTATAGCAAACAAGCAGTAAACCATAAGCTACAGACAAGAACCATGTTATGTCATTAAATTGTCAAACAAACTGACTTTGGTCACAGTCGTGTTAACTAGCAATCAGCAAGCAGACATTAATAACTGCAACACATCTTAGTAAATTCTGAGCACAAACATCAGAATTTATGCAAAGGATGCAATTAACTAAACATACTCACAAGTAACCAAACTTGAAACAATTACAGAAAACGAACCAGTTAAAAAAACTGAGCGAGTGTCTGTAAACACACTAACCAACTTTCTGCTTTGCCTTAGAATCAAGTGCCGAGTTGACACGCTCAATCCAACGTGGCAGACATTCAGCACGTTGTCTCAATGCTTCCAGTATAGCATTCAACTCCTTCGCAGTGTGACGGTAAAGTAGAGTCCATTTCGATGGCTTGCAGTCACACTTTATCTCTGCGTGGTCGATGCAACGCATGCTGTCTACAAAGTAATTTAGTAAGTAGCTGATTAAGCTTCATTGTTTCAGCAACAGATAAATGTTAGTTGACATGGAATTTAAAAAGTGTTTTTATGATGACTTCCAAATCCAGAGGTATTTAGAATAGATCTTTAAGGTTATTTGTTGAATCCGCACATAAGACACGGGATCTCTCTGAATTTCGTACTCAACTTTCGTTTGACTCGGAGTACAAACATGTAGATTTCGATGAAAGATATTATTTACTTCTCACATCAAACACTTTGCTTTGTGGGCTTCAATCCTCCACATGACATATTTTTTATCACTAATAATGTGGAATAAATAATAAGTCATATGTAAATTACTCAAATTACAAGCTCTATCAGTTAAGATGCTGGTGACCTCCATTCAGCACAGACTGTGGCAAAAAAGCCTTCTCATATAAAGCTCCCAGCATTTGGAACTCTCTCCCTTTATCAGTTAGACATTGTACTTCCCATTTAACCTTCAAGCGCCATCTCAAAAACTCAGTTTATAGCTCATCACTGCCCACCCAGCGACTGTCCGTGCCTCAGATTCAGCTCGCTGACTTTGCATGCCTTATGAATTTCTATATTATTAATATTTTTTAATAAAAAAAATACCCCCGGTAGTAAAGGCTCCCAGGGGTAAAAACAAAAAAAGTTAAAAACAAAGTGTCGAAGTGACTAGAAGTCTGGTGCATCGCTGGCCTCGACAAAGGTCTCGATGATCAGAATAGCGTTAAATCACTGCAGTAGAACAAAAATGCGCTGCCAAAGAAAAGTCATGTCGCATGGGTCTCCCGTGACTGCGATTGACCGACCACCCACTGCATTCAAAAAGTCTGTTGCAGATGAGTGGGTTGTGCCGTGGGTTTCAAACGCCAGTGGCTGGAAGAAGTGATTGGCTGGCAGATCGGCGTACTTGGAAGTTTTCCTGCTCGCCGCAGCCTCGGCCGCTCCACCAGCAGACTGTGATGACTGGTGGACATACGAGTCTGCCAGTGTGCTGACTAACATGACGTCCCAAGTCAGCGACTTGTCAGCTTACCAAGGAGTCGTGGTAAGTCTGTCCGAACGCCTGCCGTCAGTTCTTGTCAAGCCGCATGGCTCTTTCGTCACTGGAACACCGGCTGTGGTCAGAAACCGTGCTGTGAAGTCATTGATAGCATGACTCAGGTTGCATGGACAGATTGTTATATAAATTTGATATTTTAAGTGACAGTTCATGGTCAGTGCATATCTGTCATACAATTTGTTTAATCATACCAATTTATATAGCTCATTAATCATCGTTCTCAATGCATGAAGTTATTCAGAGACACATGAAAAACTAGAAATTTGGGGCAAAGCCCGGCGCCCTAAGTCCGAATGAGGGAAATTAGGGGGAGGGTAAAGAGGGGGAGGGGAGAATTTCCCCGGCATCAAAGTCACGTGGCCCAAACTCAAATGCATTGGCATACGCCGAAAGCGCATTGTCGACTTAGGG
>Ga0209367_1010287_pt1 | contig 12566 bp, 12 predicted proteins | sample WorMetLIZISLAND2_FD_187412 | JGI IMG/M metagenome (GOLD analysis project Ga0209367, IMG submission 187412) | Marine gutless worms symbiont microbial communities from Max Planck institute for Marine Microbiology, Germany - Olavius geniculatus... ... | reverse complement strand
GATATTGAGTACCTTTTGACGATTTTCTCAGCTAATCATTATTATTATTAGGCACAGTTTGTTGGAGTTATTTCAAAACGTAATAAGGGTCCGGTTTTTTTGAGACGCAGTGTAGATCGTTTAATTATTTATTTATGATACTAAATAATAAGTAATTATTAATTATACCTACTGTTATAAATACATTAGCAAGAACCTATCATTTTCTACTTTGACTGAAATTGACAAATACAACGTTAGTAGATACACACTACACAGACATTTATCACAAAACGATAGGCCTACACAAGACAAACATAAAAACACCACAGATTCAGCAGGAGTTTTAGGCCTATTTTTGGTTAGTTTTTTGAAAATTTGTATATTATCTTTAGATTTTATTTTAGCTTTTAGGTTTTGTTGTACACTACTGGCCATTTTTGTAACTGGTTATCTGTTTATTGATTTGGCTACTATAAAGTACATAACAGCTGTTAGACGAAACAAATTCTTTCTTAACAGGTTACTTCAGAGTTTTTATTCTGAGAGCGTGGATGTGGGAAGTTGCTGTGTTTGCAGTCAGTCGGCTAGCGCGGTGGGTGGCATCGGTTGCTTCGTCAACGAATCACTGCGTCAGTTCGCCGACAAAGCTGTCCAGCTGTACGGCGACGGACATAACATTTCAGTCGCATCAATCGGCAGACTCGGAGCAGTAGTTGGTCAGTCGATACAGCCGACTTTATTGCAATCGTAGATGGGAATAAAATACTTTAGACAAGGCAGTGTAAGAAGCAGCCTAGAAATCATGTTTTTTACCTGCTAGTCGTCGTTAACTATATTCAAACTCTTAGTAGTAGAAATATTGCAACAGAAAGTGACCCCGAAAAGTACGTTTTGTGTATAACTGGCTACAGTGTAACCTTAGTCTTATTTTTTTGGCCCGAGAACTTATAAAAGGGTTTATCACTATCAGTTATCACTGTCACAAAAATTCCGATATCGCGGAATCAATTTTTATATGTTTTATTTTTGTTTTTCTTTTTACCACTTTTGTTGCTTTCATTGCTTTTATTATTTTACCCGTGTTCTATGGACGTTTCTGTGTGAAGTAAACTTGATTGATTGATTGATTGATTGATTTCACAGACAGACGGACTCAGGCAGGAACGTAAGGACGGACGCCGCAGGGCGGAGACATAAAATTAGTTATCGTGTTCTGTCAGTCAAGCACTACTGTATTAATTACTCATAGCAACGTCGCACAATAAATCTCAGAAACGCTTTTTGCGATTATTAATTTATTATGTTATTTCGTTAGTTGTTGTTAGTTAAATGTCGTTTTCGGTATTTCAGCTGCTATGCGCCTGGACTTTTTCCGTGCGTTGTCTGCCGACCATTATTCGGCTCTGACTCTGTTGGCTGTTGAACTGCTGCCTCGTGACGTAATCGAGGTCAGTCCAGTCGGTTTCCTTTAATAGGAGTGACGATTTTCACGTTAACAGCCAGTTCAATAAACTGCATGCCACAGTCTTTACGAGAGCTTGACTTATTAGTCTTACTGCAGATGGTAGAACTTAGAATTCAGAAAGAAGACACAAGAATAAGACTTTGTATATCTGTTAAAAAGAAGAGGGCATGCGGGTCAGTTCACCATACGTCTGTCGGTACATGCCTGTAGTATTTTATTTATTTATTTCTTGACGCAGTATTCAGAACAATTACAGAGTAACATCACAGCTGCTTGTCAGAGATGATGTACTGCGTACATCATCTCTGCGTCAGCTGCGTACTGCGTCAGCAGTACATCATCTCTGACAAGCAGTTGTGATGTTACTCTGTAACTGTTTTGGATACTGCGTCAAGAAATAAATAAATAAAATACTACAGGCATGTAGCGACAGACGTATGGTGAACTGACCCGCATGCCCTCTTCTTTTTAACAGATATACAAAGTCTTATTCTTGTGTCTTTTTTCTGAATTCTAAGTTCTACCATCTGCAGTAAGACTAATAAGTCAATGTGTCAAACTCATTCCAGGCACTTGGCTCACTTCCGGACAATGTAGAGGACTCATGGTCAGCAATTCGCACGATAATGCTGCAGTCTGCGCAAGACACTCTACCTGTGGCCAATAAAGCAAAGCGACCATGGTTGTCTGCCGACACACTTTATCTACTCGACAAAAAGCGCGATGCAAGACTCAACGGATCTACTGATGAATGGCGCAGGTATAAAAGCCTGTTTAAAGCACGCTCCAAGGCAGACCTTGACCAGTACTATAACAGTCTGGCTGACCAAGCTGATGAAGGGCTCAAACATAACAATCTCCGGTCTGTTTTCCGTGCAATCAAGTCTCTGAGCACCAGCCCAACACACGCCAGGACAAGTAGCAACGGTTCTGTACCTATATAGAACAGTAACGGTCAGCCGTGTCGGTCCACTAAAGAAACTTTGGAATGTTGGCGATCACACTTCGAAAATGTGTTGAACCATGCTCCAGCCACCATGTGTTCTGACCTAGACTCAGCTGCCAACTCTACCACTCCTGATCTGACGATTCCAGTCGACGCACCTTCTACTGAAGAGATTGTGGCAGCGATCAAGAATTTTAAGAATGCCAGAGCCCCAGGACCGGATGGCATACAACCAGAGCTGCTTAAATATGCAGAGACTCCAGTCAGCTCAGCCCTTCATGCTCTCTTCATCCATGTTTGGAAGTCCGGTAGGGTACCAGCGGAGTGGCGTGAAGGTATAATCGTCTCTCTGTACAAAGGCAAGGGAGAACGTGCCACCTGTCCACCTGTAGCAGTTACAGGCCAATCACGTTGCTTTTTGTGCCGGGAAAGGTGTTTGCGCATGTATTGCTAGCACGACTTCAACCATTATTCAACTTTTTCCGGCGTCTACAGCAATGTGGTTTCACTGCTGGCAGATCAACAATTGATGCAATATTAGCTCTACGACTACTGTCTGAAATCCACCATGAATTTAACCAGCCACTACATGTTGCCTATATAGACCTTAAAGCTGCGTTTGATTCAGTGGACCGCTTAGCACTGTGAAAAGTCCTACGTGCCAGTGGAACCCCTCCGTTCCTGGTCCAGCTGCTGGAGGCCCTGCACCGGGGTACTAAGTCACGTATTCGAGCAGACGGGCAGTTGTCTAAACCATTTGACACCAAATCTGGCATATGCCAAGGCTGTGTATTAGCGCCAGCATTATTTTGTTTTGCCATGGACTGGATTCTCAACAGATGCACAGAGTCCATGGGTGTCACAGTTAGTTCTACTCACTTTACAGATCAAACCTATGGCGATGATGGTGTTCTGTTCACTGACTGCCCGTCAAAATGGCCAGAAATACTGATTACCTTTGATGCTGCTGCTGAGACCATGGGACTACACACATCACGGCAGAAAACGAAGATTCAGAATACTGGCCACGGTACACCGCCATCTTCAGTTTACATGCAGGCCAGTGGGCAGACAGTCAAAGCACTAGATCAGTTTCTATATCTTGGCAGTGCTATTAATTCCGATTGTCGATCAACGCATGAAATACATCGTCGAATTGGTATAGCCTCTGGCGTCATGGGCAGATTGTCCAATGTGTGGCAGCAATCCAGACTCAGCCTGGCAACCAAGTTGAGAGTTTACAACTCACTTGTCCTGTCTGTTCTCCTGTACGGATGTGAAACGTGGACCATACTGAAATCTGACGAACGGAAACTGGAAGCATTTCACATGTCATGCCAGTGACGCATCCTCAGAATTCGCTGGTTCCATCGTGTAACCAATGCTGAAGTGACCAGTCAAACGGAGCAGGAAGATCTCACCAGTCACATTCGTAGACGGCGCGGCGGTCTTTAAACACCTCGGTCGACTACTTGAGGAGGCGCCAGGTCGGATGGCTATGTGACTGGCAGTCAACACGCGAGCTGGAGGCCGTCCCGACAACAATCCACATTGGAAGCGACGACCAGGACGACCGAGACACACCTGGATCCGACAAATGGAGTTCGACACTGGTACCTCCGCTGATGTTGCATGGGACATTGCCGTCGACCGCTGCAGTTGGAGGGCGCTACGACCCCAGCTGGTCAAGCGTGACTGATGATGATGATGATGATGATGATGATGATCACAGCTGGACAACCAGACACAAATAAATGAACATTAACAGTTGCCTAGCATATGTTGCTGTATGTGCTTATTTATAAACAGATTGCGTTAACAAGTGCGAAAGTAACTAATTCAAAATAGAGCACGTTTGTATAAGGTGCAGTACAGCAAACAGATTGTTTTGTGCCTACACATAATGAAATTTTTCCACTTTAGGCGAGTGTATTCACCGCAGAGTTGTTTCGTTGAGACCTGACTGACAGTTGATGTTTGCACGCTTGTAGAGTTTGACGGTCGAGCAGGCTCGTGCTCTGAGTGTAGAGCAGGCGTTAGCATTCCGCGCTGAACAACTGCGCTCGATGTCACCGGCGACATCTGACTTCATAGAGGCTCTGAGGAACTTCACTCCGCCTCGAGACGACGACAACAGCACCGACACGACGCCGGACAGCAGCGAAAGACCCACTGCAGCCCCGGGACCAGTGCGAGCAGTGACTACTGAGAGCCCGGATGACAACGTGCGGGTGGCTACGACGGACAGTGATGTTGATAATGACATTGTCACTGCGGTGAGATCGGGAGTCACGGTGAACAGCAGAGCAAAGCAAGACACGACGGCCAGCAGCGACGACAGAGCTACACGACCTCCTCCTGTTGTCACTCCTGATGTCGTTGTGCAGACCAGAGCGCCACCAAACGACGACGACGGCAACAACTGGCGGCCTCCGCCACCGCCACCACCTCCGGACGACGGGTGGTTTTCTAACTACGATCCTTTCCAGTTCCAGTCGCAGATCGACGCGTTGGTGGACGCACTGCCTGACAGCATCACGCCTCAAAACGTCGACCAGTTTATCGCTGTTCTGTCGCAGATTCCAGCCGCTGACATAGTCTCCAAGCTCAGTGCGTCCGCGGTCAGTCGATCCACTACAGCTGAAATCATTCATTGTCATTATTGTGCTACACGGTGCGTAAACAACAATGATATAAACAAGTGCGCAAGATCGTCAGGTAGCCAAACAGAAAGTTGCCATTAGTGTGTTTTATTGCTTTTATTTGGTGTGTTTGTGTGTGCCTGGGTGACTGCATGTGTGCTTGTGTTTTTTTCTTAGTTTACTGTTTTTGTGTGTTGCTTGTCTGCCGTACTGGCGAATAAACGTACTCATTAGCCTTATTTCTAGTAGACTAGTGAAGTTAAGAGTGACTTAAAATTCTAATGCACTAAAGCTTTAACTGCTGATCGCATAAATAGCCTACCAGCGATTTCGACATTTGAACGATTAAAGGATGACAAAAACTTACATACAGTAACATGCTGTTCTATGCATTGACAACGTAAGTAATCTGAAAGGAGGTATAGAACCTTGCAGAACAGTGTGAATTACCCTTGTGAATCAGTGAAAACGAATACCCAAATGTATTTTGTATTATATGTCAATGTCACGCAGCTGACGCCCAGTTTTCTAAGCAGCAGCTGGGCTTATTGTCTTTTGTTATCTCACAGTTGCAAAACCCGGCAGTACTGCGTCATCTGCAGCAACAAGATATGACTGAATCCCAGCGCCAGACGTTCGCCGATCTTCTTCAATCAACCTTATCAGATGCTCCAGATCCAGCCACATTTGACCCGACCTTGTTTGCAAGGCATGTACATCCAGCATCATAAAGTACTGATTTTTAAGTACCAGCTGCACTAATACTAATTTACGCAAACTTGCAGTTGTTTAAAGTAAGTAAGATGGTAGAACGCATGACATAAATTAAACTCGCATATCCTACTTAACTTTTTGTTTAGCTGGCCAACTTTCTAATAAATATGTAGGGGCCTAGTTTCGGCCACCTTCACAAAAGTCAACTTTTTGAAAAAAAATACTTATTGCAGAAAGCTTGTTTTGTCTGATGCTGGACGAAAACTTGGAATGACGTTATTGTAATTGAAAGATCTCGCGTATTAAATTATTGCATTGCACAAAAATATTTCCTAGTCCGTCTTTTGTACTGTGGCAGAAGAGAGGTTGCAACTGCAAAGTTGTCCAAAGTACGAGTAGTCTGGCATTTTATAGTTGAAATGTCAAAAAATTGCTAACACAAAACTTTTCAGTGTAGTTTTTGCGCGAAATCGCGTCTTGTAGAAACGTGGTCTGTCGTCTGCCTGTCGTCTATCTGTCGTGCACCCTTCTTAAACCATCTGGTAGATATATTTGTGGAGTCAAACGACACACTGTGTTAGAAGGGGATCACGGGAAGGGTGTCGAACCGTTCCGACGAAAACATGCAAATTGCTGCTGCCATCTAGCTGTCCAATAGCAAAGAATTGTTGCGTGGACAGCGATTCTGCTTTTTACAAAATTGGTTTGGTTTATGTTTCATTTCTGCTGCAAACAACACATAAGTACGGGATACGGCGAGTTTTTAGTACTACTGCTACCATAGACCTCTTACGTTATTTTAAGAGGTTTATGACTGCTACTGTGACGTTGTTCAGTGCTGGATCATTCACCCCATCTCGCGTCATTGGCTCACTTAGCAACGACCAAGCCATGCGAGTCGTTAGCGACAGCAGCTTCAATGCAAATAATAGAGACGCGGTCTGTAGACTAAGTGATATTTTCGTTTACGTTTTCATTAATATCCTAACACTTTCTGTAGTCAATTAATTTCTAAATTAATGACATAATTTTTCAATTTATTGTCTAAGAAACAAACGAATACTTTTAACATAAGATAAATATATGCTTTACGGTAAGTATTTGCGACTCCGTAAATTAGTAATTAAAGTAAAGGGTCCTGTAGGCTACTTAATTGTGTTGCCGTAGTATAGTGTTACTTATATCAGTCACACTTGCAAATAGAAGTGGCAGCTGAATGGCATGAGCTGATGATGCCGCAGAGCATTATGTGGCTATTTATTGCCCACACCAGCAAACAACTGAACTCGCGGTGCAGCCAGCAGACATGCCACCTTTCTAGTTAACAACACTGGCCTTTATCCCGTAGCCCGTTAGCTAGATCTGCTACTCATTTTTTTATCTCACTGAGGGTAGGAGGCTGAGTTGAGCTGAGCACATAGTGGGTCTAGCAACTCGCTTGCGGTAGCTTGCAAATGAGCAACCGAACGCTCGTTGCAGGTGCGCGAGTACGGTGACAGGATCGGAAACGTACTGAGAGAGACCACTGACAGGACTGAGCTATTGCAACAAGTCAGACGTACGAGACACGTGCTTTCAGGAGTTCCAATCACTGACTTTCAAACAGTGCTTGGCAGAACGGCTGTTGACAACCAGTTTCTGGAGGCTGTGTCATCCGCCAGTCTTACCGAGTCACAAGTCAGTTCTCGCCTGCTACATTTCACCATATTAGCAGAATTAAGTTGTAAGCTACAATGTTTAATGTTTTAACAAACATTAAAAAGTTTTCAGCATATTTTTATGCTTGCTTTTGTTTATGTATCACAGTGCAGAGGTAGTCTGTCTGATGTTTTTTTTTACTTTTGTGATATTGTTAATTACGTTTAAAAATTGCAATGGATTTTTTTTCAGTTGATGATAAATATGAATAACTATTGTGTCTCGTTTAATTTGGCAATAATATCTTTGATAATAATTGATGTATTTGCGTACAGGCAGTAGCTCTATACGACAAGATGCAGATTGATTCGCCGGTACGTCGCCTTTTGTTAATATTTTTCTCTGACAAATTATCGTTCGTTTAAGTGTTTGCAGTTTGTTTTTATGAGCTGTTGAGTAATATTTCATGACACGTCATGATATAAAAAAAATTCCGCCCAACCCGTCCCTAATTTTTGACGACTGCAACCGGAGGCATGAATTTTTTTATTTTACGCCTCAGGGTAACTCATGCATGCAGAGTCCCATAAAGTACCAAACCTTTTACCTTTAGCCTCCATTGTTAGCAGGAATTGTATTGTGTCAGGCCGACCTGCCAATGAAGACCAGTGCAGCGGCTACTAGTTACATTCTCGGTCTACCGGCGGCGCTTCAGACCGCCGTGAAAGCTGACTCTCTGCCGTCTTTAGCCTCACGGGATGCTGTTAGACTTCTGATTCAGCAGACGGTCGCCCGCCAGCAACAGTCTTTTACTGAATCCGTCAGGCGTCTCCCAATATCCACCTCTCCTATTGAATGCCGCCTCTACGAAGAGGTCTGTGCACATGTGTCAAAAGTTTTGATCAGAAGTCAACAAATTTCGCTTAACACCCAACGCTTATTTGAAACTTTGTTTAATCAGCGACAAATTCAACCAGGTTGTAATAAATTTGATTTTAGTTTCTTGAGCTAGAAACGTAACTGGTAAAAGTAAAAAATATGGCATTTATTATTACATTAATTAGGCATCATACTGGAACGCTGTGCACATGATATGATATTTAATCGGTGTGGTGAACGATATTGGCTTTAATGTTATTGTAACTATAAAAAAATATTATAACTTTTAATAACTGTTAGATAACGTTTTGTAGCTTGCACATGTGAATGACATCCGAGATTAATTATTATTATAATTATAATTATTTTTGGAAAAAAATTAGTATAGCAATTGTTGCTGGCGAGAAAACTGAACCGATCTAGTTCGGATCGCGTGCAAACCTCTCAAGATTATCCGGCCGCGATCTGTCGATCACCATTGGATCAGAGACTATCCAGTCAGCGAACTCAGTTCGTGAGTTGGATTTAGTCTGGACAATAAACTCAGCATGAAGCACCACATCAACGCCATTGCTAGAACGTGCTTTTATCATCTGCGACGGCTTCGCCAGATTCGTCGTCAAGCTGGATACGAAGTCACAGTACGACTTGTTCTGGCGCTGATCATGTCGAGAATTGATTACTGCAACGCTCTGTTCGCCATCGTCTACGATTGCTCCGCTGCAGCGAGTACAAAATGCAGCAGCACGACTCGTTCTGCAACTTGGGCCGCGCGACCACATCACACAAGGTCTTCGTCACCTTCACTGGTTACCGATCCGTGAACGGGTCCTTTACAAATTGTGTGTTCTGATGCATGATGCAGACATCGGCACATCACCAGCATACATTAGTGACACTGTTACTGCACGCCGTTCAGCCTTGCAGCAACCTGGTCTCCGTTCGGCATCGACTATCGACCACATCAAGCCACATCTGTCAACCAAGTTCGGAGAACGTGCATTTTCTTTCGCGGGCCCTAACGCTTGGAACGATCTACCTGATGAACTGAGGCGTATTACTAGCGTTAATACTTAAAAAAACATTTAAAGATTTATGTTTTAATCATGTTTTAATTAGTTTTGTTTTTAGTTTACTGTTTTGTTGCATGACGTTTTACTGCGCGAAGGCTTGTTTTTATCTGTAATCTGCGCACTATAAGCATGTTATGATGATGATGATGATGATGGCTGTGCTTGAGGTATGGAAAAGTGTCGACTATGCTGTGACGATAAATTGTGCGTTATAGGGTATCACTTTTCAAATGAATAATTGCAATGAGTAGGTTACAGAGGTATGTATTGGTAGATATCGAAAGGGAATCTGTCGGAATCTGACATGGAGCACTTGATCCTGTACAATCAGATGCAGGTCGATGTCGTTAGGCGAGTTGGTAATCGCGTCTGCGAGGCTGACCATGACATTCTGCAGCAAGCTTCCAACCCGGCGCTGGTTTGTTGCTTTATTCACCTTGGTGTGCCAGACAGCATTACAAACGAAGCACTGAACTTTGACCTCTTAAACTGCAAATTTTTATGGAACATTAACTTAATTTTCATCTTCGCCAAGTGTGAACGTAGTGAATTGGAGGAGATTAAGAGATTGGTCGTTCTGTCTGTCTGTCATTCTGTGTGTGTACACGATGACTTATCATCATCTCCACGTGTCATACACAACCGGCGAGAACGGTGGCGCCCTCCTGTGAAAACTTTTACATTTTACAGTAGTAATGTTTAAATCACTTTACTTGGCGGAGATATGCACTCTCACTAGGGCCTTCTAGTTTTCTACATTTTATTTTTAAATTAAGAGCTCTTACGGGACAAACAAACGGACAGACAAAAAGCAGTTGGACGGGCAAGGCTTATAATACGACCCATTAGGACGGCTGCACAGTAAACAAAGCAATAAATGAAAAACATTTCACAGACAGACGACAAACATGGTCACAAATAGGCCTAAACACGCAGTGCACGACAAACTGACTATAGCGTAATTATTTGATTGTGCGAAATGTGCATAAAGAATTTATTGCTTCGCTGTATTTTAAGTTAACTTTGTAATTAAAAATTTGTCTACTTATAACGCTTGGCATATTAAAAGTAAAAAACGTTGACGCTCTTTGATACTTTCTATATCGTTCGTTTTGAACAATTTAATGAGAAAAAAACATCAATCGGGTCTACAGGTCTACAGATGGTAGGCCTAAATCTGACTTAGTTAGAAGATAAACCTCTTGACTAGACTACCGGTATAAAGGGCTTCGGGTCCGGTTAGGATACATAATATTTTCTCTGTCGGTAATTTACAACTTTCTCCCTAATCTTAATCATTTAACCCACGACGCTAGTGAAGCGGTACACTGCACAGCGCAGTGGTCAAGTTGTTGGAGTGTGTGTGATCTGGTATGAAGAATATAAAGTCTACACATGCGTATCGGATTGTGTAACACGTTAGTGTGCAGCCATCAGTAAAGCATTGTCGTGACACGGTGGCACATATGTATACAGAGAGCAGCCATATATGAACGATGCCGTTCTGATTTCGGTCAACTCTGGCAAGGCGCCGTTAACACGTACGGGAGACTGTCATTGGCCGCGCCTCCCAAACACATCAATGCCACCAGTGACGATGACGCTCTTATGACGTACGGCGTTAAGAGCATGTGCGACGGTTTCGGCTGGATTGGAACTCACGCACAGGTTTAAATTTATCTTTTCTACTCATCGCCGTCATTGTCATATCGTCAACATATCATCGTGGCAACAATTACTTGTAGCACAGTTAAATTTATTCTTTAAGCTACAGACTATATGATCGGTAGTTAGCTGTAGTATGTGATAACTTGACTTGACTTGTCGTAAATTGTTCTAGAAATTGGCTCGATTCTATCGACCCAATGGCATTTAAGCTGTCTATCAGCATTTGCTATTTTGCACAACAGCACTTCTAGTAGTGTAAGGTTTAAGTGCAAAGAAAATTATACATATTATCTATATACTTCATATCGGCTATTGATTATTATATGTCAATCGTTTTTCGTTTTATTTAGCTCATTGTTGTCATCAGAAAGGTGAAAGCTCATTTGGACGAACACAAGGACTTGTCATCGAAGTTGTCGCATATTTCGTGCATTCTACCCTTCTTGGGGTTCGTGTGCAATTTTTTCGTGGTTTTGAAAATAACGTAGTTTAGTCATCATCATAATGAGAAATAAAATTTTACAGTCATAAATCACGTCATGTTATTTTGCAGAATATTGACATAGTGAGCAAAAAAACTACTTTCTTGCGCAACCATTAACAATTTAAACGAGTTTCTAGCATTTAGAATTAATCGCTTTATGGGTGCAATTAATTTTAAAGTAAATATAACTGGCAGTTAAATAACAAAACAGTAATAATTTTTTTGTTTAGGAAGAGTTTACAATTATGCCGAGTACGTCGCTACTTTTGATGCAGAAAGTGGAATAATTTCTTTACATTACTGGCTGGCGTTATCACTTACAAAGTTACGATAAAGCGAGTCTTGTTTTTGACGTGCAAGTTCTACATTTAAAAAACACGGTTTTAGGCCACTTTTTGTGCCAAAAACAAGACCGCAGAAGGTGGTCTTAAACGGCTTTAAAGCAAAACAGGAATTCTTGAGGATATCATTTCTGTTAGACTGGAGTAGAGTGGGTAGCTGTAAGTAAATATAACTGGCAGTTAAATAACAAAACAATAATACTTTTTTTCTTTAGGAAGAGTTTACAATTATACCGAGTAGCAGCAGTAGAGAGAACGTTTATTCTCTAAAACCACGCAAATATAATAACGAAACTAGAAATTTGGGACAAAGCCCAACGTGAGTCCACCCGGCGCCCTAAGTCCGATCGGAAGGAAATTAGGGGTGGGGGTAAAATTTCCTCGGCACCAAAGTCACGTGGCCCGAACTCAAATGCATTGGCATACGCCGAACGCGCATTGTCGACTTAGGGCAAGTCAACATGAGCGCTTATAACTTTGTTCGTAGTGGACTGAATTTCACAAATTTTTTTTTGTTCAACGCCGAAAAGATCCTTCTCGTCAACGCCGTTTAGATTCTGTCGCTATCTTCATCGATTCCAGAGATATTTGCGGTCGAACTCGAAAGTTGTCGTAAAACGTACTAAATTTTGGACATTTTTTGCCCTCCCAAATTTTAAGGGGGCGGTGCCCCCAAACTTCGTACTTGCGTTAACACCCCAACCTAGAGGCGCGTCAAGTGCCGAAGTTTCGTA
>Ga0209367_1010286_pt1 | contig 12568 bp, 7 predicted proteins | sample WorMetLIZISLAND2_FD_187412 | JGI IMG/M metagenome (GOLD analysis project Ga0209367, IMG submission 187412) | Marine gutless worms symbiont microbial communities from Max Planck institute for Marine Microbiology, Germany - Olavius geniculatus... ... | reverse complement strand
GGGGGAGAGAGTGGATCCCCCAAGGATTTAGTGAAATGACGCCACTGCAGTTGTAGCTGCCTAGTTTTCTTCGTTTTTTCATTTAATCGAATACGTGATACTACCAGCCAGTTTCTGGTGAATTAATCTGTGTTTTGAAACTGCACATCACCAACAAATGGCCAATGAGTAGGTTACTGTATAGCAGCGCGATGAGCGATGGTTCAAATCATTCGTCAGTCAGTTGCTAGGCGTCTCTAGCGTCGTCCGACTGACAAACAGACAACAATGGCGCGCGATTCAAACTGACCGGCCCGCCGATCGACGAGCGAAAATTGACACTTGCCGTGCGTCCAGTTTCCCATGCATCGGAACGACAAAAGACGTCGGCTGGCTGCATGCTGGCGTCTTCATTACAGACTGGCTCGCAAGGTGGCGCTAATGACTTTACGATTGTAATGTCACCTGATCGTAGGATCCTCCTATGAGCTATTCCTGTGTGCATGTAGGCCTATGCGTCTGCCCATCGCCCGCGGGCGCCAAATCATGCAGTTTCAACGGCAGCAGTTACTTCTGATGACATAGTTGTACGCTAGCCACATCCTCGCCTGCTGCAATGATGCAACAAAGACATTTCCTTCCCCTTTCCTGCACTCAACCCGGAATTTAAAAAAAGTTTGCCTTGCACAAGATTGCTTAAATTTTGCATGCCTATGTTTAAGACGCACGACTAATTATTAGTGTAATTGTCCTCTAAACGCTTAGCCACAATACATCCGTTACAGACGGGACGGATGGACGACAGACGACAGACGGACGACATCCATAGGCCTACCATAAGCTCGACCGTTACGTATAGGCTAAGTATACGGTCGGCTAAAAAGAGACTGGCTGAAGCTTTACAGGCTGTCGCTGTTGGACTTTCTGGTGAACAACGCCTGGGTTCGTCATCGACATCAGCACTGGCTGTACCACTGGTAGGCTACAGCTCTCTACGATCGGCGACTGAACGTTCCCGTCGCCGCTGCAAAAATTTCGAACAGTCTGCCATCAGAAGTGACGTCTTCACTGCATGTGTCTGCGGATATCCAAGACTAAACTAAAGACTCATCTATTCTTCGCCTCTTTTCTATAGCCACTGTGAAGTAATTGCGGTGCTGTAAGCATATTTCACATATCTTGAGACTGATAAACTGTTTTCGCAGAATTTTGAAGCTGTAAACATAACCCTACAAGCATTATGATGAAAATTGTGAGTTTTCATAGTCATCGTTTTACACAGCAGTAAGGTGGTGCGGTGAGTAATGGCATCTTGTTCGACTCGAACTTAAAATGTAACAAAGTGTTAAGATTAAACAGCTTTAATAATCTTAAAAGTTGGGTAACTGGTTGCTGAGAAATTACATATTGTTTGCTGAGAGCCTGAGAAATTTTATTTCAATTCACCTTGTAGTGCAAATGACGAAAAACACAGCAAAGTATGTAGAGTTTATATTAAAATTACACGGTGCACAAAAATATTGATTTTTAATGTACTTTTTAAAATTATCGTACACTTTTTTCTACAGATTTACTGTTATTGCTGATCTAAAAATTAACAGCAAATAAAAACATTCAGAACATTGAAAAAGCGCCAAAATATGTAACACACGAAATTAAGACAATTTTGAGTTGTAACATTTTACCAAAAATAACAATAAATTAGAGCTTGACAGAAGCAGCTGTTGTTGGTTTGTTGCCTACACAACTTTTTATATCTGTCGTCGACTGATCAATCAATAAAAAAATCAATCAAAATTTTTTAAAATACCCTATAGTCTACTTTTTGCAAATTGTAAACAAAATTTTATGGTTCTGCCAAATGTTCGCAGAAAATTGCGTTAATTTTAATGGCTATAGTAATTTGCGGCAATAATTTTTTGCAATCCAAACATGCTCTTTTTGCTGGGTACATTTTTAGATTTATGTTCCATAAGTCTTTTCATGTGTTTTATTAGCGTATAAAGTTATTTTGGGTACAAAAATTTTCCGATGCTTATATCTTTAAATTTTCTTTCTTAATTTTTTTCTATATCTCCAAATATTAGAGCAGTTTTATTTTGCTTGCTTACAAAGTTTTGTCAAAACAATAATGTTTGCATTTTGTTTGTTATGCTGCAATATTTACGCTTTCGTTTTTATAAGTGCTCTTTCGTGCGTTACACTGTTTTGTTAACTGTTGTGTAATATTTATTTTCTATGTCCCTAATTTTTCGCCGAACTTGAAAGCAAACAACTTTTTAAAAAAATAAAGCTATGTTAAACAAATCTGCTCAAATTAAAAAAATAGTAATTATTTAGTAATTACATAAACCTGCCAATGTAAAATATATACGGTTAATTTTAGCCAGATTAAAAATTTGTAAAAGTAGCCTACATTTTCTCGCGAAAAATAATTTTTAGGGAAAAGTTAAACAACGTGACTTTTTTGTCAAACATTGTGTCAACAATATCAGGTTATGTAAGTTATACAAGTCCATGCACGTATATTGATCTTCTTAACTATTATTTTAAATCTTTATTGTCGACAAATAATTACAATAGGCCTATTGTGCTGCCTAAAAATGTAAACATTAATTAACAACGTCGAATATGCTAACAAATATTCGATAGTCCGAACGCTCGTATCACCGCTTAGTTAATTCAGTAAATTGGTGTATACATGACATCTTCAGCTGTATTCACTTGCTCCTTTAGCAACTCTAAAAAATCTACTTTTCGGGCTTTTAATGCACTTTTTGGTCGTGTTGGCCGTGCCACTTTACCCGACGCCATTGTACAGCTGTTTAAAGCGAAATGTCTGCCGGCGTTATATTATGGCTCTGAAGCTTGTCCTGTTAACAAAACAGTGACTAAGTCTTTGCAGTATGTAATTAAAAGTTGTTTCAGCAAAATATTTCAAACTAGGTCTGATGATGTTATTGCTGAATGTATGAATATGTTCAATTGTTTGCCTGTAGCTGATGCAATTTCTAGACGTAAAATTTTTTTTTTGTCTCGGTTCAGTCAAAGTAATAACTTCTTATGTTATCTGTGCGGTCTTGCTGCATTTTGAGTACTGATGGACATAATATTACATCTTTAAGTTTTAGTTAAGTTTTAGTTAATTTTTATTATTTCTTTGCTGTTCATTTCTTGTCTATAGTATTACGGTGAATAAAGATGTGTGTGTGTGAAAAAGCAGCGTCTGAAAATGTATTTTACACTTGCTTATTCTGCTCTAATACGCAAAATGATACGTTTAAATATGATTGCTATAATTTGACAAAACCTGTCAATTTAACTGTTTGTTATGTTAAAATTTAAAAAAAAAACATATTTAATAAATCGGTCTAGAACTTGAGTAGCTGGCTTTTGAGCAGTGATGACAAAGTATAAAAACAACAAAAAATCTGCATAAAGAACACAAAACTGCGTAAAAATGCACAAAAACACAACATGCGAAGCGAAAAGTTTTTTTACTATTTAGGGCCTACGACTAGCAGTTATTTGCACAAGCGTCTGTGTAGGTTTTTTAGATACACTTATTTTGTTTTTAGCGCACAATACGTACACGATAAACGTAAGCCCCTATGGCTGTTTTAGCGTGCGTTCATTTGTGGCAGCAAAATATTACTATAAATATTAAGTAATTCGATATTTACAAGTATTTTAAGTAATTTAATTTAATGCATATAAACACCTCGTTTTTCAATGTGTGGCCAATACAAATCTATGTCATGATAAGCTAATTAAAATGTAGCTTGTAGATAAATTATTATAATAATCACAAACTTTTATTTTTACTGCGCATTTAATGGTAACAATGTAATAATGACGATGTTTTCTCAGAATAAAATTCGTAACTGTGCAACAGTAAAAATATATTGATGTCGCTCGGCTTTTTTTATGTACGTGCAAACAAAAATTAAAACTTTGCGTTAAAATTTTAAGCGGTTGTAAGGGCAAACATACTTTTTCGCCGCATCATGTAGTTCAGAGTCAGGCTGACAAATGTTTTAAAATAGACTTATATGTTTAACCAGTAGCTTAACTTAAAAATTATAATAAATATATGAATACAAGTTTTTTGATGAATTTATAAGACTTGTGAATAACAGCTGTTACCGCATGCACTGCTTTGCATAAAGCCGGATGCTCTCTTCATGCAGCTCCAGTATAGAGTTTGAGTCGAACGGTAGAATTTATGGTTACCGAGTATAATTGTTTAAGATTTATTATTATAATAACTGTTTTTAAAATTCATTTATTATAATACATAACATAGGCAAAAAATACAAATAAAATAGCAAAAACACTACATCGGGCCAGTGCCACACCATGCATACTTAAATACTGTTAGTAAACTGCAGATGATTTTTTAAAATTTTTATTAGTCTACCGTTATTTTTATATGCCAGAAAGTTGCACAGAATATTGCTTCCAGATTATTTTCTGAAGAATGTACGTATTTGTTTAATTTTTATTGAATTTATTCCTGCGTTTCTGCAGATAACAAGTTACTGTAGAGTGTAGAGTGTTACCATGCAGCCGGGATGCTGTAGACTATAAACCTACATGTAGTAGCTATGTGGATGAGGGTGGCACGTGCGTGTTCGCGTCATTACGTTCAATTCAGAGATTATTCGCTGCCGCTGTAGCTGATGCGTGCCAGGTTCGGTGCTGGCTGTCATTAAAGTTCGCTTTGTCATCGCACGCAGTCTTAGACCCGACCGTCATCATCTCTTCGTCCGTGCATGCAGTGGGCGGGGCTGTCACACAGGCACGGCCGGTGTCACATTAAAATGTCGACCTCATAAAAAATCCGCCCGGGAAGAAATAATCACTGAATTGATATGTCTTCCTTTTATTAAAATATCGCCGGTTTCACAAAATGTTTTTCGATTATAGGATTGCCCCCCCCCAGAAAAGTCTGCCCCGTCCGACAATTTACCGGCAAAAATCCGGGCGACCGCCGGGTGGGACGGATTTTCGCTGATAAATTGTCGGCCGGGGAAACTTTTCTGGGAGATGATTCTATAATGGGGCACCGGCGGTCTTGTACAAAGCTGCCGATCGCGATCAACTTGCATCGTGCCACTATACGCCCCCATGTAACTTGAACTTGAATGCACGCGTCAACGATGTCCTAAATTCATGCAGGCTGCATGTGCACACATGCCGGTCATGCTGCACACCATAGATGTAAAAACGTTCCAGAAAAAAATACATTTAAAACGTTGAATAATAAACGTTGGCCATAAATTGTTTAACCTTTTGCTTAATGCCTAATGCTGTAGATGCAGTATACCTGGAATTATAGGGCCTAGACAGAGAGACAACTTTTTCATTGCAATTCAACCATATGATCATAAGACTGTAGCACTAGAGTAACTAAGTAAACAACCATCACTATGACCTATTACTTCGTTTTTGTCGTTTTAAAAAATTAAAAATGTTTTTTCAAATTTCTTGATGGGATTTTCAATGCACGCTTTCTGAAAGCATAATAACGTTAAAAAGTTATTTTAAAACGTTGCAAAACGTAATAATTGGGACGTTTTTTTACATCTTTGCTGTACACGACAATTTTTTATTGCCCGGTCCAAAAGTTATGGTCAATTGTCAAAATATTTTAAGCTAATTTTAATTCTGATTAATTAGCACAAACGCACATTTTATAACGGGCGATTTTTATGTGTGACAAAAACAGTAGACCTATAGTTTGTTACTCGGAAACACGACTTCGGTTAGTTTAGATTGCATAAATTTCTGGAAATAGCGTTGTGTTTACTTAAACTTAAGAATTCTTTTTGAAGCTGCCAGTGACAATTTTGTGATCTTGGTTTGCGTGGTTTTGATTGCATAGGTCTATACGCAGACTCGCTGTTTTTGTTTTAATCTTTGCCCCTAGGTTACCCCCGTTTTCAAAAAACGGACATTAGTAATTATTTTTTTTTAATTTTTGATACAGCCCATACCTGTATAGCCTACTCCTACAATATAAAAGTAAAATTGTTGACGCAGTAAAGAATAATACACTAGAAAATAGGGCCTCATTATATGATACACGCATAATCACTCAGCTGAAAATAAATTAAAAGAAAAATCCACGCAAAAAGTTTAATTTCAGTGAGCGTGAAATCGTGGAGAACGGTATTGCACCGCTCACTGCAGAATTAGATTTGATAATTCGATTCCGTTGATGCGGAGTGTTTGCTGTGCGCCAAGATATCAGGCTGCATTAAAAGATTTCCCTCGACAAATACAATCCCCGCCCGGTGCCGTTGCGTGCATGAGTCATATCAACGTAGATGCAGCCGGACGGTAACGTCTTCGATGTGATCTCATGTAGATTGATACAAATCAGCTGTACTCTACATGTAAATATAAACACAAACACACGTACCCTATACACAGTCTAGTTTCACTTTGATGTCTGTGCGCATTTTCCTATTAATCCGTCTTCCTCGCCCGTTACCATAGCAACAGTTGCAGTAGCAGCGTCTTAGCGGTGCACTATGCATGATAACAATCGTAAACGCAGACGCTTGTCGACACGCCGCTATTATCTTACCCTACAGGCAAGCTGAATTATAGAGCGCTGTATATTTTGAGTTCTTGCAATATAGAATAAAATGCATTTCAAATGTAAGACAAAATACGACGTAATAAACGATTCTTATATATGGCTGTAGTTAATTTTTTGTCACTTTAGTGATAATTTTGATCGATCACGTATAAGGAAAAAAATGAAAGCTGTATAAGCCCGGGAGAATGCAAGGCATGAAAAACTGTCAATTGCGTCTCGAAGAACCGAAAACCGAGGCCGAAACCGAAAGCGGAATGACTTTTTGGGAAAGACAGCATGCTTTTCAATACGACCCTCGGCATCTGAGACCATACTGTAAGCTCCTCCCTGTAGCGGGGTTCAGAGTAGAGACTTTAACGCCGCAAGTGATTGTTTTGCTATTTAGCCCGCTGGCGGATTTCCTGCATATGAAGGCTACTTTCTCTTTATAACCCTTTAAAACTAATAGCATATTATGGTGCGATTGTTTAGATAAAACACTGATCTTAGAAGAATCAAAAACAGAAAAAATAGCAAATACGGTGTGCATCGAACGCTATCTCTGGACAGTAGGCCTATTTCCGTCTCCGAAATTGGCCCATAGGCTTATTAATTTCGTAGGCCTATAAACTGAAAGTCCAGCTATAGGGCTAATCATAAACTTTTTTTCTCGCGACAGCTAATATAGGCTGTCGGTTTACTCACAAATGACATGTTTGGAGAGTAGCCGCAGCGTTTTGACGTGAAATGAGTTAAGCGTTAAGATGTCGTAAACTATAGCTCTGAGCGCTGCGCTGCAATGGGTTAAACAAACAAAGATGAAGGCGGTGGATACGGAGTTTGCACAAAGCGACTCGCGAGGGGGCAGCACGCGTGGATTCAGTTCTCTAAGTGAATTATCTGGTCCATCAGCGCGTGAAACGATACGCCAAGACGAACTCAAGCGCACTGCAGAGCGAGCGTTCACACAAAGACGATGTTCACTGAGCGACTGACCACACTGACCGACTGAATGACCACAGGGTGGACAATCCCCATAGACAGTCACTGGACGGGACGCACGCTATCACAGCATTGCATCTCGTGGATTACCTCCAAGTGCTAAAGTAGACCTAACTCACCCATTATACTCAAGAGTCCATGCCCGGCAAACGTTGTATTGTCAAACTGTTTAAAGTCCTGTCCACATTTTAGTACAGTGATGTGCTAAATTTGTTAAGTTGGTGACGGAAATGGTTTATTTAATAATATTCGTTTAGTTGAAACAGTAGTTTTAATTAATAGCCTAATTCTTGTTAGCAACGCAAGAGTTTAATTGTTAAAGAAACAGTGCAAGCAAATTTACATATTTTTAGCCAACCGTACTTAAGTAACGGTCGGGTCGAGCTATTGGCATAGTTGTCGTCCGTCTGTCTGTTCGTCTGTCATGGATGTATTGTGGCTAACCCTTATTCGTAAAGGAAAACTCTTTAGATATAGGCGTAAGAAGACTATTTCGCTTAAAGGGGGGGAGAAGGCAACTTGCCCGAATATTCAGAGCCGGTAAAACACCAGATCATGGTCTCTTCGGGCCCTGAGGCTTGAATGCGACTGAGGGCCCCTCGTACATGTATTTGCAATATTGACTTTATTTTAGTTATTTCTGTACTGCTACCTTTTTTGCTTAAACAATAAAGGCAAACAAGTGAGGCGGAACAAATTAAAAAGCGGAGGTACAAATAATCTGCGAGCGAAGCGAGCAGAAAAAAATTGAACTGTTGTACGCAGAATTGGCAACCGTTTTAGTCTAGAACTATAGCAGGCCGCAACTGTCTACAAATTTCGGGGTTTGCTGACCCGGCCCCCGCGCCCTGAGACATCAGCCTTACCAGCCTCATGAATGATCCGCCCCTGCAAATATTTTTCAGTCATGGCGTGGCAATAGGGGGCACTGGGGAAAATGACCTCTCAAAACACCAGAAATGGCGATCATCTAATGTAAAACTTTAAGCTGATTTTTTTCTCGAAATAGTGTTAAAATGCACCCAAACACAGCAAGTTGACCGTGGCGGTTTAGGCCCGGGCCGGGGAGGCACAGCCCCCCAGTTTTGCTTTAGGCTCCCTAGTTTCGTGGCCACCCATGATTTTTTGCTAAGATAACATAAATATCTGATGTCTTTGTGCTTCCAAAGTTTCGAAAAGTGGCAAAGTTGCGGCTTCCATTGAACGTCATTGAACATTCCATTGACATTCCATTGAAGCCAAAAAATGCTTGAGCTTCAGGGGGCTTCGCCCCCTGACCCCCTGACCAGGGGCTCTGTCCCTGGACCCCGCTGGGGGCTCTGCTCCCAGACCCCCGTTATAGGCTCGCGGTATCGCGCTCGTCATGGGGCCGTGCCCCCCAGATTTTGTGGGCTAGAGCCGCCACTGCAAGTTGACGCCAAATAATCAAAAATCTTCTGTGAAGAAGTATACGTCTTGAGTGCCCCCGCTACCTGTGGAATCATTACTGGCAATGCTGTTACGCGCGACAGCACTGTAATGCCGCGCGTCTTAGCTATCATCGAGGCGTCTGTCTATCTCTCCGCCTATCCATCCGTCCGTCGTACTCTGCAATTGTATCAAAACAGTGCAAAGCTAGATTACGAAACCTTTGTGAAAGACTCTAGTTTAGGGATCCGTAAAGCTTTTCTGAAAATTTGAACTGGATCATCCCAACAAAAGAAGCTAAATAAAAGAGGAGAAGGTGGAAAAATTCCCGATTTTTAACAAATAAGCCCTAAGTCGCCGTATCTCAAAAAACGGTGTGAGATAAGGCCAAGATTACCATTAATCGCTAATAGGAACTTAGGAAATCGTATACACGTGCTTTCGTTTGGTACCGTATGCAATGACCTTGGATGACCTTGAACAGCAAAAGAAAGGTTTTTATCGATTTTCGTTTTTTTGCGATTTCGGGCTGTGACTTTCACTTCAGGAGTGAATTGTGCCGATATCACTAGAGTTAAACCAGAATAACCTGCATATGAAATTTTCAGTAGATTTCAGTAGTCCAAGTCTCTAACCCCTCTTAAGGAAACCTGCGCACGCGGCTGCAGTACCGGGTAAACACGTTGGACATTTTTTTGCTTTTTTTGTCCCGCGTTTAAAAAAAATTGTTTTATTTTTTATTTTTTTGACCGAATTTTTCGCCGTTTTGTCCGAATTTTCTCTGCGTTTTGCCCGAATCTGCGGGGCCGCTCCCTCGCCCCCGTCTTCTACGCCCCTGTTTTACAAAATAATTAGCCAAGTGTGTTAAACTTTGGCATGCAAAATTGCAGCTGTCTAATGCAAGGGAAACATTTACAAATTGAGGGTTAAATGAAAGCGGGGTAAAAAAATTAAATGGAAAACCGGCCATATCCCAGAAACCGTGAAAGATAAACCAAGGTTACTATTAGGCCTGTCATTAATAAAAATGCCATACGCCCTGTCAGATAAAAAAATCATTTACCTTGGATGACCTTAAAAACCGTTACGTGCTACCGTGGCTAAACGGTGCAAAATATGGCTTAGGTTGCTATTGATATCTAATAAGAAGTGCATACTGGCATAAGCCTATCGGCCTATTGGCTTTCCAATGACATGGAAATCATTGACCTTAAATGACCTTAAGGGTCACTGACAATTAGTACGGTCAGCTATCTTACTATAATCTTAGCAACAGCTGAGCTTGTTTCCACTAGGCGGGATTTTGTTTGGGGGGATTTTGTCCTATCCTGATTCCGAGGGAATTATGTCCGGGGTATTTTGTCCGGGGGAAAAAGGTATTTGAAGGGGAATTTCGGCCGGGAGAAATTTTGTCCAAGGAGATTTTGTCTTAAATTTAGGGCCGCCACCACGCCCTTGGTTGATGCTACACATGACCCAGGTGTCCGGCCCGGGCATCCGTGTCGGGTTCGGACACCCAAACCGGACATTCGGCTTTAGCGTCACATGCACAGCCCGAATGCCCGGCCGGCGGTCCGGGCCGGACAGTGCCCGTTTCAACAACAAATGTTTAATAATACTTTTTTTCATCTAAGTTTCAACAAGTGATGTTAGTCTTTGACCATGGCAGGTACTTGTCCTCGAAAAACTTCTCAAGGCGAACGGCCATACAATATGTCAGCACTTATCTGACATGCATATTTTTTTTCACCGGTTTCATGCAGTTTTCAGTCGCGCTAGAAGTTGTTTTTACTCACTTGGCTTCGCTGTGATATCGCATCGTGTACAAATGAGTTTTACATTCTAAAAACTGTTATTTTGAAATGCAATAATGTGTAGTCACACTGAATTTCATATTGTAATAAGTATCCAAAAATGTTATTTTTTGACGCGCTACAGCATTACAGCTCTGCACAAAAAACAATGACTGGAAATTGCAATACCTGGAAAATGAACGACTAAATCGCACACTGTCAGCTGAATATTGTCATTATTAACGGCAGGGATGAATCGGTAACAACAGTTTAATTAAGCTTACTTGAATTCATTTGATCGTCAAATAACCTCAGTTTAACGGAATATTGGAACTCCTTCTTCTCAACTGGTGCTGTGAGCTGCTCCGGTGGTGAAAAATTTGGTTCGTTAATGACAAATTTTTGAAGTTTTACAGTTGCAGCCACAAAAAACGTGCAAAGCGATCGCATTTATATGTGTCTGTGGGAATAGCTGGACTTTCACAATGTTCGAACAAGACAGTGCACTAGCACATCAAGCTTGCAAAATGGTTTCATTTTGGATCGTGAGATGCCTAATTTCATGTCTCCGTGTTGCTCAGTGCTGACACGATGATTTTTCATTAGCGAACCAGATTAAGTTCATCATCGAAGCAGGGTAGCAACTGACAGCACTAGTTGAGACAAGCAAGCTTGTACTCACGACACATTAGGCCTATGATGTCAGCATAACGTCGCGACTAGCAAAATATATTTAATCAAATGCCGTATTTTGTTTAAATATTTTGAATTATTATTTTTTTAGCCACAACTGATAAAAATTTTGTATAAATTGATCATCATTTGAGTGAATTACAAAAAAAACAAAAGGGGTCTTTTTATGAAACACCGTGTACTTTAAAACAAAAAAAAATTCATTTAATATATATTCAACTTTATTCACCATCAAGTGGTAGCACATAAAAAGAAAAAAACAATATAAACACAATTAACAACACAGCGGACGGTAAGATAATGCGTTAACGTTAAAGGAGACTCGGCATAATATAGAAGCAAATGATGTCATCGATCCATGGACGGAAGAAATCCGCGTCGTTAGGACCCGCGCAACGAGTTACACCTGAGAAACGAATTTGTGGTAGAACAGCAGACAAATTCGGATCTACAGGGTAAACGCCGCGAGGCATGAGCTTTGATTCGTCAATGTCTCCAGTCCACTCTCCATGCATAGGCCTATTGCATGCTTTTGGCACTGAACGTTTCATCGTCGCTCAGGATGACTGCAGAGACGTGATATGAGCGGGACTTACTCATATTAACTAGAAGGCGCTCGTGAGAGTGCATATCTCCGCCAAGTGAAGTGATGTAAACACAAGGAAAAGGGAGGCAGAAGGAAGAGCCGCTTCGCTGCAGGAGAGAAAGGTTAATGTAACAGCTGGCGTTGCTGCATACGCTGTTGTTGCAATGACGTGTACACAGACACACACACGCACACGCACAACGACGGACAGAACGACCAATCTCATAATCTCCTCCAATGTTCACTACGTTCACACTTGGCAGAGATAGGCTAATTAGGCCTACCTTATCCGAAGAGATGTGACGAAGACAGAATTTCTGTGGGTTGAACAACTAAAAAATCACAAACGCGTTCTGATGACATTTTGTGGAGCGGTTGGACATGTCCCCAACGGCAAGTGTTTTTTGCTTGCGATCTGGACTGTGAATTCTGCATTGGATACCTTACATTGGGAGAGCAGCTGTATCAAATGCTATGTTTTGATAGGTGACAACACTACTGGCTACAGAGATTTTAGAA
>Ga0209367_1010285_pt1 | contig 12569 bp, 8 predicted proteins | sample WorMetLIZISLAND2_FD_187412 | JGI IMG/M metagenome (GOLD analysis project Ga0209367, IMG submission 187412) | Marine gutless worms symbiont microbial communities from Max Planck institute for Marine Microbiology, Germany - Olavius geniculatus... ... | reverse complement strand
TCAGTGACCTTGGATGACCTTGAACGCCAAAATAGGGGTTTTTACGGATTTTTTTCGCGATATGAGGCTGCGCAAGTCTTTATCATTCACAAGGAGGCGCCACCGTCGCCAACGCCACACGCGCCTGTGGCCGATGTGTATTAGGGTCCCGATGGGCCGAGTCCAAGTGATATGCAATTTTCGAAACTATAACTACTGAACTGGAAATGCTATAGGCTTTCGCGCGTCTCATGAGCTTTGCTCAAATTTCTTGTTGGTTTTGTAGCATATAACTGCATTAGATTTTATGACCCAGCTGTCAATTTTGTGCTGTTTATTTTAGTTGCTCATAGTTGCTCTGCTGGCTAGCATTGTTATTAGTCGGTATTATCAATAGTTGCATTTTGTGCTACATAATCTCAGCTTTATGCATATCAGTATCTTATATTTTCTATATTTTATGGATATTTGACCAAGACGTCCACGCTAGGCAAATGAGTGCTGGTCATGATTACGGCCAGTGCTTAGGAATAAATGATGCGTTTTGTATAAACCCGCCGACTTTGCCACAAAGTCCACGAACTTTGTGGCCACAAAGTCCACGAACTTTGTGGCCCAGGGACTTTGTGGCTGCCTTTCCTCGTGTCTTGTCACTGACAAAATCCCATTAGAGCAACACAAACAGGTTTGTTGCGGACTTGTCACAAACTTTGTCACTACCATGTCAACATGTCGAGCTGGTGTGTCCGCAACTTTCACCGAAGAAAGTCGGCATAATGGAATTAGGGCTATACAGTAGGGCTGCAGCTGGCATACTGACCCAGTCGGTTAAAGGTGCTGGCTGTTAATGGATCCGGCGGACTTGGATTATATGCATTCATTTTTTTCAATAGCTAGATAGCTAGTAGCTTAGTTAGGTTTAACCCTCGCTGGCTCAGGGGGCTACAAAGGTCTGAGCTTCTTTGCAACAGATTTTGGTCTTTTCAGAAATCTTGTTCATCAGTCAGTGAGTGATGATTTATTCGCAGCTAGCTGTGTTAGCAGCTAACTGTATGTTAATTAGTGAGACATTGCTGTCAACGCTGATGAAGATGATTGGTGTACTGGGGTTGCAAAAAATTCAGGATTTTTAAGAAGCAACTTGGTGGGTTTCTGGGGTTCATTTTTGGGGTTTTAGGTTAAACCAGTTTTTGTAAAAGAGCCCAACTTTGGGATTTCTACAGGTTTTTAGTTGGCTGATTCATTTGAGTTTCTGTTTGCTCCCCACAGCATAAGCCCGTTGGTTTTTTTTTTTTTGGGGGGGGGGGGTAAACCCACTTTAAGCCCGTTTTTGAGTATTTGCCCAGGTGTCTTAAACTCTGTGGTGTACAGTTTGTGATACTATGTATTTGTATAATTCCGCAATGTGGTGTGCATTCCATGCACATCTTGGCGTCAGTGTAGCAGCGCCAGGCATATGTGCAATTGGGTCCACTTTCAATAAGTCAAAACACATTGGAACAGTGCTGTATGTCACGAATGAATTAGAAGCATGTTTGTGGCATGGGCAGCGCTAGACGGGGTTGGTCATCTGGTGCCTAAGTTGTCCAATGTCTCCTTCGTCTCCATGTACTCTTTCTCGCCTCAGGTGAAACATTGTTTCGCTAAAATGTACTCCAGTATGACTGAATAAGGTCAAAATTGGCCCACACACCATTTTTTATTCTCCCGTTCACTGGCCCTTGCCCCCACGTTGCGTCTCCTTTACCCAACAGCTTCAGATTTCTAGCACTGCCCTGTGTTATGTTAGACATTGCCGTAAAATTTTTAATATGATATGATATGATAGAGTGTCGGGTTGGCGGTTTGTAGTGAAAATGATGGGTTTGATGCATTTTGTCTGGAATTAGTTAGTTGTACGTATAATATGTAATTGTTACTGACATGTTGCTTTCATTTTGCAGCTTTCTGTGTATTATTGTTCGTACTGGCTTAGCCTTGTCGGCAGTGTTAGATTGTTGCTGTTGTTAAAATGTTGTTCGTATTCGTGTTTTTTTCTACATTACTGTATGATCAAAGAGTTTTTATGCCATTTATGTATTCTGATGATCACCGGTGCTTAGGGGTCTAAGCAGTATGAATTTTGTGCAGTGGTACTGTTGCAGTATGTCATGAAATCACACCTCACACGATAGTGTGAGTGTTGTAAGGACAACCTTCAAAGTCTACGGGAAAATGCAAACTTTGACCCTCAGCCAACGCAAAACCCCTGAACCGATCGTCACCAAATTTGAATGGCGTGATTACGTCGTGGACGCCTACCACCAAAAAAATTTGGGCTCAATCCGCCCAGGGGTTTTTGCTCCCCATATAGGTGAAATATACACCCCTTCTGTTTGAAATTTACTACAATTTTTTGGTTCTTCAACTCGCCTACAGGGAGTCTGTTAGACCGATTTTTATGCTTAATACGTCAAATGACGCGGTTCTGCGCAAGGAAGTGCCGTTTTAATGTTACAAGATAAAAATTTAATTTTTGACTTATTTATTCGAAAAATTCGACAAAATTACAATGGCGCCTATGAGGAAAATATAAAAATTATTTAAACTGTCATAACTTCCGTTGAATTTGGGCTTAAACAAGTAGATGGAGTCGTAATTTTGGTTCTAGGATAGGGCGATAACGTCAAATGAAGAAGGCTTTAAACTATGTTAGTGATTACCAACTGAAGTCAGCTTGTAAGGTTATCATCTAAGGTTACCCAAATGATTTTTGCTGTTTTAGAGGACTGATATCATCACATCGTCCTTACACACAGTTGTAAACTGGTAAGTTTTTTTTACATATATTGTAATTAAAGGTTGTAGGACTATGGTTATTGTGCGTTGCTGTTAAGTTGTTAATTTTTTCAGCTGATGGACAATAGTTTCATGTTTATTATGTTGTACTTGGCCGACAGTGTTACTCTACTTTTTGTATTTATGTATCTACACCATGGGCAAACAAAAAAACGTGGCAAATTACTTTTGTCCATATCTTTGCCAATTATTGACAAATTTTAAAAATTCTTTCACTGGCACACTCTGTGGACAATTTGCATTAATATGATTATTATATATTCCGCCACACTGTAAGTGTGTCTCTACACTACCTTGTTAAATGTAATTGTAAGAAAAAACTAATGATAATAGCAAACATTTAGGTAAACGAAAAAACACTTTAGACCGACGTTTCGGTAAACAATCCGTACAAATCATTCATCGCAATGGTGGTCTGAAGTTTTTTTTACAACTTTATCAAAATATTTGTTATTATCATTATATATGCATATTTCATTTATAACAAAGTAGTGTGGAGACACATTCACAGTGTGGTGGGATCTATAAAACCACATTATTGCAAATTGTCCGCAGAGTGTGCCAGTGAAAGAATTTTAACAATCGGTCAGTAATTGGCGAAGATATGAACAAAAGTAAAGTGCCATGTTTTTTATTGGCCTACACTGTATGTTTTGTATTGGCTTCTGTTGCTTTTAGAATATTTGACTTTATTTGTTCCATAAATAAAAGTGTAACATGCTTGCAAGTTGAATTCTCGTGTCATTAACCCTTCGATGGTAAGCCGGGGTCAAACTGACCCCAGACCCTATGAGTTGTTTAATAGTAAAAATGGTTTAAACTTATATAGGCAATATTTTGAGACTTTTAATATTTTTTCATTGCCTTCAATCTGGCACTTTTAGTTTATATTTTTGCCAATAGTTGGTGCTCCTATTGAGAATTTCTCGACACCCCCTCCACGCAGTTGTGCAGGTTGACTGTCTAAAATAGCTCCCGTCGGATTTGCTGGCTAAAATTAATTTTTTGGCACATTGAGTTACATTTGGTGATATTATATCAAAAAATGCTGAAATACACATTTTCTGCCCTTCAGTGATCTTCTGTTGCTATGGTAGCAAAAAGCCCTTAGCAACAACCTTATACTAAGTGTTTTAATGGTTTAGGAATCATGGTTATGGTAAACTATTGGTATGCAATTTACTACATTAAATCGAACGACGTTTGCTTCACATATCAACGGTTGCTATGGGCGATAATTTTGCATAGCAACAACCTGTTCAGCAGATATATTGACATGGAACCATTACCAAACCTTGGTTACCATATGAAGTAAAACCAGCGGTTATAGTTTTGCATAGCGTCCGTTGCTATGGACACCACAATATTTAAATTTTGTGCATGTTGTCTAAATTTCGTTACCATGACAACGAGAGTTGGTTGTGTTGAAATTTTGCAAAATGGCATTCAACTGTCCAACTCTGAAAACTCCCTGTTTGATACTTTGAAGATATCTCTTATAAAAGCTTCAGATACTTTCTGTTGCTATGGCAACAAAAACTCCTTAGCAACAAAATTAGTGTGGCTATAACACAAATATTACGTGCCTTAATGTGCTAGCAATTCTGGCTGTGATGACCTTTTCGTATGCTATTCACTACAGCGAATCTAGCGGTGTAAGTTTCACATAGCATCGGTTGCTGTGGCGTTGATTTTGCATAGCAACAGCTTATCCAGCAGGTATATTGACATGAAACCTTTACCAAACCTTAGTTACCATATAAAGTAAGACCAGTGGCTATAGTTTTGCTATACGTTTCATCGTATGGACGCCATATTGTTTAAATTTTCTGTATGTTGTCTAAATTTCGTTACCATGGCAACAAAGGTTGGTCGCAGTGAAATCTAAATAACGCCATTTAATTGTCTGACCCTGAAAACTTTTCAATTCATGCAACGATTTTGGAGATATTTCGTATAAAGGCCATGATATAGCATATTTTCTGTTAAATTCTACAAAATCCATTACCATGATAATGCGATATATATTAGATAACAAAAATAATACTAACATTTTTTCTGAATGAGAGCAACTGGTTGACATTCAAAACTTTACTTAAAACTGACAGAATCCACGATAATATTCGTGGGGTCAAATTGACCCTGGCTTCCAGTAGGCGTTATAAAATTGGGCTGGATTAAATGTGATGTTTATTTTGATTAGCGATATTAACTTGATAATTAACTTGATTAAGTTAGTTTCAGTTTTAGGTCACCAGCATATTTTGGTGCATTTTGACGTAAAAGTGACGATATCGTGGTACAAGAACACCAGAGTACAACTTTTATAAATGGGCCACGGTTTCCATTGCAGATGTGAGAAAGGTTTCGCAACCAGACATTGCATTCATACCAGAGGTGTAGTCAAGGGGGAGGGGGCAGCCGCCGAATCCACTCGACAAAACGTAAGCACACGTTTGAACTGCACTAAATGTGCCAATTTGGTCAGTTGATTCTCAGGAAAATAATTAAAATCGTCGCCACAATGTCCCGTATTTTGAAGCTACAATGCACCAAATTCGATTTCAAGTGAGGCTCTGTCCCAGACCACGCTGGGGGAGCTTACAACGCTCCCCATGCTCCCTAGCTTTAGGAGGTCCTACTACTAGAGGAGAGGGAGAAGAGTGGAAAAGGAAAAGGAAGGGGTGGAGTAAGGAGGGGCGAAAAACGGAGGCAAAGAAGGGGAAAGGATGAAAAGGGCTGAGAAGCAAGGCGAGCTTCTCCCAATTCACACTTCGCCACTGCTTCGTGCAATATTCACCAGATCACCAATACATGAAATACGATGTTATAAGATTGTGCAGACCACGAAAACAGACTACACAGCCTGGATAATTCTTTGACTACACTATAACGCGTCGATAACTCCATAGGTGCACCCAATGAAAATAAACTAATTCATCAATATAATGCACGGCTGAAAGATGATTTTCATACTTATAGTGTCCAGTGTGAAATAGGAAAAAGGTCTATCAAATTTAAAGGTTGTAGCCTAAACTATGGAATAACTTACCAGCAGAAATTAAAATAATTTAGTCTTGCTCCTCTTTTGAATATAACTTTAAAAATTACTCTTCACAGTGTTTGAATTAGGCTATCATTATATATTTGATTGCACATGCACTTTGTCTATGTTTTGTTATGCATGTATTCTGTTTGTGTGTTTCTTCTTTTTTTCTCTTTTGATATTTTGAGCAACTGATGTTATGTTGCTATATGGGCGGCCAGCTTGATAGGCGTATTCTGCTTCTGTGACAGCCTGCCATTGTGTTTTTGTTATTGTGTTATGCTATGTTATGTTTGTTTGGCAAATAAAATTCTCTCTCTCTCAAGCGTTAACAAGCTGGACACTTGCGCCGATTTTGCGACAAGTTTCGCGGACTGGAATTTGGCGTAGGCTAATGGAATTTGGGCTTAAACAAGTAAGTAAGTAAGGTAGCTTAGCAGGCGCAATTAAACAGTAAGTTAGCCACAATGCGCCGCGATCTCGACACCCGAACAAATAATGTTTCGTTAGCAGCTGCTAACTGTTCAAAGCTAATGTCAGTCCAGATGACCAACCGTCGGCGACCGTGGAATCAACCACCGTCTGAAGTGTAAGCGCGTTTAACACTCACTTATCTCACCTCGTATGTTTAACATACGAACATATTTGTCAGTTACCATCTGTGATGTGCAGGGTGGGCCGGTAAAAAACGTGGTACTTTACTTTGTCCATATCTTCGCCAATTAATGACCGATTTTCAAAATTCTTTTACTCCCACACTCTGCTGACAATTTGCAATAATGTGGTTATTATATTTTCCAGCACACCATAAATGTGTCTCTACACTACCTTGTGAAATATAAATACAAACAAAATATCAATGTATAACGATAATAACAAACAAGCATTTTGGTAAAATAAAAAAAAACACTTCAGATCAACATCTCGGTGATGTGCAACGTCTCACTGTCTACAGGCCATCTGCCAGATTCCCAGAAAGAAAGCCGTTGTAACACCTGTTTTGAAAAAGTCAGACGCTGATCCAGATGAGGCAAAGAACTACCGACCGATCTCCAATTTGACCTTTGTCTCAAAAGTTATTGAACGACTAGCGGTGGACCAGATGACGCAGCATCTCAGCAACACGGGTCTGATGCCTAAGCTTCAGTCTGCCTACCGGCGACATCATTCGACTGAAACGGCGCTAGTGAAAGTACTGTCTGTCCGACGTACTTGGTGCAGCACACGCAGGTCAGGTGACCGTGTTGGGTTTACTTGACTTGAGCGCCGAAATTGATACCGTCGACCACGACATACTGATCCAGCGACTACGACTACGGGTTCGACGGTATGAACTACAGTAGATCGAGTCGTTTCTGTCAGGACGAGTACAAGCCATCACTTTCCGCGGCTCCACGTCGTCTTACCTGCCAGTGATGTACGGCGTTCCACACAGGTCAGTCCTTGGCCCACTTCTGTTCGTCTTGTACACGGCTGACGTTACATCCATCGCTGCCGTGCACAACGTTCGTGTCCACATCTACGCCAACAACACTTAACTCTACACGTCCTGCTCGGCTGCTGATGATGCAACGTCGGCCTCAACTACTGCGCTGCATCGACGACATCAACCGGTGAATGTGCTCCAACCGGCTGAAACTTAACGCCGACAAAACGCAGTTTATTTGGCTCGGTGCACCTCGACAGCTTCAGCAGGTCAGCTCTGTTCAGCTGATCGTTGACGGCGTTCCTGCGTCACTTGCGGGCACTGTCAGAGCGTCACCCTTGACGCTCAGCTGTCGTTCAAGCAGCACGTCGACAGCGTTGTGCGTAGCTGCTTCTATCAACTGCGACAGCTCCGATCAGTTCGACGATCCGTTCCAGACGACGCTATGTGCACCCTGGTACATGCGTTCGTCACAAGTTGCGTTGACGACTGTTAACGCTGTGCTGTACGGCGTCTCAGCAAAAGTTGTTCGTCGGCTGCAGGCAGTACTACACGCTGCCGGTCGACTGATCACTGGTGTTCGCCGAAATCAGCACATCACTGCGACACTGCGTGACACGTTACATTAGCTGCCAGTGCCTCAGCAGCGTATAGTGTTCAAAACTGAGCTGATGGCGTTGGACTGCGTTCACGGTCAGGGTCCTGGCTACTGTGGCGGCGTTATGACACCAGTCCACACCGTTGCAGCTTGGGCTTGACTGCAATCCGCAGACCACGGCGACGTGGTCGTTCCAGGCTCACATACAACTACGTTCGGCCAGCTCAGCTTTTCTTCAGCGGCACCAACCGTGTGGAACGATTTACCGTCGGAGCTGAAAAGCAGAGAAATCGGCAGACAGTGTTTTAAACAAAACCTTAAGACTTGGTTATACGATTGTGCCTACTCGTAACAGGCGCCTCTGAGAACTTTGTTTAAGAGGCGCCCCGTAAATTCACATATTGATTGATTGGTTGATTGATCCATATGACACTAGCTCGTGTGGGTCTAACACAGTCTTGTAGCGTCACTCATACGAACCTTTCACCGCAATGTTGGTCTGAAGTGTTTTTTTTCATTTATCTAGATTTTTGTTATTATAGTTAATTTTTACCTACATTCATATTTCACAAGGTAGTGCAGAGACTCATTTACGGTGTGGTGGGATATATCATAATCACATTATTGCAAATTCTCCGCAGAGTGTGCCGTTGACAGAATTTTGAAAATCGGTCAATTAAGTAAAGTGCCACGTTTTTATGGCCCACGGTGTGTAACTAGAAAAATTGCGACGACAAAGTAGAATCATAGGGCAGTTTCAGGAACGGGTTCGGTTGCCGTGGAGCGAGCATCATTGAGCGCACAGAGGCGGCTAGAAGTAGCCCAAAGTCGCTCAGCATCACGGTATTTCTTTGCAGCCGGCGCGACGACCACTCCGTTGCAATCGACCACCAGTTTACCTGTACGTCAATCAATCAATCAATCGCTCCATTCCAATTCTAATTCCAAAAATCAAGGTGACCAATTTTGTCTGAAAAACCTGGAAATGTCAAGGAACTTCACAGATGTCATGGAAAGGTCAGGAATTTCAGTACAAATCGGCGAAATGTCAGGAAAATACCAGGGAACAATTTGTCAGCGAAAATTGCCCAAAAAACTTTCCAGAAAATTGACTTCACGGGATTTAGTATTGCTCACTCAGTACTCCATGCCAATTATTTCATGTTTTTTGCCAAGTGTGTGGCTTACTTATGTTTTTTTGGTTTTTAATATTAACATCTAGGCCTCCTATCATCCTATGTTATATTTCAGTTACTACTAGGGTTAGGTTACCCAAGGAGAGTACTAGTTAAAACGGTCAAGAGTACCGCGAATCTTCAGGAAAATGTCAGAGAATTTTTTTTGTCCGGGAATTTCATAATGTCTGGTAAGTGGTCACACTCACCCTGAAAACTTCTAAATGCTGAAATTCTCAAACTCTAGTAGTAGGCCTAAATCAATTCCAAAACTACACATTTCAGCAGAGCTGATTCAGTGTTAGTAGCACAGTATAGACAGCTTCAAATGATGACAGGTTATGTTGGTGAGATTATCTATAAAACCAGGTTTTTTGAGACTACGGCAGAAGGTTTAAAGTGACGGATAAAAGAGCTTACTCAGCTTAGTGATTATATCTTTTTGCAGAATGGAGCAAACAATTTGGACTTGAAAACGTCAGAAATGCGTTGTCATGCACGAAAAAAACGTCTGCAAATGTTGAATAAAAACGTAGCTCTTTTCACCTTGTCTTTTCACTAAATGCATTGCTTAATGGGGATAACCTACAGGTTGTTTACACAATGAGTAAATACTCGTCAAATTTTTTCGTCGTATGAAAAAAATGCAAATGAAGAATCCGTTATTTATTTTATGTGTAACATTTTGTATGGGCAAATGTTGGAGTTTTTGTACAAATACGTCGGGTTATAAGTTGATTCATACCACAAAGCTGGTGGACGACTGTTTGGCGCGGCACGACGGCGCAGTAGATGATCGTCTGCGCGCCTTGCACGACGTCACGGAACAGAATCCACGCCGACAGACGAAGAACTCGACCGAATACACCCGGCCAGTTGGCCTGCAGGCCCGTCCTCACTGGACCTGTGCATATACACAGCTCGGCTTAACTCAGCCTTCCATCCCTCCCGGGTATAAGCAGATCGATTACCGGCATGTTTGATTGGAGTTCATTCTCAGAAATAATAGGCATAATTAAACTTTTCTGATACCAGAGCTCATATTTCAAAGCTACAATGCAAAAAAAATTCCTTTAGACCCCGCTGGAGGAGACAGCGCTCCCCAGACCTCAGCTAGAATTTAGGGGTCTTACTTCTAAAGGGGGGAGAGTAGGAGAGAAGGAGAAAAAGGAAAAGAAGGGGGACGGGTAAGGAGCGGAGAAAATGGAGGGAAAAGAAAAGGAGGAGGACGAAATGGCGAAGGGAAGCGAAACCACCAATTCACATTTCTGGCTACGCCACTGTTTCATACGTAGAAAAGATAACTTGTTATCAACAGTAGGCCTACAATTTACATGGTTTTCCATTTTTACCGGGCTTCAGCATAGCCTGTTAAGCAGAAGCGCTGTCTCGGCTATAGCAAAGACGTCCGTCCGTTTGTCGGTTTGGACAGCGGTATTCTGTCAAATCAAAACGATGAAATCTTCACTGTCTGCGCATGCAAAGTATAAACCATCTCCTAGAAATCGGTCCTTCATTTTTCCGGTCCTCCATTTTCAGCGCACCCGAATCTGTGACTTCGGTACAAATAAGCTGTTTGTACGGCTACCGTAACAACCGTCAGTGCATAGAAACAAATGAAATAAAAAATAAAAATACGACACCTGGATGAGTGGCAATGCAGACGACGTTGTCGACAGAGTGTCTGAAGTTCAGTTCCATCGTGAACAGCATCAACGCCAGCTTGGTGTCTCCGTATGACTCGTAGATGCCAGTCTCTGCAACCTCATCTTTTCCTCTCCCGCGTGGTGACGTCATCAGCTCATCCAGGCGTGCCATACTGCCGCGTAGGTAAGCGTTAGACGACACGTTGATGACCCGCAGTGACCTTGACTTCTGACCTTCACCCTGGTCAAGGCCAGAGGTGAAGGTCGACCTGCGAGCAGCCGCCTGTCGTTCGATGATGAGATTAGTCAGGTAGAAATGAGACAGGAAGTTTACCTGCATAATTACGCAATGAGTGACGTCATTAAAAACGTGTAGGTATAGGCGTAGCCCTAAAACGTTTTTGTGCTTCCGGTTTCCGTCCGTCCCCCAAAATAATCTGCGTCCCTAAAATTTTTATCGGACCTGCAAAAATACCAGTGCAGTTTTAGTATGCTTTAGAAGTTTTATTGAAAAATACTGCTTGCATCTAGTCTGAAATGTTTCAGAAAATTGCAGTAACTTTACTTAAGTTCTTGCGAGTACTACTTAATGGGAAGTTTGTTTTCATAAGTTATTCCATATTATTACATGACACGTACATCATGTTTAAAAAACAAAAAACAACAAAATTTGGCCGCCCCCGTCCCTAGTTTTTGCCAGATGCAACCGGAAGCACAGAAATTTTTTTACGCCCTAAAAGCAACTCAAAGAAATCATGTTTATCTACGGAGCGCCACCTGCCGCATAAGATCGCACAGTGTTACATGCCGCGAACCGGACCAGATAAAGTTGAACGCGTCTGACGCGTTTACCTATCACGGAGGGATGAAAGGCTGAGTCGACCTGTTGCGAATGTCTATAGGGTTATATCGCAGGTGACATAGATTGGCATTTGATATGCAGCAAAGTGATCCAGCACGTCGACTCGTTTATCATAGAACTTCTGCTGCACCGCTTCAGAGCCAGGGCGATACAGAACGATAACGATCGCAGCAAAACTTCCTACGACGGCAACAGCACACGTGCGTTACTTCAGTTGATAGTATAAACCTACATTAATTAACTTTTAAAATAAAATTTGGTACAGAACAAAAACTAATCCTCGTTATAAGATCCACATTCAGGTCTACCAGCTATGGCGCTAAACTTTACAACTTTTGATCGTCAGCCTAGCATTTTTTATAGAATGCAACTAGACCTGAAAGCAGAGATCATATCCATCTTTAGTCATCATCTTCGGACCCAAGTATGCTACACAGTGTAACAAAAACAACAACAGTACAGGTTTATTAGTAATCACAAGTAATTTGAGCAAAGCTCACGTGACGCGCGACAGCATCGGTGTTGCCACTTGGACAATTAGTGACATCAGTGTACAGCGTGCAATAAAATAACAATGCGTCTTGAAAGAGTACTCAAATTTGCGGCTTCCGTATCTAGGAGGTCGAAACTCAGACGGTTAAAATCTGCGTTTTATGCTCAGAACGTCTTTGTCTAACAGGTAATTTACCGGCCTCGCGCACAATACACAAAAACTGACGAATTCGGTGCAATTCACTGTAAAAAAAATGCGTGGCAGCCTAGCTCACATCGCAAAAATAACTTAAAGCCCATTTTTACGCGCGACAGCAGAATGCTTCGCGCGTCTTAGCCATCGTCTGGGCGTCTGTCTGTCTGTCTGTCCGTCCGTCTCTCCGTCTGTCCATCTGTCTGTCACACTCGTGAGCTGTATCAAAACGGTGCAAGCTAGGATCACGAAATCTTCACTGTGGGCTGCCACAAGGTCTCTAGTTTATCGTGACAAAATTTCGTGCCACTGGG
>Ga0209367_1010284_pt1 | contig 12569 bp, 11 predicted proteins | sample WorMetLIZISLAND2_FD_187412 | JGI IMG/M metagenome (GOLD analysis project Ga0209367, IMG submission 187412) | Marine gutless worms symbiont microbial communities from Max Planck institute for Marine Microbiology, Germany - Olavius geniculatus... ... | reverse complement strand
CAATAGGGTGGCGGCCGCCCCCTCCCACTGAACCTGTCCACCACGAAGGTAATGTAAGGTAAGGTAAGGCACAGTAGGGAGAACATGGGACCGCAAATAAACCAAACTTTAATCAGAAACACAGAAAACTCCGGGACTTACGCTTTTAAGTCAAGAGTCACAAAACATCACTGAGTAATAATAATGTTATGTACACAGCCTACAAGCAGACGGAAATGATATAGTACTCAATGTTTGCTCCAGCATTAAAACAAGACACTCAAAGTAGCCATGCAAAAACATTAAATTAGGAAACCAACAACATCACTGAACTGAGAACCTGTGTAGCCGAAAACAGGAAGCTGAAAAGCAACTGTTTCGGCTCACAAAAACTGTTAGTTCATATGCCATTCGATCACGTGTTAATAAAATTTAAATCATACTTGCTTATCCTCAGCGGTATCGTGGGAAAACGGGGCAAATGCCCCCCACTTAAATTTTTGGCTGTCAGAAAATTTTCTTCTTGTCCGAAAATTTTCATCCAACGTTGAAAAATCTGGTTCTGAAAAAACCCCATTTTCAGGAACTTTAGGAGCAAAATTGAAATGCTGAGCACCCATAACCTCGAGTATCGGAAATTTCGTAGTGTCTGTCAGTAAACTGCAATGACCTGCCCCGGCTACTAGTATGACCCATGGCACCGCTGTTTATCCTAAAAATATCACAATGCAAATGATACAGCACGACGAGAGCATGTACAGAGTCGCCACCTAGTGAATAACGATAAAGCACGGTGGTGTTATGGGCGTCAGGAAAGACCAAATCTGCCCGAGCCTCATCTAAGAATGCTTAACTACGTGACACACTCAGCAGCAATCAGCAACATACACCCCTCCACGCAGAGCAGTGTGTTGAAGTGTAAATGGTAAAAAGTTATAATCATAATAAAGTAATATGAAGTGGACTTACATCAAAATAAAAGTTCGTATGCAACAAATTCACACTCGTGTAGTAGGCCTATTGTGTTGACAAATTTTCTCAGTAATTCACATTTCTTATATGTGTTGATATGGGACAGTGTCTGTCTCGGAGTGTCTCTAGTTTTCATCAGGAACTTGGTCACTTATTGCCTTTGCAGTTCCTTTCATTAACTCAGTTCTGCTATGCCAGAATCATGTCAATTAGTACAACTCAGAATTGCACAACCATGGGCCATATTCTCACAACAGTGTGACATTGGTCACGTAGTTTACACGATCGACAAGGCTCTGAAATCCGCAAATCCATACACCCAACATGTCATCAGATAAATCCAGTCCACCAAAGATTCACTCATGTTTCAACTAACGATTTAAATACACAGGCAGAAATAACATAGACCAAAAAACACAAAAAGTTCATCTACTTGACAATACAATACAATACAATTACTCTCATTCGGGCACTGTCTTCAGTGACTGATTATGATGCTAAGTTAAGAGTAGGGCCACAGATGCATAGAAAGTTTGCCTCAAAATCCCAGAAAAGTTCACCTACCCTGTTCCCCCAGGTACTAGAGACCTGTAGTGACTACACGGGTATCTATCCCTAAAACAATACAACCCTGTCAGCCTGTTCACCTAGTCTGACCCCAAACGTTCTACAAAATCGCTCAATAACCTTATGTGTTGTTCCTACGGGTCTTTTCTGTTCCAAAACTTTTTCCACATCCCATAGGCAATGGGAACAAGAAATTTGAGCTAATGCTCACGGGACGTGCAAAAGCCTATAGCAGTTCCTGCCCGCAGGCAGTCACCCATCGCAGTACTAATCGGGCCCGGCGTAGAGTAACTTCGTTTCAGCCGAAACGCGTTACAAACTATGCCACGCCACCAACTCCAGCAGCGTGGCACCAAATTGTGAATGATGCAGACTTGTGTCGCAGCGCTTAATCGGCAAAAAATCCATTAAACCACCTATTTTGGCGTTCAAGGATGACCTTGAGGTCAAGGTCATTGAATTCGGCGCCAATCGAGAGCCAGTAAACGCTTTCATATTAGCGATTAATAGTAACCTAGGCCTTATCTTGCACCGTTACCGAGATACAGTGAGTTATTGGCCAAAAATAGCAAACTTTGCCAACCCCTCTCATTTACGGCCCTGGTTCGGGGTGACCCCCTTCGAATTTATGGAAAAGCTTTACGGTTCCTAAAACTAAAGTCTTCCAGGCAGCCGACGGTGAAGATTTGGTGATCCTAGCTTGCACCATTTTTTACTGATCCACCCGTGTGATGGATAGATGGACGGACGGACAGACAGAATTGCGAAGACTAAGACGCACTGAAAGCAGTAGCTGCTTTCGCACGTAAAAATGCAAAATATCAACCTCTTGTACATAAGCTGCTGGGACAATAAAATCTGCCCAGTGGCAGTGTTCACCCTGATGCAGAGAGTCTAATTAATCAGTCTACCACTTTGACCTATCAGCAGACGCACTGTAATTAATTACTCTATTACTAGCTTTACTTTTGATATCTGAATAACCATCATATTTTACAAAATTCAGTCCAGGTTAGGACAAAGCAAAAAAATAAATTTGTTTAACTTAAGTTATTATCATTTTAACCTTACTTAAGGAATGTTGCAGCAGATTTTTTACAGTCGGACGGACTGCCTGCATTTAACTGTAATAAACAGTAACTGCACCAAGTAACAGCTTACCACACATTTGGCATGATACAGTTTTTAGGAAACAATGCAAACGAAAAATGTCCAAAACACATTGTGAGCTATCATGAGCAGTCACAGATTCTCAATGCAAGGGAAGGGCTATTAGTTGCCGTATTATTACACAATATTTCTTTCGGAATAGACCAGCCATTTTTTCCTCGGTTACTCCTGATTCCCAAAAGCAAACTCCGGTAATTATATAAAAAATTAAATTAACAGCATTGTCACTGCATGCATAGTTGCATACATTATGTTATCTTGCAAAACTGCATGCTTCACATAAGCCAGGTTGTTATCCGCAATAAACTGTTTATCAGAAAAACTATGTGTATCCAAAAATGCTCTATTATCATGCTGAATTTCACTACAGCAAGAGCTGTAGCCAGTATACAGAAAATAGTGTCACTGCTCATGTCAGACTTCATAAGATCGGCCTAACAAATCATGTCAAACATAAGTTACTTAACTTATGCTTGCACTTGACATGATTTGTTAGGCCGATCTTATGAAGCCTGTGTTCACAAAATTAATTACACCCATAGAAACACAGTTGTCAGCCTAAAACGATCGACAAAATATCCATCTGTATCAGCAGTGCACAAACCGATTTCAGCTAAGGGCCACACAACATGGTCCTGAACAAGCTACTGTGCGCCATATCAAGCCTTTATTAGCAAAATAATTTACATATCCATAAAGTGGAGCATACTCTTGACACATAAACGAATAAGCTGCATAAACTCATATAATTACAACCATTATTTACTTATTTTTTGTTGTTTTGACAACAGAGCTGCCTTCCTCAGAACAATTTCTGTTTGCCGCTAATTGCCACAAGAGCGGCTGCCGAAAACTCAACAAATAGTAAAAATTGCAATCTGATGAGTTTATACACCTTATAATTGTGATAAACAAGCTGCATTCATTTCTGTTGTTGTTTTCTCCTATATGCTGTGGGCCAGATGGACAACCCTTTGTAGGCTAGATGTGGCCAGTTGATCAAAGTTTGTGCACCGATATTAGAACACTTTCCCCATGCATCATCTCTATCCGAGAGCGATTCGAAATACATCAGAAGACAAACTTTAGACTTCCAAACTGTTCCTAGTTTTTCACAGTCAGCGAACAGTCATTGCGTGCAAATCAAGTGACTGCATGTGACACATCAGTTGGAGCTTGACGACGACGAACTGACACTCGTAGAGCGACGACGTCGCTGCTGTCGACGCTTCTGCCCGTCACTACACAAAACGCACAAACACGTGCATCACTAATGCCATGCCATCATCAGCACATTGGTCCGACTGAATTTCGCACTCAGTTTACAGGCTGTCATCGTTATTCTGCATATGCACTGACATCAACCAAAAAAAATAACCACTGAAAAACAATCATCACAATTGCAAATAAATGTACAGTGCGAACACGCAAAATGTATATGCAAAGACAGATCTACGGACCAACTAACTGTCGATTATCTCCCGAGAAAGTTGCACAAGAAGTGCACAAGAACCAAGACAGATTACCATATCCAGATTGACACATCTTAATCCCAAAGACATGTATAAACAACAGCAGATTTTTTTGACACTTGGTCGTTAATTCAAGTGTAGTTTCACACTTAACCAATCAGTCGTATGATGCACTTTTAACCACCTAAATAGTACTACTGCTGCAGTTGCCACTTGCAACTGCCACGACCACCACTTACTACTACTATGGCAGGTAGCGTCTTCGGTTGAACCAGCCAACCCAAATTACGCCAGTTTCACCACTGAGAATTATCACAGCATAACTTTTACAGGCAGGATTCCTTTACTGTTGCTTAAAGCATCACAGAAACAATGAGTAATAACCAAACACTCACAGAAAAACATATAAAAGACCTCTCATGACCAAACGATTACTACTGCTACTAATACAGTTTAAGTTGTACGCAATTCATGTGTTGGTTTGCTATGACACAGAGACAAAAACCAAAATGCAAGTCATCTAATAATAGAAACATAGAGCAGAGTATTAAAGCACAGAGCTGGTTATAGTCTACCTGTGTCACACATCAGCGTGATTGCTATCGGTTATCCCTTGACACAAAACAATCAACAACAGAACACTCAACAGATATAAATATCAGACCAAGTGGCGGCCATAGCTCTCTGAACAAAGACAGTTAGACTATCGGTATCATGCCCCATACAGGCACATGACACAGTACAGGCCAGATTCATTTCCTGGCCAAACGGCAGGTAACAGACCAAAATCACAATTATTTTTACGTTGCTGTCTTGATTTGACACGGTCTGTTAGGTCAGCTGAAAATCCTCTCAAAGTGTGACATAGCAGTACTCTTTAACGAGCCGAGGGTTATTTCACCGTCTAACAAACAGCGTCGAACCATTTTAAACAATGTAGGCCTACATTTTGTCATTTGTACAGAGCTGGGAAGCACAAATATCTGCAGGTCTGGAGATGCCAGAAGGATAGCATGCACTTACTAGCCCAGCCAATTCTGTTAAGTATTTTGCAATACCGGAAAATAAACAGAAAAGACTAACTTTACAACTAAGTAAAGAGTGAAAAGGTTTCACAGAGGCAACAGACAGCGAGAATGGACATACCCACGACTTGTTGACGGAGACTTTGAGCGAGACTTGGACTTGGATTTGGACTTTGATTTAGATTTGGACTTGGAGCGCGAGTCTGCAGAGCGTGAAGAACGTCTGCTGTGACTGCGTCGTGGCGACACCGACCGACGACGAGGCGAGCTACACACACACACACACACATAGCCACCGGGTCAACTCAGCCTCCTAACCGCTGCAGGTCGACAAGGCAAACTACACACATTGACAGCGGGACACATAGATGTCTGCACGCTGCATGCATAACTGAGAGGTTAAAGGTTGTGTATCTAGTTGATCAGCAGACTTCATAAGACACCCATCGCAGCGCTACTGAGTGACACCTGCCATATGGGATCACACAGTGTTACTCACCAGATAATACAGATGAATGCCCCCTGTCATAACCTCAGCCATGTAGGCCAATACTGGATTTACTTACCTGAGAGAGATGGAAGGCTGAGTTGACAGTGGTGCTGATGATAGATGAAGATGATTTACCGTTGGCAGAGACACCCATCCAAGTAGTAACCAAACGATAGACCAGATGTCTAACTCACAACCTTCTGTTTGTGAAACCAACACCCTAACTGTTATGCCACCAGGCTGCCCAATATCACTTCATTTTCCATACATCACAATACAGAAATATGCACAATGGAAAGATAAAAACGTAAAACTAGTTTGTGTTATAGAACTAGAAAATACAGAAAAAGAACTTAAAACGACAGACAGAGAAAATAAGGTAAGCACAAGTATGATGAAAAATTATCACCAACGACCAAGTTTTTAGCAGATGACATGCAAACGTTAAATGTCATGCACACAGGTTTCAACAGAGGAAATACAGTATTTACTTAACAATGTTTTAACTGTACAAATCTTTAAAATGAGCAGACTGCACAATATACAATTATCATTTCTGTAGACTTCTATAAAACAAATTAGTTTGCTGAACAACTAGATAACAGGAGTAAAGCAAGCACAGTAGAAATGCAGACCAAATGCGATTTCACACCAGCAGCAATTAGAAAATTTTCCTAAAGCCATTATTCCAACAATATTAACTTTATGATACTCAGATGTCATCATATTCCAGAGTTCAGCAAAATAGCAAAAGAATATCAATGATCACTGATCAACTAGATAAGTAAAGAAACAAACATATTATCAAACAAATAATAAACAGACTAGAAGGCACTCGTGAGGGTGCCAAGTGAAGTGATTTAAACATTACTACTACTACTACTGCACCTACGAATACAACAACACCTACAACCACACAATACAATAAGAAAAGGGGAGGGAAAAGGAAGAGTGCCTCACTGAGGAAGGGAAAAGCAACAGCCAGTGTTGCTGCTTGCTCTGTTGGTGCAATGACGTCATTGCCATTATGAGTCATTGTGTACACAGAAGAAACGAACAAATGACGAAAACACGAACAGAACGACCAATCTTTTAATCTCCTCCAATTTTCACTATGTTCACACCTGGCAAAGATAATAAAACAGTGTGGCGTAGTACCGTGATCGTCGTCTGGGTGGGGGTGGCCTGCGACCTCGTGGACTTCTGCTACGCTGTCTGCGTGGGGATGGAGACCGTCGTCGTGGCACGTACCTGCCTGCCGGAGACCTACGACGCAGTGGGGACCTGCTACGTCTCAACGGTGATCTGCTGCGTCGACGCGGTGGGAACACTCGCGGGGGTGTACGACGTCGTGGTGGCGGTGGAGATCTGCGGGTTATCCTGCGAGGAGATGACCTTGACCTGCTTCTCCTGTGCACACAATGATAATTTTACTGATATATACACCATGAGCAACATTATAACAATCAGCTGGCATGATTTCGTGTCTAACGATGAAGTTTTGCATCGTTCTGGCCTGTTCGACATCTCCTACATCATCTGTAAACAAAGATTGGATCTCTTTGATCGCCAGACTTCGAAGTGATGCACCAGCAAACCAGATCCTTCGAATCTGTACTAAGACGAGGAACGGTGACCGGATTCGCAGGAGTGCAGACGCGCCAACGGTCATCCACCCACCACTTAGATCCACCAGATCTGCCGTGACACGGGTGTTACAGCGACGGAGGCCCTGGAGCTAGCGGAGGATAAACCGTTCTGGCGAACGATCGCAACGGTGGGACGCTTCGGCTGATCGCTTCGCGTCTGATGATGATGATAATCAAGTTTCAATGCCACAAAGATTATGAAGAATTTGAGCCTGATGCCCGGAGTTTACTGTGACCTGTTTCTCCTGTATAGTCAACATGAACTTTGCTAACAGATACACTGTGAAGATTCAACATGAGTCTTAACTGGCAAACACGTCCAGGATATCCAACTGAGAAATGATCGCATTCTGATTCTCACGTACATTCACGCATTTCTGTTTTGTCAAGATATCTCTACGTCAAATGCCCAACAAATAGTGCACAACGCAGAGACAAAAATTTATCTAAGCATCTGCACCTGTAACAGTTGAGACTAATAATATGACTAATTTACATAAAATGAGAGCATAAGTGAAACAGATTAGAACAATACATAAGACATATTAAGCGACTGCAGTTTAGAAAATTAAATCACAATTAAATTAAAATTAATTAAAACACTTCAACAAACATTACAGATTCCTACAGGCAACTGACAATGAACGGATGTAAAACAGAACAGACACACAAGGCGAGGCTGGTGTGACCTGTATCTGCGTGGGGTTCGTGAACGTTTCCTTGCATCGGGACTCTTTGACGCAGAGCGTGATTTGGAGCTGTGCTGAGGAGATGGACTCCGTTGTGCACTAGCTGGTCGTGCGGGGGGCTTAGTTCCTTCTTGCACCTCCGGTGAACTTGATCCAGTTCGTAACCTTGGTGAACTTGATCGAGAGCCAGGTGGAGATTTATCCTACAAACAACCGCATCATCAGTAGCAGCAACAGCACCAGCAGTAGTAAGTAAAGTAAACATAGCCCCACACTTGGTTACGAATGTAAGGTATAAAGGTGATCCTGCAGGTAATATAGTTATACACCCACAGAGTATCAACGCTGCATGGTCAGTACTCCAAACCGAATTATACTGTTTAGTGACATAGGCACACGTGTGTAAACAAAGTACAGTGATCCAGTTGGCAGTTGAACTCTTGACCTTGTCATTGCAAATGCACCGTCCTAACTGCTAAACTACGAAAGACACAATAAGTAAGCAGGCAGAAAAATTATACAGTAACATTAACTGTAATAAGCCTCACGCATGCTCAGTGTGCGAGTAAAAAAGACGAAGAAGATGTCTGTAGACATTGCAAATCAAAAACTAGGTAAACTATGACACAGGTGATCAAAATAACTTCAAAAAGAAAAACTAATGAGAACGAAAATGAGAGAAAAACTAGGATGTTTCACCTGAGTGTGGGTCGGTAATGGGATTGCCATAACATTGCTGTGATTGGAGTCACTGGACCCACTTCTGTTCTTCTTTGCACCATCCCCGGTGACCGGAGACTTCACCGGGCTGCGACTGCTCCGTTCTGCCACCTCTGGAGATCGCTGAGCTCTGGCAGGCGAAGCATCAGAGTCAGTCGAGTGACTGCGGGGTCTTTTCTGACGTTCGTCATCATCAGACGATGTCGACTTATCACGGCTGCTCCTGCTCCTAACTGGACTCTTGTGACGACTTGATGCAGATGACGACGATGAAGAACGAGAACTTCGAGATGAACTTCTTGAGATTGATTTCTTCCTTTTCTCTTCCTCCGGTGACTTCTCTGACCTACGTTCAACACTCAACATTTCATTATACATAATCACGACAAACTACACACATCATAGGAATATTAATGAAAGGAAGCTAAAGATGATACATAGAAAACGTAGAAAAATCAAACAGTGACCAAGTAATAAACAGATACATAGAAAACGTAGAAAAATCAAAGTGACCAAGTAATAAACATGCTTGCATGATCATCTTCAGAACACAATGTTAAGTGTGCAGATTATAACTGGACTACAGTGGTGGCACTAAAAGACTTACAGACCGGAGAGAATAACTAATATTGCAAAACAGCTGCAAATCAGTCTTGTAATACATCACCCATTGACATCACAGTTAATGTACGGTAGCCGAATTGTTATAGACGTCTGAAGAAGGCATCAGTCGATTAAGTAAATCAACAGTAAAAAACCCACCTCAAGGAGAAATAGAATACAAGGTGTTCAATCAGTCTGCAAGCAGTTTCTTAACACATAGCCATCACACACAAGATATATTAAACGAAAAAATTACATGAAATCAAGCAGAGATATAGCTCCCTAATTATGAGTGGCAACAGAGGGTCAACTCTGTCTCAAAGCAATAATGCACCTGGATGATCCGTGACTTTTCGCTGGTGAAGCGGACCGTCTCACAAGTGATGCTGCCTCTTGTTCCGGCGGAGGGCTTGACATGCGGTCCTCTGGCACAACATGGTCCTGTGAGTCTTCCACCGGAGATGACCTCGAAGGAGTCGTGTTCTTCTCTGTCGGCTTATCCTCAGATCGCGTCGGAGATGAATGTTGAGACTTTCGACTGTCGCTGGAAGAAGATGAATGTCGGGAGCGTGGCCTCTTGTCGTTGTCGTCGCCATCGTACGAGGAGTCAAGTGACATGCTGGAGTCATGACGACTTTCATCCTTGTCCTTGTCCTTGGCAGGATACGGAGACAGTGTGTCATCCCCACTGTCACGATGTCTCTCAGAGTCCACCTTGTGATCAGCATCAGCAGCATCATCAGCCTTATTACCATCACCATCACCATCATCTGATCTCTACAACGATCACACAAGCAAAGAATAGTGCTAGTAACCAGTGATGGTTGTAAGTTTTTGGGGATTACATTTTGCAATATTTTGAGAAATCTTCTAGAAATTCCAGCAAAAAATTAGTAATTATGTAGTTAGCAAAAGCATACAGCATCCATAATCCATATAGATATAATAAATATGAAACTGAAAGACTTCAATGTGGGTTCCACTCATGAGCCATACGTAAAATAAATACGACATTTGCCATGTATGATCCAGGATACAAGGCATGACATGTCTATTTGTTTCAAACTCAATCCAACTAAATGTTTCTGATTTTTTTCTCTCACTTTTTGGAAGTTCTCTGGTCTTTATTAATAAACTTCGATGGAATACAGCTATTTGTTGTGAAATGTCTAGAAAAAAATTCTGGCAAGAATTCCAGGAACTAATCAACCTACAACCCTACTAACCACAATACTGTAAAAGTTTCTACTGTAACAACTGACCTAAACAAATGAAACGTAAAGGCATTCTTTAATGTATTTGAAATAACGAGTGCAGCGACAAAGCATTAATTAAGCAAAGTCCTCAAGTAAAGTAATTAAGTAAAGTCCTCGTCTCACCTTATCCGAAGTGGTCCTGGCTTCAGCAGCAGGTGACTGTTCATCAGTCGGTTTCTTATCAGAAGCCAATGACTCCATCTGCCGCTGATGCTCAGTGCCCGATGCAACCTCCTCCATCTCTTCACCCTCCATTGGCGGCTGCCACTGGATCTTGTTCTAACAACGTGCAATAAGCATTGGCATCACACATAATAACCAACCACGTCATAGACTGGGACAGCACCAAGGTGATCGACAGGATGGATCGATAGATCAGGAAAGCGATACACATCAGAAAAAAACAAGACAAGTCGATGAACCGAGATGAGGGGTCCTATCAACTTCCACACGTCTATGATTACTTATTGTCCACCGCAGCGACACCTGGTGGACAGCAGTTCCAAAGAAGGCAGCAATAGTTGCCGAATTTACATAACTTATTAACTTATCAAATGTTTTAACCCAAGAGTCTATTCAAAGACTTAAATGTTCATGGTATTTTTTCAGCAACCACCTTGGTTGTAGCCAGAGGTCCACGGGAGTCATGTTGTTCTGGTGCATCAGACATTCAAATAGGTAAGTGACACTGTGTGGTGTCGCGTTGCAATCCGGACAGGAGTTGTGAACTGCTGGGCTGAGTCAGTGTTTATAGGAGTTTAGCCAGGCACAGTAGCCAGATCTCAACTGTGCTACGAAAGTGCGAGCCTTCCTTGGGAGCTCGATTTCTGACGAGTCAATTTCTGGTGCTGTGGTGTTCCGTACTTTGTTGTGCTCATAGCCTGCAACCGTCTGTGCCATCCAGGTGGTATGTAGAGCCCTGAGACAGCTTCTGTATTCCTTTATTGTGAAACACTTCTCGGCGTAGCTCGCTAATTCACCAAACTAAAACTGTCGCTGCGTGTCCAGATCATTTTTTATCAACCGTGGCGGTAAAGGTCTGTTGAGATGTTTGTTGTCTGGGTGACCTGGCACATGACATCGAAATATATATTGCTTTGTCAACAGATCACAATGTGTGCGAAATAGCAGCACTTTTGTCTATTGGTGGAAATGGGCAATGCCGGCCATGCGGTGACTGCCCATGGCGATATGCAGGGCTTCATTCTGGAGAATCACCTGGAGACGCTTCCAGTTCGTGTTTGAAATCACTGGGGCCCAAACTGGAGCACCACATTCTACGGCACTGCGACAGATGGACTTATACATCATAACCAGTGTTTCTTTCTGTTGTCCCCAGGTGGTGCCAGCCAATGCCTTGAGAACGTTGACCCTCTTTCGAACCTTGTCTCTTGCTTTCTGTTAAAAATTTACAGCTTGATCAATTTACTGATTACCACAACAACACACAACTCTATCAGCCGATCAACTACATCACATTCAAAACTTTAACACATAAACAACACATATTGAAATTAGACTAACAAAGACTAACAAATGGTGCATAATTACCTCGGTCTGTTTCTTTGATTTGGACTTGCTGTCATCTTTCTTCTGGCCACGTCGAGCTGATGTCTGCCGCTCACTGCTGGACGCACTATCTGAAGAACTTGACCTGGCTCGTTTATCACGACCTCTGTTGACCCGACCTCGTTCCGATGACCCTGACCTGCCGCGGGGGCTCTGACGACGTTTTGCTGCTGGACTAGTGGAATGGGATAATCTGCGTCTGATGCGATTGGTCATAGGTGGGGATCGCCAACGCTGTGGCGCTCGGTCTCGACTGCCAGACCTCTGACGACGTTTGTCCTCACGACTTCCTGATTTGCTGCGACTGCGACGACCAGAACGCTGGACACAGATACAAAACTAGAAATTTGAAGCAAAGCCCAACGTGAGTCCGCCCGGCGTCCTAAGTCCGATTGGGGGAAATTGGGG
>Ga0209367_1010280_pt1 | contig 12572 bp, 7 predicted proteins | sample WorMetLIZISLAND2_FD_187412 | JGI IMG/M metagenome (GOLD analysis project Ga0209367, IMG submission 187412) | Marine gutless worms symbiont microbial communities from Max Planck institute for Marine Microbiology, Germany - Olavius geniculatus... ... | reverse complement strand
TTGGCTGCAAAAGAGTGAATTGCGACGAAATGGATGGAGATAGACTACGATTACCTGCGAACAGGAACTGCTATAGGCTTTCGCGCGTCTCATGAGCTTTGCTCAAATTACTTGTTTTGCTTTTTGGAGCCTCAACGTCGGTGTTTTAGTTTAAGGAAAATGTCACCGTATTTCGATCGGTGTTAATGTGGATGAGAGGTGGTCAGTGGTTTTTACGCACTCTGTTGTACAATATACATTTTCGGAGCCGATGATCAAGAAAACTTAAACTAATAAAGATCTGTAGACGCAAACCGTCAGCTGCAAAAATGTAGTACGAATATTAACAGCTAGGATTCGATGATGATATTCGCCAGCACTGCACGGTGTTTAGCAGTTACGCGAACTTTTCCCCATTTACACTAATTTTATGATGTTCGTCAATTGTTTTGTGTTAACTCTCTGTTCTGGTCTTAAGCAGCTGCGGACTCCCCGAGCGTCATTTTTCGCGGTGTAAATCGATACGATACGATGGATGTATTGTGTCGAATCCTGATTCTGCGCATCACTAGCTGCTCCGGGTCGTTCGTATATAGTGGCTGTAGGGTCGATCGATGGCAAGTTGTCCTGGGACCCGCGGACGGCTGCTGTCAGCAGCAGCAGCAGCTGCAGCAGCTGAATATCTTAATCCTCTTCTGCGCCGAATTTCTTTGCACACCACCAGTCGGACAACGGATGCTCTGCACGCCCGAATTACACGCTGTGAGTATACGACATAACATATTTCGTCGACAATAATATTGTCTTTGCGACGAGAATGCTCTTTGCAAACCGAAAACTGCTGCTGATCATTAAGAGTTGTCGTATTTTTTTGATTTTCGTCGTTTTTAATTTGTCGTACGGGGTGGAACTTAAAAGTGTAACATTTATTTTCGTTGGACAACGTGTTTAGGTATTCAGTTTCGCGTGATACGCATTGCAGCGATCGACGAGAAATACGAGTTGCAGGTGACGTTTTTGTAGGCTTATGTCGCTTGATCGTCAGGGCAGCAGATAATTTCGCTAACAACGCCAATGTTCTCGGTCGTTTGTACTGTATTGTTAGATTCCACTTTTCTGTGCGTCATTGTGGCAAAGTTACGTCGATGAATTTTCTTGCCCCGTTTTCGGCGCAGTGTCCGTACGTTGTACAGTAATTGTTCTGTAAAGACTGTAATTGATTTTAACTACCGGTATCGTAAAATCTGTTCGATTGTCAGATGTTCATTACAAGTAATCTGAGAAAAGCTTACGTGACGCGCGATAGCAGCGGTCCTGCCACTTTGGCAATCAGTGTAAACCTACAGCAATAAGATATTAATGCATCTTGAAAGAGTACTTATTTTTGATGACCCCTTACGGAAGATTCCTTACATTTAAGATATCGAAACTTAGATTTTTAAAAAATGTACGTTCCATGCCAAAAATGTCATACGCAGGTTGTCCAGGTCCGTCTCAGCCGTTTCGGCGCAATTCACTTTTAAAATGTGTGTCGCAGCCGGAAATCGCAAAAAATTCACTAAAACCCCTATTTTAGGTGCTCAAAGTGATTCAAGTTCATCGACGTTAGCACCAGTAAAAAGCTAGTCACTATTGTTTGTTATGATAAGCAGCATGTCGATATTACCGCAGACCAAAAAGACTAAACTGTAAACACGCTCAATAAAATAAAGTGCAGCGAAAATGGAATGCAAGCCTAATGTAAAACGCTAACATGAATACGTTAAAAACAACAGCCTCCGCCATAATCGTGCGACATAGGCTACAACGGATAGCGGGTGGGCCGAAAACGTAAAACTTTTTTGGCATTTGAGTTTTTTCTTTTGCTACAATTTGCAATTTTGTTTGATCACTTACCATAAGTTTTACGCGAGAGCTAGCGCGTAATAGCTACGGCAATTCTGTCTGTTCGTCTGTTAGTCCGTCTGTCCGTCTGTCCTAGGGGCACGTCCCGATACCGTTTTAAGACCAGGTGCATGAGATAAAGACTTCGGGACATTACCGTATGATAGCTCAGAGTCTCTAGTATTGTGAGACAAAATTTCATGCCTTTGGGTGCAGAGGGTCCCCACGAACTACGGGGTGAAAGAGGAACACTCGCCTTAAAATGCGTTATTCTACGGCTATTACGTCGTCTAACGTGAAAATGGTTGCAGATAGGCACGGACATGCTGCTTATCATAACAAGCACTGGCGACGAGCTTCTTATGAATGTGAAAATCAATAACTTTCAATGACCTTGAACCCTCAGAATGTTGGATTAGAGTGATTATTTCGCGATTTCGGGCTGCGACACACAGTTCAAGAGTGAATTGCGCCAAAATGGCTGAAGATAGACCAAGACAACCTGTGTATGAAATTTTCAGCATTGAATGCAGTTTTTATCTCGATCTAGGTCCGGACTCTCTAGGTTCAAGAAGACCTGCGCACGCGGATATCAAAGAAGGATACCCCTTTAAAAAGTGGTTATTTATAAGGCAGCTAGCAACAGTAGTTGAATGAATTCACGCAGAGAACTGCTTTTTATTCGATGGCAGAACTTAAAGCGACTGCACCGAACTGAAACGATCAAAGTTCTCTAATAATCAGGAATATGCGCCCTGATTCTTTTTGAGACTTTGGCGCTTTATAAATCATTTACTTGCTTACTTACTTACGAAAAGTTATGCAACAAGGTCAGTGACGTCCACATAGTCACACTTCTCGGATCTCTGAGTGGTTAGACTTCTAGGCTGTGGGCTATGAGGCAGATAATAACAAAACTTCTTGTAGCCGTACTAATTCTATCACAGCGTCCACATTATCCATTTTGGCGATGCACCAGGACACCAGGCAGTTTCTTGTGATTTTAACTTGAATAACAAGAAAAGCCCTGCTAACGCAAACCAGAACGCGCAACAGTCGCGGTGCACGTTTGCACAAAGTCTAAGTCAGTCGTCAAAGGGTGCCAGGACCCGCGGCTATAGTGTCTATAGTGTTTTACTCGTACTCACCAGAGGGCGTGACGTGTCTTGCTTAGCCAACGTCGTATCGGCTGGATATCGCAAATTTTTCTTACCTTCTCCCCTCTCATTTATCGCTTTCGTTTGTGGTGACCCCTTTCGAATTTATGGGAAAGCTTTACGGTTCCTAAAACTAGAGTCTTCTAGGCAGCCCACGGTAAAAATTAGGTTATCCTAGCTTGCATTGTTTTTGACTGATCCACCCGTATGATGGACGGACAGACAGACGGACAGAATTGCGATGGCTAAGACGCGCTACAGCACTTCTGCTGTTGCGTTAAAATTATCAGATTCTTATAATTGTTGGTGCGAACATTCTTGACACAACTTGCCATCCAATCATTATTCAATCGTTGTCGGGTCATCTGGTGGCAAGTAACACGGTGCGGTCCTATATGGCAGGTGACGCTCTGCAGCTTTGCAATTGGTTTTCCATTTTCAATCTTTTTAATCTTGTAATTGATGTAAATAGAACGGAAATGAAGAGGCTGGAGTTGATGGCTATATGACGTCATCGCGATGTGGAACGCACTGAGAAAGAAGGTGAACAAGTCGAGTCGTAGCTATCAGCTGTCATCTGGAAGTCACAACCAGTCAGACTCGGAGGACAGTGACGCGAGCGACAGCAGCGCGCCAACCAAGGTCGTACTCAAACGCTACATGAAGATCTCGTCGTGTTCAGAGGGTCTTGCCGATGCGGCTACCGCCACAATCACCAGTAGTGACAGCGTTGACCCTGCAGTCACTGTGACTGGAACTCCGCCATCGGCGCCGCGCTACGAGAACCCTTACGCGTCACTGGACATCCGAGCGCGCGCTAGCACCACGCACACGGACACGGAGACAAACAGGGAGACGGAGACGGACACGGAGAGGACGAAATGGTCGACAGTTGACAACGCCCGCCATCATCCGTTGCTGCTACGAGACGACGCTGCTCCACGCGACGGCGACACAATGTCATCGGATCGGCGTAACAACAATCACACCGACGATGACGTCACGAGGGGTGATGACGTCATCATCGCAGGGGCGGAAGAAACTCCACCGGACGGGAACGCCAATCACTTCGGCGGAACAGCGGAGTCGATGGCGGCGGCATGTTCGTGCAGGTTGTCACCGCCGCGACTGAAACGACGAGAGAAAGCCTCGACGTCAACGTCGACTGCTGCCGTTGTAACGCGACATTCGATTGGCCACGACGACGACTTACCGACCAATCAGCGACGCGATCACGTCATCGCAAATGACGTCACATATACGTCAGACGGTCACGTGGCCGTCGCTACACAATCGACGTCCAGTAACCTGGCAGCTGACGACGAGGAGTCTGGCTATTCGACGCTTAGTGATATACTGGGTCAGGTACAGAGGGCGATGTTGGAACAGCAACATCAGCAGCAGTTGCAGGTGTTGTGCGTCAGCGAAGATCACGCCGCGGACAGCGACTTGGACACAAGCGGAGACTGCAGGGACATTGATTTGGAACAGGCTGGCCGCTGCGTGGAACTGGTTGCAGGCCGTTCACGGTCAGTAACTAACAACCGTGAGCAGCAGGTCATGCTAACCACCCAAGGCGTTGAGCAGCCGCTGTCATGTGCGCCCGGAGCCCAGTCGAGTGTGTGTGAGACGCAAGACGTCATCGGCGAAAAGGCAGAACAAACTGATCAGAACGTGGTTGACGAGAACCGTAATCATGCCGACCTATCGGCAGATGAAGCACAGTCGGGTGGCGAAGTGTGCGGGGTTGGAGACTATGACGTGCCGCGCTCGACGCCAGTCAGCGGTTGGCGAGACAGCTTTCAGTCTACAGACCGACGAGTGAAACCTCCAGCACCGAGCGACGACACAGACGCCGCGTCAGCGACTCCTGTGGACGGCACGCCCAGAAGTCAGGCGTCGTGTTCCACGCTGAAGGATGAACCGCAGACCGCGGACGAACCGGCGGCAGCGGCGGCAGTGGCATCAGCGTCTACGTGCCAGGACAGCATGATTCACGTGGAATTGAGTGGAGAGATGCTGATCGTCAGCGAGCCGACTCACATGAGCTGGGAAGAGGTGATGGAGTCGGCACACGTGCTTGGAATCCCACTCCAGCCCCAGCAGAGACCGCCGCCAGCCATCATGACGCGCTCTGACTCGGCGGCAGTACGAAGATCCTCCACATCGTCATCGGTGACGTCATCAGACTGCTCGTTCGTCTCCAGTCCGGTGAACAGTCCCGGAGCACGTTGTCGGACCTCCGCGCCGCCGGTCGTACTGCCACGTCACCTCATCACACGTCGGGCGGTCAGCAGCAGTCCGTCCACCAAGCAGAACAAAGCCAAGAAGACCGTCGGCAAAGGCGCCAGTCCGTTCCGGGAAAAGCTGCAGAGTCTGTTTGCGAGGAAAGCCGTTACTGCTACCGGCGACGACCGCCGTCAGTGGAAGTTGCGAGAACGTGGCAGCATCAACGCGAGTCCGACAGCGGGTGGTCATCGTCGAAGTGGCAGCGACAAAAGTCAGCAACAACGAAATCGGCGTGATGACGTGACTGACTCGTCACATCACCGCCCGGCGCCCGGCACTGCTGGAGGCGGTGGCGGTCATTCTGTGCGCTTGTCGGCGGCCGAGATGTCTCCCAGTGCAGCCGACCTTATCAACTGCGGCTACCGCGAGAGCATGCTCAGCGTTCTATCGTCGAGTTTCTCGTCCGGCAGTCTGGGCAGTATTTTCTCTCACGCCAGCAGCTCAGTCAGTTCATCGAACTCGTCGTCCGTAGCAACCGGTCGACATCATCGACACCAGTACCACCGTCAACCTTCGTCGTCGTCGTCGTCGTCTTCGTCAGCCTGGAGAAATAGCTTCGCCGGTCAGTTCGCACATACTTCATGATATTTGTAATTAAATCCAAAGTCTAATTTAAAAAGAATTTAAATCCCCCAAATGTAGATTTCGACACCAAATTTGGTTTTCGTGGATGGAAATTTTCCTACGAGAAGAAGATTTTCCGACTCGCTAAAATATAATGGAAGGGTCATTGTCCTTGAACTTCGTTGTTACGAGGGTACTAGCTGGGACACATGTGCACGACGGCGTGGCGCTGTAATGAGTTTCTGTGAAGCATGGACGGCGATGACAAAGCGCCTCTAGACTATACACGAGCGGCAATAGATCAGGCGCGTAACGGCGTCATCATGCACACAAGATGCGACAGCAGCAGCAGCCAGCGTCTGAGTGAGGTGTACGTGGATTATAACATTTCAGTCCGCCGGCTGTCCGCCATTTTTATAAACGTTAAAAACGTGATTTATATAGAAATTTTTGTGCCAAACGATGAATATGATAAAAACGTGACTCCGTATTCTGTACTTTTCGTCAGTACGTAGATTCACATTCATTCATATATTTGTCTAACGTTCGTCTGTACTCTGTACGTTAATAAAAACAACTCTTCGTTTCTGTTCGTAAGGTGGCAGCAGCAGTTTGCAATTGCGTGTTTTGGTTCGGGTGTTTGACCTCAAAATCTTCTCTTTTCTTGGTGATTTTCTGATTCAACACAATGTGTCATTGGACGCTGCAAGTGACGTATGAATGACGTATAAATGACGTATAAATTTGTCAAATTGTTTAAGCGGGACGCACGAATGTGACAGACGACGGACGACAGCCGGAAAACAAACCACGTTACGGAGAAATGGGCAGTAATAGGCGAAATCGTTTGTGCTAGAACAATTTCACTTAAAACTACGGAAAGCAGATTGTGATCACAAATTGAAACTATTACTCCAGCCGTTGTTTTTTTAAAGTATTAAAACATATTTTTAATGTTTTTTTTTTATTTTTTCAATGTTTTTTATTCTTTGCTATGTTTTTAAATTTTTTTGCTATGTTTTTTTATTTTTAAAAATGTCTTTTGTGCTTTATAGTGTCATGTTTTTTTTGTTTTTGTTAAATCGTTAGAATAAATTGCTATAGATGTGTTAAAAATGTTAACGTGACTAGTGTACTTGGTATTTGTTCTCACATTTGATTTGTTTAGTTCATAATTGAGTAACCTATATACCATAATCACGGTTACATAAAATAAAAAATGCCCAAAGTAAAAAGTCGTGATTGGAAACATTTGCAGTTTAATGTTTTTTTTATAATGTTTTTATTATGTTTTTATAAAAGTATAAAAACATGTTTTTTATGTTTTTTATTTGCAAATGAATGTTTTTAACATTTATGCTGTCAAGTAAGCTAGTACTTTGAGCAGTATGTTATATAGGGTACGGTAAACACCCTATAATGCTTAGCGGATTACGGCGATGTTAGAACACCGACTGCAGCAAGTCAAGCAACAGGGCCGGATTTAGGGGGAGCCCGGGGGCCCCGGGCCCCAGGCCTCCCACCAACAGGGGGTCTCCCACCAAACCCCTCAATTTTTAAAACCCCGTAATTCGATAGTCAATTCTGGCTTGCATAACTTTTGCTACCACCTACGCCACTGGGCCCCAGGCCTCCCACCAGCTAAATCCGGCCCTGGCAAGCAAAGCTGCTCATCGTAAATAATAAGAGCTAGGCCTCCAGAGGCGAGCAAGTTGACGACTCGTGTTCGTCGCCACCCTATATACCATACGCTCTGTGCCCCGCAGCTCGCTGGCACAATGTTCTCACTCCATGAATATAGAACTGACACCTTTCTACAGGCATATACTATATACTTTACTATAGTATACTGAAGCTGTAGGCTTCTAATGAATAACCATAGTACTGGAACACTGTCGTCATATAAATATTACAACAAGACTGCACCACGCTCTGCAGCATTTAAAATGTTCTTCTTCTTCTACAAAGAGAACTACCGAAAGTGTTTTCATGTCTCGTATGATACAAAATGTTATTACTCGATTAATGTGACATTGCAAACCAATATCAAGGGAAAACTTGCACCCATGGGAAACGGCCAAAACGGGATAGTAGGGCCTAAAGGTGAATAGTGGGAAGTGTCCTATTTGGGGCCTACATCGATAAAGGCCGTCAGTGCATGACAGTATCTTCAGTTGCAAAAACAGTCCAGTCTTAAAATAAAAGCTTTGCGAACAGCCGGAGCAAAATAGAGGTTTTTATGGTGTGTAAAAGAATATGGTTGGAAGTGTTTGGACCACGGATAAGGAGGCGAGCATTGAGCCTGTGTTTTCAAGACAAAAGCCACACGAGTCTCTTTAACCGTGCATGGATATTGGATCGGTCGGTCTCTGACGTTTGTCTGATGTCCTTTAGTGATCGATATCCGCGGTATCGATCTTTTACTGCCGCTCGATAAACGCTCAGCGCTATAGCTTAGAGTAGTGGCGTGTATCTAGAATATTGTCTTTGTATTTCCTTTCGAAAACACGAACAGTATTTCACCTAAACGTTATCCTCGCGGAAAAAAAGTTTGCCTCAGACATAGTCTGCAAATGTGATTGGAAAATGACTGTACGAAGATTTATTTTGCCCATACACATGCACGAGGGATATCTGCAACGTCTTATTTGTACTTTGCTGAAAAACATTCACAACATTGTCGAACAGTCTGACGTTTCTAAACGTTTGTCTACATCAGGTAGGAAAGAGTTTCGTCCAGCGGATTTGATCATTCAACAAATTTACATATATTCAGAGGGAATTTGTCTGAAGGGGATTTTGTTCGACTGGAGTAGACCTCTGTCCGAATAATGCGCATTCCATTCAATACGACAAACGGACGATCCGTCATTCACACACTGTTATTGAAGCTGATAAACTGCCGCGACACGTTTTGTAAATTGTGTAGGAATTTTTTTCTGCCGTAGTTAAACGACGATCGATTAATGACAGTAAAGGAGGGATCACACTAGCGGTCCGGACGGCCGTTCGAACGGCCGTTCGAACGGCCGTCAAAACGGTCTTCAAAAACACCAACCGTTCGGACCCCTTCTTAACATCTGCAGGCACCTTTGAATACTTAGGTGCACAATCGTAGTAGCGTACACGCAAGGTTTCACAGTGGGGATGGTCTCGGTTGGGTGACGATGAGGTCCCGAAAGGCAGCAGCTTGAAGCCAGAAAAGCCAAAAATCGATGGCGAAGGCCGAGAGAGAGAGAGAGGAAAGGTCAATGGGAAGCGGAAGCAAGCCTGTCCCATAGTTATGGGTTCTGTGGAGTGTTGTGAGCGTCTCCAGTAGGGTTCTAGGCTAACCGTGTCTCGTCTACTGGAAAAGTACCGGCGACCTTCCGCGCTACTATTTTCGGCGTCCATGGTGATCTTTCTTGACAATATAACGTGGTTCACGTGGACCACGACTTTCTTTCCGTTAATGCCGTTTAGGAAGATCTGCCACACAGAAGGGGAAAATCCCCCCCCAAGAGATGCCAGGATGAAACATTGACGAGGCCGATACGATGTAGCCTATCTCCAACGTTGGTCAGTGCGTTATACGTTACACGTGCCACGGTTACAACGCGGCGATGTAACAGCACTGTTATTACTGGATGACAGCAATGAAGACTGATCGACCTGGAAATAACGCCGGTGTCACATTACAGAGTCTTCCCCGTAACAGAGTCTCCGGCGTACATTTCAGGGGCGGTCCTAAGGACACCGGCGTCACGGCGTGGCTACTGCATGTGTGTGGCACTGGCATAAGCCTTTATAGCATAGGCGCCGCCGAGATTCTGAAATCACTTTTCCTCCCAAATGTTTTTCGTTCACTTTTTCGTTCTTTCATCTTTTTCTTTTTATCTTTTCTCCTTTTCCTTCCTGGCTAATTTCCAACAATACTGTAAGCGTAATGTTGACTTATATATTAACCTAAAGTTATAAAGTTCAAAGCAGATTTGCATAGCGCCATCAAACCTAGGATAGGCTAAGAAACAGAGGAAGTTTTGAAGCGATTGGTCCGATAGTGCTTACTTATGCTTCTTTGATCTGTGTGTGGACTAATGTGGCTTGGCGTTGCGTACAGGGCTGAGTTGGCCGCTGCCGGGAGACTCAGATAGGCCTACGTCGACATCAATCTCTGGCTCGTCAGCGACTGGTCAGCAGCACGCTGGTCAGTCAACTGGACACACTGCAGCACTGACCACTGAGCTGCACCGGCAGCATTTCAATGACCAGTCGTCCTCTGACTCCACGGCACAGCTTTCCACCAGCCTTCAGCAGCTCAAGAACGTACGCATCGCAATCACTCACTCAAATTAGAAGAATACAAAGGAAAAGTGGACTAATTCCATATGAAGAACACAATGGAATAGTGGTGGTCCAAGTCCAGTCTTCGTCCACTTTTCCGTTAAATTCTGTGCTTTGCCTACTGTGCAATTGTATCAAAATTTTACAAAACAGAGCTGCTAACAGGTGAATTTTTTTCAGTAGTTAAATTAACAAAAATCAGCCATTTATTAATAAAATAATAATATTAATTTCCATTAAAAGCTAACCGTAGCAACGCTAAAAATAATGCATATTTTGTTTAGCAAAATGATTTACTTATTGAGCTAAAGGGCAAAGGCTTTCGCCGCTGGGTGAGAGGGGGTCCCCAAAATAGGGGTTTTAGTAATCTTTTTGCGATTTTCGGCCGCAGAGTAGTGAATTGCAGCGAAATGGATGGACAGAGACCAAGACAACCTGCGAAAAGGAACTCCTATAGGCTCTCGGCGTCTAATGAGCATTAGCTCAGATTTCTTGTTTTAACCGAGTCGTGTAGACAGAATAAAATGTTAGTTTTTTTAGTAAAAATAGATGATAGAGACAACTTCTGATGCCTGTCATGATGTCGTTGTCTCTGAATTATAGGCTAATGTACTTATTAACATGACATTAATGTAGCCTACATCTTAGCAAGTTTAATTTTTGAATATTTAAAATTTTACAAAATAATCGTGTGATTACGGCCTAATCTTTAATTTCCGCAGCTGTATTATAAACGTTGATTTAGTCATTTATTTTTTTTTACATAAAATCGCTTTTTAACGTGTGAAGACAAATGCATCAGCATCCAGCGTTACAGCTGTGGATGCGTGTACTGTTCTTTTGCACTGCATGTGGTGTAACAATAACTAGAAAAATATGCCGACGGGAGAAAAATGGGAAAGTATCTCTTTTCGCAGCCGATAAGGAGGAGTCTGGGAGCGTTGTAACGAGTTCGGGTGCATTTTGAAACTGAGAAACGCGCCCGATGCGTTGCAGTTTAGTACTTTTGTGACATTTTGAACATCGCAAGTGCACAACGTGCCGTCACTGAGACAACAAAAACTGTCGATACGGCGTGCCACTTCCAGAATAATTGCTGGTGCTGGTACGCCATGCTGGATAATACGGGCACATTTTAAGCTCTTATAAACTACGTAATTATGGACTGCCATAAAGCTGATGGTACATTGTATATTTTACTGCGCAGTGTGAGTGGTACTGGGGAGCGCTGAGCTGGGAAGAAGCGAATCTATGGCTGGCAGACCTACCCGATGGTTCATTCTTGGTACGCGACAGCTCGGATGACCGATATATTCTCAGCCTTAGCTTCCGCTCACTCGGACGAACGCACCACAGCCGTATTGAGCACTACAAAGGTAATCGTCGCGTCTGTAATATCTATTCACTAGTTTCACTCCACTGCCGTTATTTTAAGTCAAGTCAAGTGGACAAGTAGCATTTATAGAACTTGGCTAATCGCACCTATTTTGCGAATAAAATACGGCGAAAATATGATGCATCAAGTTACAGCATTGAGTACAGACGACGGTTTCGGTGGGATAAAGCTGATGTTATATCATATTACCATACTACTTACAGTCTTCTGTCACAAATACCTGTGTGTGATGAATTATTGGACTGTCTTAAAAAGCATAGTTGTAATGCACAATTTTGTGTTAATTATGTGTATGATTGTATGGTAAATGCTTTATCAGCTTCTGCCGAGGCATGGGTTCCTCGTACAAAGCCAGGTTTCTACAGAGTGTGGTGGAATGACACTCTCACAGAGCTGAAGCGTGAGTCTGTTGAAGTTCATGATTTGTGGAAAATCAGTGGGCGCCCAAAACAGGGTGATGTGTTTATGAGAATTAAACGTGCTAAGATAGCCTATAAACAGGCAATCAAGATCAATAGGGTAGATGAGGAGTCTTATTTTTCCAACGAACTTAATGATTTGTTGTTGAATAAAGATGTACCGGGATTCGGGCGGTCATGGAATGCTAAGATTGGTGGGGCAAAAACTTCACCTGTTATTGATGGAGTTACAGAGAGTTCAGTCATTGCGCAGAAGTTTGCTGTTTTGTTTCGGAAAAACTGTGCTCAGGCCCAGGCTAATGATAGTAATGCTAGTGCATTTTTACAAAAGTTGCGATTCTTGCACGCTTCTGATAGGTTGGGTGTGAAGTTGCTGGATGTCGAGACAGTCAGTAGGTGTCTGAGTAGAATTAAAAAATGCAAAGCACCTGGTGTTGATAATATTGAGACAGAACATTTAGCGTATGCACATCCTTTATTGGTAGTGCAGTTATGTGTGTTATTTAATACAATGTTGCAGTGTTCAGTGGTACCACAGACCTTTCTTGCTGGTATTGTTGT
>Ga0209367_1010279_pt1 | contig 12573 bp, 12 predicted proteins | sample WorMetLIZISLAND2_FD_187412 | JGI IMG/M metagenome (GOLD analysis project Ga0209367, IMG submission 187412) | Marine gutless worms symbiont microbial communities from Max Planck institute for Marine Microbiology, Germany - Olavius geniculatus... ... | reverse complement strand
TCATCATCATTTTCTGTCTGCTTGTTGACTGTTAGGCCTAGTGTTAGTATTGCTGTGTTTGTGTGTGTGCTTCTGCGTGTGCTTTTATGTGTTTTTTTTTCTTTTTTCTTTTGTTCTGCCTTTGTGTTGAATAAACGTGAACGTTTTACCTATATGTAGTTGCTACTTTTATGTTTGTATATCTTATAGCCATCGGCTATAGTTTTTATTAAACCTGAGTCGAGCTGAGTTGAGTTGAGTTACCAGTCATAAGCAACGTTTGCTGGGGGTGGTGAACTTAATTTATTTGCCTGATTTGCCTCTAAGATATGATATAACACTAGTTATTACCAGTCAATCATTTCGTATTATTCTATGGTAATATACAACTTGTTTTGCAATTTCGTGTCCGGCATTTTTAGTCAACCCGTTTGCGAGCACTGGTGTTGTCGGTGATGTGATACGTTCTACGGTGAATGGTTAGGGCAAATTAAAAACAATTGAAACACGTGTAAAAACTGTATCGACTTCTTCACTATCGACGACCAATTTGTTCATTATAGTATATAATGTTTTAATGTGAGCAAGAAGCCCAGCTGTCGCTATAATGGCCGACCGTACTGTGTGGCAATTTTTGAGACACTGTCGCTGTATGTTGGAGAAGGAGAAGGTCGGCAATAAACGCATTAGATAGAGTTTGCTAAATGTCTATAGTCTCTTGAATAGTAACCATTTCGGTCATACAGTTTGGCCGTAATGCGCCATGCGGGTTGCAGGTACACTGTGTGATGGCGCTCCGTAGCTCTGAGATAAGTAGCGCTAACATCTATGGACAACATTCAACCACTTTAGCCGACCTTACTTAAGTAACGGTCAAACTATTGACATGGTTGTCGTCCGTCCGTCCGTCTGTTTGTCTGTCTGTCCGTCCGTCCGTAACGGATGTACGGTTCATGTACCCTGGCAAACGGGTAGGTCGTAAAGGAAAACTTTTAAACGACTAATTAGCCATGTGTGTTAGACTCGGGTTTGCAAAATTTCAGCTATCTAATACAAGGGAAACATTTTCAAATTAAGAGTTGAATGGAGGAGTAAAGAAATTTAATTGAAAACTGGCCATATTTAGGAAACGATGAGAGTTACGGCCAAGGTTAGGCTACTATTAATGACATACAGGAAGTGGTATACGCCGTATCAGAGAAGATAGAAATCATCGACCTTGGATGACCTTGACGGTCATTGACAACCAGTACGGTCGGCTATTCTAGCGACAACTGGGCTTTTTGTTAATCTTTAGATAATGACGCCACCTGTTTATACTTCTTGCTTATATCACCGGACGGTCGGAGTTCAACAAAAAATAAATAAACGAAAAAATGCATAGGCCTACCGTTTGTGCAAAAAAGCAACGTACTACAAAAGTCACGTGCACGCACGCACGCTGGTGGCGTGAATGTTATTGGTCCAAAGTGATGGATGACTGCATAGGCCGGTCAGTACGTACTTAACGAATGACTTGCAGACCACCCCACAATCAACGCGTTATATGAACAGTCTAAATCCCACCAGGACGCCAAAAACACAGCATACAATAAATCACTGCTGTCTGTAGCGCTTAGCGGGTCTATAGGTAGTAACTCTTTTAACAGTCGGACAGCCGGAAAAACCCGGCTAAAAGATGTCGTCGCGAAAGCCTGACCTTTGTGCGTACAAATCTGCAGGGTTTAAGGTGTTAACGAGGTCTTCGAGAACATCTTTCGTCACAAAATGTCGACGAACAAAAGACGTGATCTTTAGTTCGTCGAGAAAAAAAGTTCCGCAGTCTTAGGTCTATAGAACGAATTAATTTCCATTAACGTTACTGAAATAGACCTACAGTAAAACAGTAAAAGCTTATGGTCACTTATGACCTAAGAGGAAGGGGTACCCTCATGAGCTGTAGGCTACAGTGGATTTGATCAAAAAACCGTTTTATCTAAATGTTAACGTAAGTTCATTCAGTGGGTTTTCTATTCAAGCGTGCTTGCGAGTGGTTAAGGAAAGTGTCCTATAGGTCTGGGGTTTAGATCGTTGGACATCGCGAGACTGGACAACGCCAAGATCAAGTTGCAGGGGTGGACGTCGTCACTGCTGACGCCTGACTGGCTTCCTTCTCGTCCTCGCTGCTGCTGCTGCATTCGACACGCGACTGTAGGGACTCCTTATGAGCGCCGAGAGAATGGCAGAATGCTGCAGACTCACCAGACACTGAACGACGTTCTGGACGTCCGCATCACTTCCGTAGGTTTCTTTCAGACCGATCTTATTCGTGCGCTTGATAATTGTTTGTGCTTAATGGAACCAACACCCGGCTACCCCACGCAGCGTCGCTGTAGACGTGCTGAAATTCCGCCACTGACGCTTTCTCCAAGTTCACCATCGCACACGTCGGTGCGACTGCGGCACCAGCTGCTGTACATTCTTAGTTTTTTTTCTGGAAGACTTATGTACATATCTGGTGCCCCGTTGTCAGTTATCGCGATTTCAGCGCTCCCAACGTACGTTAGTCTAAAATCTAGTATGGATTTGTGAAATTGTGTCCAATAAAACAAGTAATTTGAACAAAGCTCACGTGACGCACGATAGCAGCGGTCCTGCCACTTTGGCAATCAGTGTACAGCAATAAGATCTTGAAAAGTACATAAATTTGAGGCCTCGGTACGGAAGACTTTTTGAATTTAAGAGATCGAAACTTATATACTCAAAAATGTACTTCTATGCTAAAATGTTATACGCAGGTTGTCCAGGTCCATCTCTAGCCATTTCGGTGCAATTCACTCTTAAAATGTGTCGCAGCCGGAAATCGCAAAAAATTCACCAAACACTTCTATTTTGGAGGTCAAGGTTATTCAAGATCATCGACGTTGACATTAACAAAAAGCTTGTCACTATTGCTCTCTGCAACCGTTTTCACCCTATACGAGCAAATAGAGGTAAAATAGCCACTTTATAGGGGGGAGTAGTCGTATTTGACGCTCGCCTGCGCCGGCCTTTTTGAACCTATAGGGTCGAGACTTGCGCTGCTAAAATCTACGTTTAATGTTGAAAATTTCATACGCAGGTTGTCTTGGTCTATTTCCAGCCATTTCGTCGCAATTTAGTGTTGAAATGTGCGCTGCATTCAAAAATTGCGAAAATTTACTAAAAACCTTTTTTGGGGGGTTCAAGGTCGTTCAAGGTTATCGATGTTGATAAATCTAAAAAGCCTGTCACCGGTGCATTCAATGGCACGGAATTTCGTTATAAAAAACTAGACATCTTGAGACAGTTTATGGTAAAAATTTTATGATTCTAGCTTGCACCGTTTTGATACAGATAAAGAGTGTGACGGACGGACGGACAAACAGACGGACACCCAGGCATTCTGCTATCGCGCGTAAAAATTGTGAGTCACTGAGCAATTTTTAGTAAGCAAAGATGCCGTTTGAAGTTAAATTATAGGCCTAGTGTCAACATCAGATATTTACAAATTTCAACATATACTGCATACGCTGTAAAAGTGCAGAAAGTGTAAGACAAAAATTTACAGCGTTAAATTCACAAACAAAATGTATTCCGTGAATTCGTCATTTCTGTCTAGCTCCTAATTATGTATCCGACGGATTTGTTAACAGCTGTAGAGCTGCCGCTAAGTGGTTTACCCGCGAATGTCATAGGCGTACATGTCATCAACGAGACGGCCTATGTACACTTGTACAGCCTCATTCTGTTCTTGGAACCTACTAATGAGCTCTTACAGCCAAGTCTCATGTGTATAGATCGATAAAGTGGCCTAGGTCAGTAAAATCTTAATCATAATGACTGAACTTAGTTGAATAAATCCCTTACGCTTACGAAGCGACTTCACTCAGCTGGTAAGGCCATTTTTAACTTAAAAATTTCTTAGTTTGTGCAGCTGATCCTAAAGATCGTCAGTCTTTGTGACAACGTGTGGAAAACGCTACCGAATTTTGGTGCATTCATACAGACTAGGCCTAGCTCAGTATTAGATGTCAGATTCACGGTTCACCATGTTACCATGCGTCAATGAAGCCCGAAACTATTGTCATTCTTTTTCATTGTAAACATTTAGCAGTACTTTGTTTTTGTTGTTATTAACGCAAGTTGCTCTCTAGCATATGTGTCTCATGTTCACTCGATTAAAAATATTTTGCTCAATGTTTCTATATCATAATAGTACCCAATAATAACTGTCACCAGTGAAAACAAGGCAGAAAGGCAGCGGGAACAGCTGCCTCCCCCTTCCCAAAAAATAAAGTATGTTGTCAAAAAATTGTCTAAAAATTTGCGTCCAAAATGCAAAATTTAGGCCTGAAAAAAACATTATAAGAAAATGTTGAAACAAAATTGAAATTTTGAGAACCCATAATCTCTTATATCGGAAATTTGCAGCGTTCAGTCGGGAAATTTGTACTTTTTCCGCTCCGCCTACATTTCAACCCGCGACGCCGCTGTATGTGACGTCACTTCAGTCTCGTACTGTCTGCATCATCATCATCAGTAGCAGCAGCAACATTAGATGTAGCAGCGAGCAGGCGTAACTCAGACAGAAGCGGGCGAGATATGCTTTGAGCCGTGTAGACGCGATAGCGACATTGCGTCATAAATGGTCTTCTAGTTCTCATTACATCAATGTGTGCAGTACTGTAGGCTCTATCTAGTTGATTGTTAGCTTCAGTGGCTGACGATGCTGGCGCCGCATCGTAATGTTGTGATGCTACGAGGATACGCTGCATATGATACGCTGTTATACAACGGCAACGTTGTGCTGCTGCTCGTTGCCATGGCAACCAGGGTTAGCCGTGGTAGACTTCGACTGACATCATCTAATTGTCAGACCCCAAAACCCCCCGGTTAGATGCAAGGATTTCGATGTGATCCGTTGTAAAAGTCGAGTTAGAGCTTATTTTGTACTGAAATTTTGCTGTCATGGCAACCGGGGTCGGTCGTGGTAAAATTTGACTAACACCGGTCGTGCAATAGCCCGACACCGAAAGCCTCCTGCTAGACAAGCTATACAAGTTTCGGCCTGTTAGTGCAATGCTTTTATACAGCGGCACTAGCGGCAACATTGTGCGTTTGTTTAATTGCCGATATTTTGCGACGGAACAAAGACGCAACGTCTTATAAGGCAACCGTCGAGTAGCGCTACTCGTCGACTTACTCGGATACTCAAAGCACTGAGTCCAAAGCACTGAGTGAGTCTGCGGTCCGTCAGTTAGTCAGTCAAACATCGCTCCGGACGCATACTGAAACTACAGTTCTTCGCCAGGTAGGCTCAACTGTATGTGCGTCGCTCGTTACACCATGTCTCAAAAAATCATTCGTTTTATTTTTGTAATACGAACCTTTTATACGTATCTTTGTTCGATTTCATTCGATTTGGCTAATTTTGGACAGAAGCATACCCGAAGAACTTTTGCAGAGCTACAGGTTAATAATTCGTAATTTTTTTGTTAAAGATTGTCCTATCAAACGCTAGAAAGATTTTCAGTTCGATGACAAGACGAACAGAAACTGGCCGACGTCGCAGTGTGCATTTTAATGCGTCGCTTTTTACAAGGTACAGTACGAACATATGAAACGATACGTGTTGAGCTGTGTATTCGTGTTTGTTTTAAATTTCCTGGGACATGTTTTTGCCAAAAAGTATCAAAATTTGATAAAATCTAACAAAAACATCGCAACAATAAAAAGAGAAAACTTTTTTAACACACGGTGTATAATGTGTCCAGAACGAAGTGCACCGCTAGATATTTTTTTGCAATAAAAAGCGAAAACCCGCACCAAGTTAAATAAAAATTTGCGCACAAGAAACGACATTCGTTTCACACACAATATTGTAGTTTGTAGATATCTGGTCTTTACAGAAGTTTAATTAAAACACTGCCCAACAATAATGGTGCTTAAGCATAGTAATTAGTTTGTTTAAATCAGATGCTTAGAGTAGCCTATCCCTTTTGCGCGGATTAATATAGGCCTACATACGTAGTCGACTCGATCACGCCATTCATTCACTGCTTTGTCAATTATAATGCCCTGATCAAAGTGACGTCAGTTTTCAATCAGTCGTTCTTTCAGACGATCTTTGGAAGTGATTAATACGCCGTTTACACGATCAAGCTGCCTCGACGAGCTGGCTATATGTTAGCTGTACGAGTCAGCTTGATGTTTGCTCGATCGTGTAAACGGGGTATAACGTTCTCGTCAGTGAGCGCAGTGCGACTTCGACCAGTGCATTCGGTTTTGCGACCTGCAGATCCAGTCGTTTCAGTCTTGTATAGCAGCAGGCGTTTCACACAAACAACTCGGAAATTTAGCCACCAGGCTAATCTTGTAGAACGGCGTTACTTTTTAACTTTGAGCATATTTTTGACTGTTTTAAATCGTGTTGGAATTTAACGCAGATATGTCACAGCACTTTCGGAACAATGAAAATTTCTTAAATAGAACGACAAAATTTTATGAAATTGTGCATCGGTGACGTCACAATATAGCTTATCGTGTGTATGAAATTTTGCGTGATTCTGTTCAGGTTTGTGTCTATTATTTCAATATTGTTTAAAAGCTCTTTTTTTGATACGCTGTAGTAAGATTGCAGCATAATGTAATAACAAATTTTAATCACTAAGCGAAACTAACGACGTGAATATAACCTTTATCTATAACAAAATGTTTGAAATAAAATGAAAAAAAAAATTTTACAATATCTGTAACGAAATAGTTAAAATAGAGCTGATCGCAGTCGAGTATCTAACATGCAGAATATAAAGCACATTTTCATGACATAAGTTCAAAAGAGTCAAAACAGCGGGCCGGATGGCCTGTTGCCGTCTAAATCTTGATGGCATTTGTCGACATCGATCACTGTGGAAATCAATTAAGCTCAAAGATGTTTGTTCATCAGTCTTGCGGTTTATCACTTCGAAATGCATGTGTCCGCCCACGGTTTTTATTCCCCTCACTTAAACCGTCCATTATTTTATCAGTGCTTAGTGCTTACTTTTTCGTTTAGTCATTCCAGATTTTATAGCGAAGCTTTCTCCAGATCTTTTGCGAAACACCTGACGTGTCTTTATGTTTTTGCGCATTGCTGGTGCATACACTGTAGTTTATCTGTATACGCTTCTGGGCATTTTCGCAAATGGCTTCCTATAAATTTAGCTATTGCGTTTTATTTATAAAAAAGACAAAAGCAATTTGGCAAAACATAAAATCGCTGATCGGTGCTGCCAACTGGGGAATCAGTCAAGTTAGTGACTGTTTTTCTTACAGCAGTATACTGACAGTTCACAAGGTGATCAGTTTAAAGGCGCGTACACAGCGACGTCACTGAACTGAACTGAGCTGACATGGTTTGGTTTTCGACGAACTGACCAATGAGCAAGCAGTAATGCATTACAGTAGGCGCCGTCTAACGGCGTCAATAACTATGTGACTATGCGCACGTACACGTCAACTAATAACCATTGGGCTCGCCCTTTCGCTCATTTGTCAGTTCATCAAAAACTGAACCGTGTCAGTTCAGTTCAGTACAGTTACTTCGCTCTGTAGGCGCCTTAAGTAAGTTCATAGTCCAATTGTAGCGCCGAATATACAGCCATTGATCGATTCGACGTGTAATGGTCGTAATCAAGTTGCTGGTCTGATCGATATGCGTTAAATGAGCGTTTGTTGCCGACTGTCATCCATCCGTCAATTTGCATACTCAATGACTGTCGGTGCCAACATCACGACGGCTGAGCGATGGGCCACGGGATAGTACAAAGCATTCACTTCCCAGCATACCTAGACCAAAGCTCAAATTCCATTAAGTTGAGTTTCGCCAAAACTTCCCCGCGGATAAGTTGTTTTGACGAGGTGAAAGTCGCGGACGGGGACAATGAAAGTCTGCGGAATTTGTCGCGTAATGGAATTTGAGCTTTAGGCTCATTAGTAAATGTTCAGTCGATACCGGCCAATCAGCTACAAGATTGATGTCAGAGTTAACAAGTTGTCAGCTTAGTGTACCGCCGCACCGAATTAAACAGAAAATCAGGCAACAAAAGGCTGGAGAGTGGAAACGGGATTGTGAAATTGCGTAACATGTAATCAAGCGTTTGTTCAAGAGATGTAATGAAATGTTACAATTGCGTCATTTTTTGTAGCCTACCTGTTTAGTTAGCATTTAAAAATAGCTTTGTACTCGATCTTCGGTTTCTTTTCTGTATGATATTTTCACTTACAGGGTGGGCCAAAAAATGGCACAAAATTTTTATATGCCAATAACTCCATCATGTTAAAGAACATTCCAAAGCGCATAAATTGCCAGATTTAAGTCCGGGCTGTTTGAGGGCCACATTCCAGACTCGATCAACGTTGATCAGTGTCGTCGCTGCCTTGAGTGCGTGGTCTGATATTTCACAAGGTAGTGTAGTGACACACTTGAGGTGTGGTGAGATCTGTAGCAATAGTTTTGTTACAAATTGTTTCCTAATTCTGTTAGTGAAAAAAATTTGAAAATTGGTTAACATTTGGTGAAATTATAAGATGTAGACCTACAGAAATGGTGCCATTTTTTGGCCCACCCTGTATATTACCTGTAGCTCTCCACGCCAATAAACAAAGCTTTTCGGCGCAAATTGACATTACACCAACAATAAAAGCAGACTTGCGATAGTAAATGAGCTAATATTCACGATGTATTCTGCACATAACTGTTATCAGCCTACTTAACGGCGTTGAGCCTAGAATGATATCCAGCGTTATTTGGGCGCTAAATCAAAACGTAAGCTTACTTAGCGATGAGTAATGCATAGCCGTCTACACAGAGCCTGTAGTAATATAGTTATAATAATGTTGTGCATAGCTTACCTTAGCTATTACTGACATCACATTAGTTCAGGCAAAACAACACGTCGATGCCGAGTGCTAACATGATATGCAGGCGTCCGTTAACAGTGATCGAGAGCGCCGGATGGCCAGGCGTCGACTGCACATTAGGCCTATAAGCACTCGGCCACTTACATGCAACCATCAATAGCTGTGTTTTGATAATAACGTTAATAACGTTCTAATTTTAATCTAAATACAACAAAACAAAACTTTTTCAAAGTTTTAGTCTACCGTGCCGTCAGCAGAAATTAGAACGTCTTTGCTAACATTAAATAATTAGTAGGCTTTGGCAAGAAATTAGCGTATTTATAATATACGCATCTGTGAACTAACCAAAACCGTTCGGCCATCACAAACACAGCTAATATGTAGTCAATAATGTCACGAGACTCAGATGGCGACATTGTAAAACAGAGGTTTGTTGCTGCAACTAATACCGGCTGTGATAGTGTTACCTCTTGCCGTGTAAACGAGTGCTGCAATAAGACTGATATCTCGTTCCATACAACGTGCACATTTCCAGTTCGAATCATTGGACGCTTGTAGGCTATAATATACGCTATGAACGCGAGTGTTAATAGAAAAACGCATATACACTCTCTGAACCGCTGTATAAACTAAGAATAATCAGAACGTCCTTCTCCCGAATAATTAACCCACCGTCAAGTATTGACTTAATTTGTAGTCTGACAGTACCTCCGGTCAAGTTGACCAGCGTCGCCAATGGCCAACCGGGATTTCCTAGACCTGGAACGACCTGCCGGACGAGGTGACGTCTGCCGAGTCGTTATCCAGCTTCCGTCAGCAACTCAAAACTTACCTGTTCACCAAATCTTTTTTTCCGATTATTTTCTGGACTAGACTCCATCTCATAAAATCATAAAAGGTTCAAGGTGGAAAATTTATCGCAGAGTTACAGAGCGTCACCGGCCGTATGGAATCACTTGCCACTTGACGCAGGTAAACGCACCCCGCTTTTACCCGAGCCAGAGAGGCCGGTACTCGATTTATCTACCCCCGATGGATGGAAGGCTGAGTTGTTCTTCGTGTTGGATATATATTGAGATGGTTTATCTGTCCGCAGACAATTTCCCATCTAAGTACTAACCATTTGATAGCAACCCGACCGAGATTTGAACCCACGATCTGTGGATTGTAAGTCCGACTTTTTACCGTTACATTATACCAAGCCACTCACCCGTCTCTAAAGAACCTATCAGTAGTTTGTACTACTTCAATCACGTAATGACATTTATTATAATTACAATACTAATGTGTTGTACTTCGTCGTGATCCACGGCGGTCCGTTGCTGCTGTTCTCGTTTTTCAACGTGAAGCTCATCAACGCGCTGAAACGCCGGCAGCGACGACGAGCGGAGATGGGCAAGAACTGGTACCAGCAGGACGTTACATTGGTACCGGTCTCGTATGTCTCACAATGGCAGCCTACCTGTCACGAACCAAAATTAATTAATTAATTAATCGATTAATAAATTTACGTTTGTCTGTATGTGTACAGTGATTATGTTCGCGATGTCCGGGAATCGGACGCTGAACTGCGCACATTTCAACGCCAGCAATTCGACATCCGATGCCGACAAGTTCGCTATCTCCATGTCATGCGCTCTCTTTGACTTCCTGATCTACACCCTTGCCATGGGCACACTGACCATACTCTCGTCTACACTCCGTACTCTTTTACACTCGTCTACACCCCCTATCCATGGGCACGTTGACCGTACTGGGAGTGCTCGGTAATGCGGTGTCGTTCATCGTTCTGTTGCGTGATCGCGGTCGATCAGCTACTTCGTTCCTGCTTCAGGCCCTTGCTGTGGCCGACACACCACTCGTCCTTCAAATAACCTTTACAATGGTTGACTTTACTTTTTGACTTAGACTTTCGCCGAGCCTTTCTTTGAGCGGAACTTCGATATAAGGCAAAAGTTTTTGTTCAGCGAAAAAGGCTCAGCGAAAATCAAAGTCTAAAAGTATGGTCTAAGTAGGCCCTACATAATTAGATCGACGTTTGATGGAACTTCGGTCTAAGCACAGACTTTAGCGTTCAACTTTAGAGTTAGTTTAGTAAATTGGTTTGGCGAAAGCCTAAGTCAGAAAGCGAACTCATTCAGTGTCTGGAACCGGGCATCACAGAACTCTGGCTGTGGCCGACACACTCGTTCTGCTGGCAGCAGTGCCGCTCTACGTGGTTCCTCCTGTCTACCCTTTCACCGGACGACTGGCCAGCTACTACAACACCTACATGTCTCTGCTGCCCGTTCTCTGGCCCGTATACCTCATGCTGGACAAGTGCAGGTTGGTTCAGTTTAGCAACATCCGCTCGGAAGTATCGGGAAACGACTCTTAATATAAAAAGCCAGAAAAAACTTATTGTTTCGGCTGTATGTGAGTGGCCCGTTTATCTCATGCCGTACACGTTTACCGTGCTAGTCACAGTTCTGGTCTCGATGCATCGCTACTGCGCCGTCTGTAAGCCGAACGTGATGGCATGTGCCCGCATCAGCGCGGCGGCAGCACGTCGCTCGTCCTCGTGGCTCTCTGCGTCAAACGCGCCACAAGCTCGACGTCGAGTAGCCTCGCTCGCCCTGTTCTCCATCATCTACAACATTCCGCGATTCTTCGAGTACGAGAGTGTGACGGTCTGCGTTGGCGTCAACACGACGCGTGAAGTGTTTGAAATCAGCGCGTTCGGCGCCAATCGACTATACCGCATCATCTACGCCAATGTCCTGTACTTCGTCAATACTAGGAAGACGCACAAAAAGACAAAGAGAGATAAAGAAATAGAAAAATAGAGAGAACTATACCAATTGGCTACTGGCTTCATGCTGGTTTGGTTTGCATCTCGTAATGACATTTATTATAATTACAATACTAATGTGTTGTACTTCGTCGTGATCCACGGCGGTCCGTTGCTGCTGATCGCGTTTTTCAATTTGAAGCTCATCAACGCGCTGAAACACCGGCAGCGACGACGAGCGGAGATGGGCAAGAACTGGTACCAGCAGGACGTTACATTGGTACCGGTCTCGTATGCCTCACACTGGCAGTCTACCTGTCACGGATTTTGGTTTGGTTTCCGTTGGCTTTGGGCTGGTACCTGTGATGTTGTTTTCGGTCTGGTTTATTTTTAGTCCCGATCTGGTACACCTGTCTCTGGTACCTGTGACAGTGGTTTACCAGCAGGACGTGACGTTGGTGCTAGTGGTGGTCATGTGTGTATTCATCGTTTGTCAGACTCCGACGTTCATCGACCACATTCTCTTAGCATCGCTATCACACAAGGCTGGCTTCTTATCTTTTTACATATCTTTATTGTCTTTATTCTGCATGTTTAAATCTCATGTCAAACTGCAACAAGTCAGTTGTGACTAATGCAGTTTGTCGACCACATTCTGTGGACGTTTGTCAACGAAAAAGCTCGCACGTGCGGCCACTGGCACTACTACTGCGCCCTAATACACCACTACAGCACCACCGCACTACTACTACTACTACTACTACTACTGCACCCTAATACACCACTGCATCACCACCACACTACTACTACTACTACTACTACTGCTGCTGCTGCACCCTAATACACCACTGCACCACCACCACCACTACCACTACCAGTACTACTACAACTACTACTACTACTACTACCACCACCACCAGTAG
>Ga0209367_1010277_pt1 | contig 12575 bp, 6 predicted proteins | sample WorMetLIZISLAND2_FD_187412 | JGI IMG/M metagenome (GOLD analysis project Ga0209367, IMG submission 187412) | Marine gutless worms symbiont microbial communities from Max Planck institute for Marine Microbiology, Germany - Olavius geniculatus... ... | reverse complement strand
GGGGAGGGGTGCCTACTTCTAACGGGAAGGGAAGGGAATGGGAAAAGAGATGGAAGGGGAGGGGAAGGGAAAGGGAGGGAGAGAAGGGGAAGGACGACTTGCATCCCACACTTTTTTTAGGCCCTGGCACTTGTTGCGAATAAAGTGTTATTATTTAACCTCTAACAGGTAGCCTAAGTTGTAAACTTACTGTACAAACATTGCTGTTTTGCAAACTTTAATAATTTAAAGTGAAAAACTGCTAAATACAACAACAGTCACGTCGAAGATACAGAAACTGTATTTAATTCATCAACATACAACCGTAATTTGCTCGCTCAAGAAAAAGAAAAACTACATTGCTGAAACGTCAACATATTGGAAAGTGGTGGCTGCATTTCGACGAATTAAATACGTTTTATTAGTTTTGTCTCCACGTATACAACGAGTTCATTTAAAGTCCCGTGAAAGTAGCACCATAGTCACGAAATCGCGAATCAAAGCTGTGATGGCTTTAACAAAAGAGGAAACAGCAGGCTAAGTCTTCTGTTCAGGGGTGAAAAAAAAGCGAGAAAAGAAGCAGAAAAAATGGATGGAAGACGAAAGAATGTGATAAAAATCAACGTCACGCTTCAACGGCAAGCGTTAGGTTTAACCAGAAAAGAGATGTCCACAGCTTGAGGAGTGAGTCTTCTGTTGAGCTGGTTTCGTTCTCCAAGTTATGATTGTTACAGACTAAAATACAAAACAAAGTCATGTCAAGATGACATCAAGGTTAAAATTTAAGGTCAGGCGTGGGAGGGAATCTAGCTGTAGATGCATACATCAAGAGAATGGATAGTAAGTAACAAGTTCAGAAACAAAAGGCAAACGGAAAAGAAAATAAGGAAGAAATGAACAGAATATAAAGATTCAACGTCAACTCAAGGTCAAAGTTGAAGGTCAAGCGGTGGGTTCAACGAGAGAAGAGACGTCGACAGAGTAAGGGGTGAGTCTTGTGTTGAGCTGATTGCGTTCTTCCTCACTGTCAGTACTACCAGCGTCAGAGGGTTCTGACATGTTCTGAGCGTCACCACCTATAGGCAACAACTACTACAACAACTACTATAACTAGGATATTACTGTATACTACTACTAATGCTGCTGCATTTTTTGCAGTTTATCACAGAGTGCAAAAGTGAAAGAATAACTAAAATCGGACCACATTTGCCAATATTATCGCAAAAGTAGAACTGGTTTTGGTTTATCTGAGACATGATGTATAAATATAATAAACATAACAAAAAACCCAGCTGTCGCTAAGATAGCAACCGTATTAGTTGTCAGTGACCTTCGAGGTTATCAGAGGTCGATGATTTTATTTTCTATCTCATCTAAAACGGCGTATGCCACTTACTCTTAGTGATTAATGGTAATCTTGGCCCTTTCCGTTTTCGAGATACTGTACTTATAACTTGAAACTTTCCATTGAAAATTGCGGCCAAACCGCTGCAGTTGGAGATATGGTTACTATTGACACCCTATAGGAAGTCGCCAGCACCCTATCCGATAGTACCATTGCCGACCCTCTACGACTTACCGTTTAGCCACAATACATCCGTGACACATACGGACAGACAGACAAACGACGACAACCATGCCAATATCTCGACCGTTACTTAATTACGGTTGGCTAATATAAATCTGTTATTTTACGAAGATAAATCAAAATATCTCAGTTACATACCGGACAGAGACGGGTGAGGACTGGAGACTCCAGACGAATGGGAGGCAGGACGAGATACTGGGTCCAGCTTGTCAATTATCAACTACAATAACAACTACTGCTACTACTACTCCGGGCGTCTACGACCAAAGTCATTGGAGTAACTTTTCCCTTCTAACTCAAAATGAGGCACCGCATGCGCCGAAAACGAAACGCCGTAGGCATTGAGGGGGTCAAAAGTGGGGAGGGGGTCCGGTGCAGAGCCCTGGCGAAAAACAAATTTGGTGCATGCTAAGCGTCACAGAACACTACTGCTTGCAATAATTATCGTAAATCATGAGAACAGTGTCTTGCAGAATTGCAGAATCATAATATTCAACTCCCCTAATTTCTCAAAAAAAAACGTTTTTCCTTATTTTTTCTTGGAACATTTGCTCCCAGGTTTATATGGTGCAGATGCCCCTGCTACTACTACAACTACCAGAGCAACAACAATTACTACTACAGTACTCAGAGTGGCGTCGCCAACATGTAAGAAAAGGGGTCTCTCTTCTCTTTCAGGGCTCTTCTCCTTTGCCTTCGTTTCATTTCCTTTGCCTCCTCTCCCTTTTCTTCCTTTTCCATTTGCCCTCTTTTTCTTTCTTGCCTCCCCATGCCTTGGTTATCTGGGGGCAGCTGCGAAGTGCTGTGAACTCAGATTGTGGAAAAAAGTGATACGGAAATCCAACAAACGAGCAAGACGCTGTAGACTCACAGAAACGCCGAGGGTTGTGAGGTCCAGCCGATTAGGGAATCTGGGAGAGCGTCATATTCTCCCGAATTTGGGTCTGGGCCAGAGTTCAAGCCGAAATTAAATTTGATGTAGACCTATATTGATCATAAAATGTAGCTTATGGTGACATTTTTTGAGAAAAATGATGACAGCAAATGGTGACAGAAAGATTCAAACCACAGTGTTAGGGAGCGCCTACATGTGCGACAAAATCTCGCATGTGTTAAAAACCGGGCGGGGCTACGTACAGTGCAGTTGTCAATCAACTCGGGTTTGGCAGCGCCATCGCACAAGACGCGACCGAGTTGACTGACAGCTGCACTGTACGTAGCCCTGCACTGTTTCCGTCGCATGCGAGTTTTTGTCGCACACGTTGGCCTTAATTTACCGGTAGGTGGCTCAGCGGCGTAACGGCATGGTGTCGGACTTATCGAGAGGTCGTGGGTTCGACTCTCGGTCGGGTCGCTATCAGGTGGTTTCTACTTGAATGGGTTAACAGGTTCACTGTGTTCAGAAAAAAACACCCACTTACGTATTTAGATTTCCACAAAATTTTCAGGAAATGTTTAGGCAGTGGCTTCTATCCCTATACCTGGTGAGCGCAGCTTGCGCCCAGTGAAAAATATGGGGGGGGAGTTTTGTTAAGGTTGTACATCAAAACTTTTTTTTCTATTTTTCTCTGGGCAAACTACACCCTTAACAAAACTTCCCCCCTATTTCCTATTTTTTTATTTTTCCTTATTTTTTTAATCTACATCCGTAACTACATCCGTAAGCCCGTAACGAAACTTTTTCTTTAGAAAGGGGAAGAAGCCCAAAATGGAGTGAAAAACTTGAGTCAGAAATTAGAGAAAAACCTGAGCCCAAAACTGGGGGGAGTTGTGCCCGATTTCGCTTCCAGATTTGGGAGGATAGAAGCCACTGTGTTCAGGAAAAAATGACTATTCCACCGAAATCTAAGCATTTTCCACGAAAATATAAAAGAGAACGTGAGTGACTGTTTTTTTTCTGAATGCAGTGTATAACCAACATTAAGGTCAACTCAGCCTTCCATCCCTCCGGGGTACGAAAATCAAATACCGGCCTGTCCGGCTGGCGTTTAGGCAGGGCGGGCTCGTCTGTGTCGGGTGGCGGGTAACACTGTGTGACCTCATGTGACAAGTGACGCTCCGTAGTTCTGCTGTGGGTTTACCATAAACAGCTACAGACGACCTGTAACCTCTCTCTAACCTCCAACTAAACTATGGAAAGCTGAAGAGGTTTTAATGTAGGACGGCCTCTGTGGACAATTATAAGGCGGTTTCTATAGAATTTTCCTCGATTTTATTACAGCGATATTATCCGAACAGAGCTCAGGAAGCGAAGTCCGTCAATCAACTGTCAGAAAACTCAGTAGCCTAGAGTGACGTCAAGAGACGTGAATTTCTCGGGCCTAACTGAACTTAGGTCATAGCGATTTCCTGGCTACAGGCTGTAGTCCCAAAAATGTAAACACACTCTTAGCCTCCACCTCCAGGCTAACACGAGACTCAGAGGAAGCCTTTTAAGGAGCTACGACGATACCGTTCGTAGTCTTAGCCTACTGCTACTTAATATTCAATTTCTTCCTCCAGGCTACCATCCAGGAACTAAGTTTATCCATGACCTTCACCTTAGCAAAGCTTAGACAGCTAGGGAAAGTCCAATATTTATATTTTTTATAATTAGCTGACATCCCAACAGCCAGGACGCCTCGCTTTACCAAACATACGGCACCAAACGACCTTTGAGAATACTCTTCCTACAATAACAGCAACCGATTAACTATTCGTTAAATTAGCTTCCCTCTAAATACAGGGTGTGCCAAAAAATGACCCAACTTGTTTTTGTCAGAACTTCGTCAAATCTTTACCAACTTTGATAATTTTTGACACACAAAAGGCCAAGACGATATAATTATGTAAGGCACACTCAATGTCCACCTCACATAATTTATGTTAACGCACTACCGTGTAAAACGCAGATGCTCCAAATTGTTACATTACGTGGTGATTATCAGTATCAGATTGCTCACTTGTGCATTATCAATTCCACAAAGGACACCATGGGACTTAATAATTTTGTGGTATTAAACGTTTTGCGCTAAAACAGCAGACAACAAAATAACTGATTGATAAGCTTAAAACACATTTTATCCTTGAATGAGTGTTGTGCATTTTGATCAGTTGATCGTTAATGCCACTGTCAGCCGTGGCCTCATGTCAGGGGCGTCATTTCAGTAAATTGTTGGGGTCTTAGTGATCCTTGGGAGTCTAAGTTTGCGTAACGTATAGTTTCTGCAGCAGTAACACTGTTTCAAAGGTACAATTTACAGGGAAAAAAACTAAAATCGTAAATCCTTGATGGCTCCGTAGACCCTTCCAGCCCTCCTCCCCTAAATGACGCCCTGCATCACGTCTATGCCATTGTGTACACTTTCAACATAAATTCTGATAATTTGGAAGCAGGTTGTTACAAAAAGTCATAATTCTGCTGAATGAGTCAGATTTTGGTTTATTGTATGCTTGATAAGTCATTAGAACTTTTATGGAGACAACAACTGAGCATTATGCAACAATTTGGAGCATTTGCGTTTTACACGGTAATGCGTAGACATAAACAAGGTGAGGTAGACAATGAGTATGCCTTACATATTTCTATCGTCTTGGCTATCCGTATGCCAAAATTATCAAATTTGATGGAGATTTGACGAAGTTCTGACAAAAACAAGTTGGGTCATTTTTTGACACACCCTGTAGTGAGCTATCGTACCTCAGCAGTGTCATCTTCTTTGAAGATGTCTGGGTTAGTCCTGTGCAGTGCCAGACAGCGAGCCTTGCGATAGTACTACAATCGCAAACACTAATAAAGGAATAAGTAAATTGATAATAAATAAAAAAAATTACTTACTTACTTAATTGGTGAGTGTGTGAATGAGTGAATAAATGAATGTACACTGTGTCTTAAACGTCCGCTTCTGCATTACTTGGGAAAACCAAACCAACGCAGTATCACATTTTTATACAAGGTACTACTGTTATTTAATGAAAAAAAAAACCATATTTTGTCGACATTCTGTCACTTTGGCTAACCATTCATCCAACTGTTTGGCCTAATTTTAACTGCCAACTGTAAAGATGTTTGATATATCGGCCCATCACGCGACCATAGGCACGGATAGCTCTCTGGATTCACTGACAATTCACATTTCAGTAGTCACTTCTTCAACTCATCAACATGACAGACTTGGCAGATAAAGTGACTTACAATGCCAAGATTGCGCCAGTCTAGCAGTTCACTGAGACGCTCGGTGCGATTGCGTTGTATGATGCGCTGACGTCGCGTCTGACACGAGAAGTCGTACATGTACTGCAACGACAACAACAACAACAACTACTACTACTACTACTATACATCAGATGCGTAGGCCTATTGCATAACTGCGTATGCCTTTCCACGGCATTAATCGTCTCTGATACTATCTTTTGCCCCGTATCCGCGGTCTGGTAGTAGTAGTAGTAGTAGCAGTCTTTGTTAATCGAATTTAATGACTACTACTACTACTACTACTACTACTACTACTACTGCTACCATTACCACCACCACCATCACCACCAGGGGCTTTTATCCCCCAAAACCTAAAATCGAAATCGGGCTCGAGTTCCCTCTCTACCTTTCCCTTTCTTCCGCCCTATTTCCCACACTTGCCATCCCTATCCTTTATCCCTGCAAGCTTCGCCAGCAGAGCCGGACAGCCAAACGGTTTGTCGTGCATTTAGAGATGAAACAGCATTTTTGCATACACCCTTAGGAAATCTTCTCCTTATTTTTGACTGGGCGCAAGCTGCGCCCGCCAAGTAGGCCTATAAAAGTAAAAGCCCCTGACTGCTGCTACATGCACTACTAGGGTGAGACCTTGGCCAGTTGTTGAATAGACTCCTCCGGGCTGCGGTTTCGCCTGTCCACTATGTAGATGCCGTATGACATCGGATCCGCAATGTGCTGCTGCATGAAGCATCCGAATCCACACAGGTTCGTGCTGATGCTGGGGATTCCCATCACCGTACATTCCGCTATGATAAACACAACCATGCAAGGGCACGTAAAGACATGTCAAGGTCACTTCAATGTCATGCAGTGAAGATCGCGTCAACATCGCGCGAAGTTCAAACCAATACTACCCTAATGTCACCTCAAGGTCACGCTAAGGTCATGCTAAAATCACGTCAGAAATACGTCAAGGTCACAGGTTTGTACTAACGCTGGAAATACCCATCACTGTGTAGTCCGCTATACAAACACAATCAACGTCACGCTAAAGTCAAGGTCACCCAGTGAAAATCACAGTCAGGAATACGTCAAGAACACGACAATGTCACGCAAATATCATGCGAAGGTCACGTCAGTGTCATCAAAGGTCATGCCAAAATCACGTTACGTTAAGATCATAGGCTATGTAGACTACTGATGTTTCGACTACCCATCACCGTGCATTTCGCTACACAAACACAGCCAAGGTCACGTCAGAGTCGCGTCAAGGTCACACAGCTTCGTGCTGATGCTTGAAAGTCCTATTACCATATACATTTCGCTACAATTACCGTGAACTGCGTCATCAGTAGCAATAAATATTTAACTATGGCAGACCTCGACAAAATGCCTTAGGCCTATTCTGTTCTTGAAAATTTTGTACTAATTCAAATATTCTAAAAACACAAAAAAACGACAAAAAAACAAGCTGTCGTTAGGGACTGTACTAAACGGTGTTTCATTAAAAAAGGCACTCTTTTTCTTTCTGTCATAATTCAGTAAAATGATGATCACTTTGCACTGAATTTTTACCAGACGTAGCTGAAGAAATAGTAATTCGAAATATTTGAACAAGGTATAACTGTTAGTTAAACGTTCTTTGCCAGTCGTGACGTAATGTTGACGTCATGGTGTGCCGCGAGTACAAACTGGCTTGTCGCAGACGGTGCTAACTAGACTTGCTGAATAGCTGCCCTTCGTCTATGACGAACTTTATCTGGTTCACTGATGACAAACTGTTGCGGTTTTAGCATTGTAGCCAGAAAAACGCCCAAAACGATCACTTTCACACACTTGTGGGGAGAGCTTAACTTTTACACCTTCCAGCAAGACAGTGCACCAGCACGCACCGCCTGCAAGATGGCTGAGCTTTCGAATTGTGAGAGGCCTGAAGACGTGGTGCGCTGGACCGCATCAAATAGTCTACAGCTAAACCCAAGCAAAACGGAGTTTCTTTGGTGCACCACAACGCGCCGACTGCACCTCATCGACAATGGATCGTTTTCGCTGGGCGGTGGCCACATCACAGCGTTAGCGTCGGTCCGCGATCTTGATGCGTATTTCGACCGCCACATGAGTATGACAACACACGTCAACCGTCTCGTCAGCAGTTCATTTTATCAGCTACGTCGCATCAAGGCCATCCGTCGCTCTTTGCCAACCGCGACAGCCATCACACTCGTCAATAGCTTCGTAATTTCAAAAATCGATTATTGTAACAGTCTACTATCCGGCTTGCCTTCTTATCAGCTGACGCGTGTTCAATCAGTTCTGAATGCCGCTGCGCGTATTAAGCTATCTACGGTGGCAAGCGATCTGACCACGTCACACCACTGTTGCGCGATCGTCTGCATTGGCTGCGAGTGCCAGAACGTATGCAGTTTAAGCTGTGTCTTATGGTATTTAAGGCACTGAACCATCTTGCATTGAACTTCCGAAGTATATCAGGAGCTGCTGTGTCTCGGTGTCTAACGTAGCTCGTCAAACTGGTTGGTCTCAGGTCGTCATTTCGCCGTCTGCTGGACATTCCGCAAACACGTTCTAAGTTCGGCGAACGTTCTTTCACGGTTGGTGGACCTTCTGCATGGAACTCGTTATCTGTGAACATTAGTGAGGTAGGGGGTAAGCTACCCGGGCCCCGCGACGCTTGGGGGCCCGACGTCTGCCAGAAATATAAAGTACGCCAGAATGTACCATTTTAAACAGAAAAATTCTAATTTTTTTCCCAGAGGGGCCCCGTGAAAATGTTTGAGGGCACGCGGGAATGTTTTCCCGGGCCCCGATGTGGCTCTCGACGGCCCTGAAGTAGGTCTATGCTAACAGCGAAAATAATAGTAACAAGTGGTATGGTAACTATGGTGCATACCGGGTGTGTAACCCCAAGGTTCGTAGTACGACGGAAATACGCCGAGGTTACATCCACGCACAAATTCTTCATATTCCATGCCCAACAGTGGGTTGGTCGAGTTTAAGAACTCAGGGTGAAACACGATCTACAATGATAATGAAAGATAAAAGATCGCTGGCTAATATTACTCAACTAAACTAGAAAGCAGTCATAGCCCGCAGGTACCTTCGCCAAGGCAATGTTATTCGCCAGGTGGCGTCACCGTCTTCGCTTTGCCAGCTGTTCCCTTATGCCCGCCCCCTTTAACGAATGGTAACGAAAATTTCAAAGTGACCAGAATCCAGGATTCCTGCCGGATCACCCCCAAAATTGAATCACTGGTAGTTGTGCCATGCCCGACATACCCTCAAAATTTCAGAAAAATCCGTCCATAACTTTTTGAGTTATCTTGCTGACACACAGACAAACAAACAAACAAACAGACAAACAAAAACTGGCAAAAACATTACCTCCTTGACGGAGGTAACTATTTTACTTTCTTTTTCGGCGATTTTCTTTATTCCAAAATTTACTTGCTTACTAAATTGTTCACTAAAACGTTACCAAGTTATTTCGTTCGGTCAAATTTCTTCCTCAAAATTCCTGCCGGGTACTACCTCGTTCACCAGTTGTTTTCGTAATCGCTAATTAGCGGTCCGCGAGTTTTCGCTAGCCGTCCGCAAATTCTTTTGCAAATTATTCTGTTAAATTCTGTCCTCAAAATTTGGCGCAGCCGCGCTCCCTTTGAACCGATTGTAACCAAATTTTGCGATGTAATCACTGATGCCACGTTTTATGGAAACCGGTTAAGGGGTTTCGGAGTTACAGGACCCCCCAAACGCCATTTCCTATACTTAACGTTCATCGCTCTTACAACAGTGCTGCACTGTGACAATACGTATGCAAAACAACATAACCGGATACAGATTTCAGTAGGCTGGCACTTGGTCTCATCAAAGTAAGGCAAATGCTTGTTCTAAACCGGAAGTTTCTATTTTACCTCGGCTTGGATCGGTATCAGTTCGTGACAGCCGGACAGACAGACAAAATTACCATAGCTAATAGGTGCTATAGCAGTACTTGGTGTCGCGCGTAAAAATCTGACGATCATGACAGTAATGACCAACAAAGAGCAGCATACTAAAGATAGCGGTAACCTACAACGAGTAAACAAGTGACCTTGACTGACCTTGACTCTGTCTGAACGGTCGTTAAAGAGTCGGCATCGGCGAATGGTGCAAAGTACGGGATCCGTTCCGTCGTCAATAACATTGTGAGTACAGATTGGAGGCAGAGTCTTGCGCTGCATACAGCACATGTAGTTGTAGTTGTAGTAGTAGTAGTAGTAGTAGTAGTAACAGGGGCGTCTACACTTTATAAACCTTGGAGCATATGCTTCATGAAAAAATAAGGGAGAAAGTTTTTTTTGGGGGGGGCGTTAAGGGGAAAATTAAATATTATAATTCTGCATTTTTTGATATATCGCATTTCATATCAGAGATGCAGAATTATAATATTCAATTCCCCTCCCCCAATTTGCCCACAAAACCTTCCCCCCTTGGAATGTTTTGCATGTATATGCATATATCATTAATGCAGAATTATAATATTAAATTCCCCCTTTAATTTCCCAAAAGCCCTTTCCTCATAGAAAGTTTTTTGGGGAAATTAGGGAGAAGTGTACATGTAATACATCAAAAATGCAGAATTATAATATTCAACTTCCCCCTAATTTCCCAAAAAAACTCTTCCCCTTTAGAAAAGTTTTCAGAAAATTAGGGGAAAGTGTACATGCAGTATATCAGAAATGCAAAGTTATAATATTGAACTGTTCCCATAATTTTCCAAAAAAACACTTTCCCCCAAGAAAGGTTTTGCATGTATATGCAATATATCAGAAACACAACATTAGCATTTAATTCCCTTTCCCCTAATTTTCCAAAAAAACTTTTCCCACTAACTGTTGGTTAAATAGTGGTGCAAAAGTTGTGACTGTGAGGTTATTATTGCCTGTGCTTGCAAATATATCAATTTTGTAAATTTTTAACTTTTTATTTTATATATGTTTGTTGCACTATTTGGATTAATTACCTGTAATTCTAATTGTAAAATGTCACAAAGTTTGAGAGTTTTTGGTACCTTAAAGGTTCAGAACAGTTGTTTTAGACATTGGAGTAGAAGGGCAGCATTGTGATAATTTTTTTGCAACCAGCTGCAACTGACCACAATATCAGAAATGATAAACAAACTTACTTGAGACCAATTGCAACTTGTTGCAAGAGTGTCTGAATGGTAAAAGACAAGTATTGAGTGTCAAATTGTCAGTAACACGCCAGTGTCAGTGATGTAGATGTCAGCCAATAGACTTGAATGATGTTAACGCAGTTGTGTATAGCTGTCTTTTTGTGTGAACTGATCAATACTCAAGTTATCGCTATAACAATATTCGTTTACAATCTACAGTTGCTTCATGACGCAATTGACTCCCAAGCTGTTTATATTAATGACAACTGGCATCTAGTAGTCTAGTCTGTGCGTCTGTCTTGTTTGTCGGTGTCAGTGTCAATCTGCTATTGCTACAGCTAATGATGACGATGATGATGATGATAAGGCTGCCAATGACGCTGTTACTGTGTGGTTGATCCTCAAGATATAACGAATGTTAGTTCTTGCTTGCTATAACCAATGCTCAAGTTTGCTGTTCAGTTTTTATGGCATAGGCCTACTGCATTTCAGCTTGTAATATGATGTTCTCATGATTAACGATATCTGGCGACCAGAAGTGTTCTGTGACGTTTAAAATGCACCAAACTCGTTTTTCGCCGGGCTCCGCCCCGGACCCCGCTGGGGGAGCTCACGACGCTCCTCCAGATCCCCTAGTCGGCTGGGGAGGGGATACCCATTCCCAGCACTCGACGCCTACGGCGCCTCGTTCTCGGCGCCTGCGGCGCTTCACCTTAAGTTGAGGGGGAAACTTGCTCCAGGACTTAGGGGGGATAGACGTCCCTGAGTAGTAACTAATAATTGCAGCAGCTGTATTAGTTGTTGTAATTTTAGTTGTAGTAGTATTTGCAAACACGTGAATATAAAACTCATAATAACGTCAAAGCTAGCAAAGAGCAGGCATAGACAGGCAAACATTTTATTATCTTTATCCATAACGTCAATGAAATACATTTATAATTCATGCTGAACGTTCCCTGAAAAAGTTGTATAAATCTAGACATTTTTAGAACAAATTTATTTGGCTTGGAAATGTAGCGGTCATGGACATTGAACCGAGAGGTCGTGGGATCGGCAGCCAATCAAGTTGCTATTAGGCCTAAGTGCTTGCTACTTAAATGGGTGACCGTCTGTGTAACCAGCCACCAAGGTCAACTCAGCCTTCCATCCCTCCGGGGTAGATAAACCGAGTACCGATCTATCTGGCTGGGGTTAAGGTGGGGCGCGTTTCACCTCTGTCCGGTGGCAAGTAACATTGTGTGATCCCATATAGCAAGTGATACTCCGTATCTTTGAGATGGGGTACCAATCACAGGCTGAACGGTAGTTCAAGCCCTGTGTTAACGGCGACTTCTCTTTCTTTTGGGAAAACCAAAAATTCGACCCCGCACAGAATCAAAACCCCTGATCCGATTGAGATAAAATTTGGCAGGGTTGATTACGTCGGCGAGCAGACCCGTCACGCAAAATTTTATGCAAATCCCTCCAAGAGGGGCTTCCCGGCAAATGGGTGAAATATACGCAAAAAATTTTCTAGCTATATACCTTTTTTTTCAGAAACTCACCTACAGGTCAGACCCTTCTGCCGATTTTTGCGCGCGATGGCTCAAACGACGCGGTCTCGCGCAAGGATGTGCCTTTTGGAGGTTAAAAAATTTGAAATTAATATTTAACGTATTTAT
>Ga0209367_1010276_pt1 | contig 12575 bp, 7 predicted proteins | sample WorMetLIZISLAND2_FD_187412 | JGI IMG/M metagenome (GOLD analysis project Ga0209367, IMG submission 187412) | Marine gutless worms symbiont microbial communities from Max Planck institute for Marine Microbiology, Germany - Olavius geniculatus... ... | reverse complement strand
AATTTCTCGCAAAGTAATACATGCTATTAAGTGCTGATTTTCTAAAGATTATTTTTGTCAAAATCTATTGCTATTGAACCAGGACTGTTGGAGTTATTGCAAAAGGTAGCAGGGGTCCGGTTTTTTTTGAGACACAGTGTATATACACCGTGTCTCAAAAAACAATCAAAATTGTTTTTGTCATAACTTTGTCAAATTTTAGTAAGTTTAATAATTTTTTTGCACGTTGATGACCAAGACAACGTAATTATGTAAGGTGCACTTATTTTTTTACCTCACGTAATTTATGTCAATGCACTACCATGTGAAACACAGATGCTCCAGATTGTTGCATAATGCTGAGTTTTTGTCTCAAGTAAACGCTGTAACGAGTTAATTAGGCAGAAAATACACTAAAATGTAAATTATTTAACAGAATTATAAGTCTGTGTAACAACGCGCTTGCAAATTAGAATTTATGTTAAAGTGTGCTCGGCATACAAAGACGCCAGTGGCTAATAGCAGAATCAACGATCGACAGATCAAATGCATTCAGTCATAGATTAGAGGTGTTTTAAGCTCATCAGCCAGCTATTTTGTTGTCTGCTGTTTTTAGCATAAGATATTTAATACCTCAAAATTATTAAACCACGTCGCACTTTCTGTCGAATTGATGATGCAAAGGTGAGCCATCTGATACAAATAATTGCCACGTAAATGTAACAATTTGGAGCATCTGCGTTTCACACAGATAGTGCGTTCACAGAAATTAGGTAAGGTGGTAAGTAAGTGCACCTTACATAATAATGACGTCTTGGCCATCTTTGTACCAAATATTATCAAAGTTGGTGGAAATTTGACAAAATTATGCCAAAAACAATTGTGACTGTTTTTTGAGACACGGTGTATACAAGAAATGCATTTTACGATCTTTGCTTCTCCAAGCGTAGCGTATACGTAATTATTGATTAGTCGCAATAATGACAAGTGACATTTCATATTAGCGTCATTCATTATGCCTTTGTCGACTCGTTCTTTCTCACCGCTTGTATTTGTAATATAATACACGTTATGCAATATATTATCTGATATATATGCTTATATTGATCATGATCGTGATTGTTCCATTATACTTATAGTTCATAATCTACTGTATTGTATTCACGATGGCTGTTAGGCCGTGTTTACAAGAAAAAATGAAATATTCGCACAGTGTTTCGTTTCACATTTGATCACTGTCTTGGTTAGTTTATTCAGTGTTTGTCTCGCGCGCAAGGCGGAGTTGTGATTTTGCACAGAGTGGCCCTGTGTCTCTGTCACTTTAATTAAGCCTTCCAGGCACTAGCTCTAATTGCATTTATTAATTGCATTGCTAACAGGCCCAATTTAGACGAAGAGAACTTTCTGTTTGCACTGCAAATTGCATTAATAAATGGCTTAAGTAAATAAGCAAAGCAAGTATTTTACTCAGCGTGTTAACTATAAATGGAACGCGCTCGTTGTTGTAACTGAACTATGCTTGAACGTCACCCATTTTCACCAGCGGACCACCTTGTAGTTAGTTACACAGAGCAATAGGCAATAGCAATAGACCTAGCTTCTGTGATTAAAACAAATAAATGAATGAATAAGTAAGAAGTAATTAAATAACAAAAAAAAATTAAATGCTTAGAAGTCATGGTTAAGTACACGGTGTTTCATAAAAGGACTCCTTTTTGTTTTTCATAATTCACTCAAATGATGATCAGTTTACACAAAAATTTGTACCAGTTGTAGCTGAAGAAATACTGATTCAAAATATTGCAACAAATTATGGCAGTTGATTAAATATTCTTTGCTAGTCCTGACGTAATGTTGACATCATAATGTATCACGGGTACTCAACTGGTGCTGTTAGGTTAGTTGCTACCCTGCTCCAATGGTGAAAAATCTGCTTCATTCATGACAAATTGTTGAAATTTTACAGTTACAGTTACAAAAACATGCAAAGCGATGGCATTTACGTGTCTGTGGGAATAGTTGGACTTTTAGGCGTTTGAGCAAGACAGTGCACTAGCACACCGAGCTTGCAAAATGGTTGCATTTTTGGATCGCAAGACGCCTGATTTCATGTTTCCATGTTGCTTAGTGCTGACACAATAAACATTTCTCATTAGCAAACCAGATTAAGCTTACCATCGAAGCAGGGTAGCAACTGACAGCACCAGTTGAGACTATCCAGTTTGTACCCGTGACACATTATGATGTCAGCATTACGTCAGGACTAGCAAAAAATGTTTAATAAACTGCCATATTTTGTTGCAATTTTTTAAATTAGTATTTCTTCAGCTACAACTGGTACAAATTTTTGTGTAAATTGATCATCATTTGAGTGAATTATGAAAAAAACTAAAAGGGGTCTTTTTTATGAAACACCGTGTATATTTATAGGATGCTCATAGATTGGTGATGAGCCATCGTTTGTTGGCAGCACGGTCTAAAGTGTCTTGTGTCTCGTTAGACCGTGGCGAAAGATATACGTAACTACGTAACTTGTTGAAGACAACAACAACACAGTCAGTAATGCCATGCACTTGTATACTTTTACACACTCTGTAAAGAAAGAAGCCGGCATGGCGTGAAATGTGACCTGTGCTACTGCAGTGCACGGAGGACAATGTTTGCACGAGCGTAGGCCTATAGGCAGCAGCAGCAGCAGCAACGTCGCACGTTCACTCCGCATCAGATGAGTCGCTGTCGTCGACACTGGTTTGCTATTCGCCTAGTAGCGATGATTCAGATAACTTGACAGTTGACTTCTATACTCACAGTTATTAGGACTTGGTTCAATGGTATCACGCGCTTCTAATTGTATTCATCTCCGGAGATCATATTCGATTGCGCTTCGATTACAAACTTGCGATTTGCGAAGTCTTTCTGTCTGGTGTTGTGTCAAACACGCACTAATTGCCAAGCACGCCGGACAGCGTTTCGACGGAGCTACGCTGATACACTGTCGCAAAGATCATGTCGTCTTCTTTTGGGCTACTAGGCTACATAGGCTATACATGCTACAATTGCTACCTACATGCTGGAAGTCTGATGTCTACTTTTATTTCACTGAAACTACAAAAAGTTAATACTAACATGGGGATGTTTGGCTATACCGCAACCGCTTGTGAGCACGTGGCGCAGCAGCATTTCTATTTCCCTTCGACGATCTGACGTTACTGTTTACTACTCTTTTCGGGTAGACAGCAAACCGGAATCTGCTTTTTTATCGTATTGGTTGGTCTTTTGTCGAATGTATAGAAATCAGCCACATTTCACGCAGCGAATACATCGGTTATATAAACATTTGATTTTTATGAGCACGTGTTCCAGATGGAACTATTTTTCGTTAAATCTGTTACGGCCTCTCCGACCATACGGTGAATGTTAGCCAAGTGCTTACCTGGTAACAAGTGGTGGCTATTAGAGCTAGAGAGGACGTCGATCAATGAGTCTGATGTAATCGAGGATGTACGGCATCTTACTGGAGAGTGTCCAGCAACTGATTCGTGACCGCTACGGAGACGACGCCTGGAGACGTGTACTAGTCGAGGCCGGACTGTCCCCGCACAGTGTTTTCGAGGTCCACAAAGTCTACGCTGACGACGTTCTGCCGCTGATCGCTGACGCCTGCTCGGCGGTTCTGCCTGACAGCGGTCGTCGGTCAGCCGACGAGTTTCTAGCCGAGTTCGGACGGTTGTTTGTCAGCTACACGTCGCGTCTCGGCTACGCGCCGCTGCGGTCAACTCAGCCTGGCCATCCCTCCGTGGCTACGCGCCGGTGCTACGAGCCACCGGGCGACACTTCCGTGACTTTCTCACCGGCATCGACAACCTTCATGAGTCAATGCGCTTCAGCTATCCTCGCATGGTCAGTCCGTCATTTTACGTCAGCACGGAAGATCCCACTGGATGCTATCTGCACTACCGGTACATCAGTCAGTCAGTCAATCAATTAATTCCATGAGTAATTACTTCTTTGTCTGTAAGGCCATCTGCATGTTTATGATACGTATAAACTACGTTTATGTAGGCCTAATGCTTATGTAGCCATTTCACTTTCAGACGGCTTCAGTTTTTTTCTATGACATGATTTTACTATGAAATGTTTTAGTAGCTGCCACCTGTATAGACGAACAAGCGGACAACGCATAACGCGTCCCGTGTGAGAGTCGCATAACTATCATAGAGCGATCTGTGACGTCAACAATAATACAAATGTGCGCAGATCTTGCCGGAAACGCTACACTCATTACGTCATCGGTCAGCTAATTCAGATCGCTCTGACGCTTTATGACGTCAAAGTTGACGTCAGAGTAGTGGACGAGCAACAGGAAGAGGACGGGTGTCACGTAACGTTGCGCCTCGATTTCGTCAACAAGAAAACGGGGTCAATTTCGTTAGAAGGCAGGTGCCCTTTGCCTATCGTTACCAGGCAACGATTACCGCCCGTCAGCGGCATCACCTTACTCACGGTAAAAAAATCTTTGTTTGTACGTTTAAAAAAATGGCAGCATTGTGATTTATCACAGAATCGTAGCTTATACTTGAAGCAGCAAACAAGAAGCTCCGGACCACATTATTAAGAGCATTTTGTTTACGAAATACTGTGGCAGTTCGTAGTCTTCCAGTTTTCATTATCGTATAGTTGCGATGTGTTAATCAGTTCGCCCGGAAACGGTAGTTTCCTGGCGAGTTTATATTCTGCTGGCGTTCATTGTTTATTAAAAATACTTTACTAGATTTAGCTTGATTTGACTTGGATCACAATAGCCCCGTAAGCTACTACTACACTAATTGTACTAAATAGGCCTACAACGTAGTATAGCCTAGTGCAAATGATTGGAGAAAAAGTCTGTTACCACGTGCAGTGAAACGGAAGTGTTTTCCAGGTGTTTCCATTTAGTGTGGTCTTCGACGATCAGCTGACGATCGTCTACGTCGGTAGAACGCTGCAGAAGCTGTTCAGCGCCGAGACACTGTCAGTTTGCCAACAGTCACGCCAAGACAAGACGAGTCAAGCCGAGTTGAGACGAGACGAGCTGAGTTAAGCCGAAATAAGCCAAATTGTGCCGAGTCAAGCCGATTCAAGCCGAGCTACGCCGAGTCACGCCGAAATACGCCGAGTCACGCCGAGTCACGCCGAAATACGCCAAATCCGCCGAACCAAGGCTATTTAAGCCGAAATACGCCGAGACAAGCTGAGTCAAGCCGATTTACGCTGAGACAAGCCTAGTCACACCGAGTTATGCCGAGACAAGCCGAGCTACGTTCAGTCACGCCGAGATACGCCAAGTCCGCCAAACCGAGCCGAGTTAAGCCGAAATACGCCGAGACAAGCCGAGTCACGCCGAGACGAGCTAAGTCAAGCTAAGCCAAGAGTCACACCGAGTTAAGCCGAGTCAAGCCGAGCTGCGCCGAGTTAAGTCGAAATACGCCGAGACAAGCCGAGTCATGCCGAGAAAAGCTGAGTTGAACCGAGTTACGCTAAGACAAATTTAGTCACACCGAGTTATGCAGAGACTAGCCGAGACAAGCCCGAGTTAAGCCGAGTCGGCCAACAGTCACGCCGGTCGTCAACGGTTCACTGGGATGACGTGAGAAGTCAGTCGCCTTCAGAGAGGCAAAACGTAAAGTTGATCGGCCGACCTCTTGCTGAACACTTCAGTCTGATACGGCCCCAGATCACCGACTTTACCTGGCAAAATGTTCGTACGCAACATAGGCCCTATCTCTGCTTTCTGCGTGCTCACTGCGTGAAACCGAGTTAACAGCAAATCTGCTAAAATCGTCGATTATCACGCAACCATTTCTAGGCTGCATCATTAATGTGCTCTTGATTCGTTATTAGCTACGTATACAGCTACATGAACATCTTTAGATTGATTACCCAGCCGTCCGCCCGTCTTACCGTACACTGACTCTCAACTCAATAACGGCTGGCTCGCAAAAACCGAACTCTTAATAGAGTAATCGCGTGTCAAGATTAAAATCACCGGACGTCAAATGACGCTCATCCTGCGTAATCAGCGCATGCGCAGTAATCTAATTTACAGTCAACGCCCGAGACGCTCGGAAACTAAATGGACGGCGGCATATTGTGTCGACATTTGGCGCCGACATTGTGTCTTGTTTTTGTGTGCAGATTATCCGGATGTTGCAAGTCGTGTTCGAGCTCGAGACGACTGCACCGGTCACGTGGTCTTTCGATGTCGTCACTTCCGGTCACGTGGTCTCGCAGTGACGTCACGTCGAGTGACGTTAGCAACTCGTCGCGCGCGCTCCTGCTCAAAGGCGAAATGAGATACATCGAATCGATGCGTCTTGTCATTTTTCTCTGCAAGCCACTGTGAGTTGGGCCGTCCGTGTTTTGCTGTGTTTTATTATGCGGCGGTCTTAATATGCTGCATTACGGGTCATGCCTGTCGGTCTGTCTGTCTGTTTGTCTGTTTGCTCCGTTTTGGATTTGAAGTCGAAAAATCTAAAATCATAGAAAAGCCATAAAAGTTTCTCGGGGGATGACGAAGTGGTATGCAAATTATTGTCAGCTAACAGTGTTAAAGGTCAAAGTCGTCGGACGTCAAAAAGCTCAATAACATAACGCGTTCAAGTTTACTTGCGGCTGGTGGATTGTGCGCTGCCTGAAACAGTCTGCCGCCGTATAGCATGCTGTAACAATAATGTCTAAACAGCCTTTCTTTAAAACAAAATTTTAATAAAATGTTATTTTCCAAACGTTGTAAAAAGATTTTGGTTGTATTTTATTTTTCGGTTTTCTCTATTTACCTACATAGCTACAGTCTGCATCTGTGTCGTTTTTCCGTGCAGTTTGTCGAGCTTACGAAACATGGAGACACTGGGTTTGTTTGTTCATGACCTCAACATGTACGACTGCAGTCGACTGCTGGTGATGTCTGGCTGGCAACATGCCTCGCGCCTTGAGTGCTCCATTGAGAAGGTTGCTTATTGGTTTTTTCATGCACTTCGGTAGCGTCGTCTGTCCGTCTGTCGCAGTCAGATGCCACTCGTATTGACATTTGTGTGACCTCTAGTAATATTGCACTGCCCCGCGGGAAAAATAGGGGTGCAACTTTATTTAAAGTCGCAAATTGTGGTGAATTAGTTACATATAGCAGCATAGATAGATACTACTGTATTGGACACACAGCAAAGCCCCATACAACGTTCTCATCGCCGACCCATAAAACCCTTCTCAAAAGTAATATGCTGGCAGTTATTTCACTTGTTGCCAAACTACTTTGGCTCTTTTTGTTTCAGCTCTTGTAATATAGACCTATGCTTGCTAGTAGTCAGGCAGCAGACGGTTTGATAAAAACTCCCTCATTTCTGTTCTTCGTGAGAAAATGGGAAAACGCAAACGTTTCGTTTCTCTGTACAAAAGCACAGTTCGTGTGAACCGCCAACGCGAACGAGACTTTGTTATTATTGAAAGGTGCGCTAAATGCGAATCGTTCGCTGAAAATATTTTGCGGACGAAGTTGCCGCTATTACAGCTGCTGCAAATGGACCGGCAGATAAACCGGCTGTAAACGGGCGCTGAAAGTGAGTTACTTCGCTGTGTCGATGGAAAGCCGAAGTAAATTACGATTGAACTGCAACAAAGATGTCTAGTATACGACTTAAGTGTGAAAAAGACGATTGGGCCAGCTATGCGGGTAGGTGCACACTGTTAATGCTAAGCTATACGCCACGCGAGCATTAGCTTTTCCGGGCGGTTCTACGGACCGAATGTTACGACGCAGTTTGTCTTCGTTGGTCAACAACTAGTCATTGACCTTGGTGTCTCTTTGACCTTGGTCACGTTGCTGTGTTCGGGTTGACTGGTTGACTGGGCCAAAAGTTTTAGTGGCTGAAGCAACGACAAGTTAATTATGATTAACAATTAATAACTAATAATTCCGATAACTGCATTCCTTAAGAAACTTTACACAACAAATCCATCACGTTTCGACGTGTCAGAATGTTGCACAGCTCATTACGACTAGTCAAAGCAGTGGAACATGCGCGTGTGTTGTTAGCAACGTGACAAGAGCGAGCAGATCGTCAGGACGATGGAAAACGTTGACGCGGAGCGACAACACGCAGAACGTTTGCTCTACTCCATGATTCCTGAAGCGACCGCGATCCGCCTCAAGAACGGAGAGGACCCGATCAACACCTGGGAGGTATGGGCTGAATTCATCTTGTGCACCAGCTTCAGATCTCACTGTGTTTGCTTTGAGCACATACTTTTACCGCGCCATGCACGCTGTGCAAAGCAACGGCGTCGTGAATTAAAAAAGTGGCACGAAGCTCTAATTTTTTGAAAGACATTGTAACATTTCCGACAGAATTGCAAATTTTTGACGGAGGAGATAATTGATGTTTAAAATTTTAATTTAAATTCCTTCAAAATAGGGGTGCTTCAGGTCCGAATTTCGCATTTTTGGACGAAAATTTTCCGTCAAGAAAAAGATTTTTCGTCAATTTTCTAATAGCCAGAAATGTAAGGTAGGTAACTGCTTTCCGTTTCCCTCCGCCATGACGTTACTGGTGCAAAGTGTAGCAATGCAGTCGAAGCTGTCCAATGTCCCTTCAACCGAGCGTCTGTGGCGTTAATGTATCGTGCCTGATACAAGTTGCGTTACTTATAGTGCTCACTGCATTCGATGTTCGGATGTAACATCTGCAACAACTTGTTTGCTGCCTTAGAGATCAAACACTGTCCGGTGATATTTTAAAAAGTTATTCGGCATCTCTGTTGCTCTGTGTCTACTAACTTTGACGCCAGAGCGCGTTAGAAACTTGCTGCGCGTAGATTTGCGCTATATAGAGCTGTACTGTTGCTTTTTGTCGCATTAAACGAATATTGTACTGTATTGTATTGCGCAATGTTCAAGTCGTTCGACCAGGCTACAGTCATGTTCAGTTCTCTTATCGGTTTCACGGAGCTGTCTGCTCGCTGCAGTCCAGCAACGCTTGCCATGGGCGTCAACTCCGTCTTCGAAGTCTTCGACAGAATCGTCGACTGCCACAGCGTCTTCAAGGTCTGCACGATTCTATCAGTCATTGTTTGTTCGTTAATACGTCTGTTTCTAGACACGGAATAAGGCCGTACGCAGTAGTTGTGATTAAATGTATTTAGACATTTTTTGCCAAAAATGTTTTATTGCGAAATATTATTGCTACAACCCGAAACATCATTTTATAGATAAAAACCTTCAGAAAACGATGTGTCGCAAGTCTCTTAACGAATAAATACGCGTATGTTCGTTTCTTTATTTCTGCGCTGTCTTGTAGCCCTACTCAATGTTCGTGTACGTTCTCGTGCGTTTTTTGTTTGGTTTTGGTCATTTAAAGCAACCGCAAAAGTAGTTTCTGCCAGGTTGTTTCCATCGCATTGTTGCTTCGTTTTATTGCCTTTTCTACCTGCTTTGGCAAACTGAACGCTGGCGATGATGCTAGATGACTTGCTACTGCTGCTGCTGCTGTTGCTGTTGACGATGACGCACACGCCAGAGCGGTCCATAACAGAATGCATCCTCCTGCCAACGTGATAATCTCTTGCCCCTCTCCGAGATGTACTGAGGGCGTTCAGTAACAGATCAGGACGTGCAAAAATGCCAGTTCGAGTTTGTTTCAGAGCTGTAAAGTCCAGTAGTCAGTGTTTCATACTCAGTGGCTACAGTTAGGGCACGTTGGATCGATGGAAGAGTTCATGCTGTGTCTGAATACATGGCAATGTCCTAGCTGAGCAGATCCGAGCCGACCGAACAGCGTTTCTTCTATTCCGTGCTGCTGCTGCTGCTGCTAATGCAGGTAGAGACGTTGGGTGACAAGGTGTAGCTTACATGATGCACTCAGTCCCTGGGTGAAGTGTACGTCTCCGTTGTCAGTCGGTGGGTGACAAGGTGTACATGGTCGCTGGAGGAGTTCCAGATCGTCGGCCTGACCACGCTGATCGTGTCGCCGAGGTCGCGCTCGAGTTCAGAACAAAAGTCACTCAAATCAACGTCCCAGACGCCGACCAACTGCATATCAGCATTGGTAGTACAACTTCGCCTTTATCACACCACAAAAGCCGCAGACTTCATGCACAACAAATTTACAAGTTGTTCAACAAGCGGTGTACGGTCATTTTTTTATTTGGCTATTTTTTCTCAAACTTTATAATTATCAGAAGTTATTTTTAACATTGTGCGCTATATGGATTTATGTTTTACTTACTTACTTACTTGCTGTCATCTAACGCATCTCTTGCTGTCATTATAACGGCGTTTCAACTGAGACCAGTTCCATAGTCATTTGATGATACTGGTTGTAGTAGCGTAACATACACTCGAGTTCATTCCAGTAGTCAGTAATTCAGTATATATAGGAGGTGGTTGTGTGGCAGGAATTCACACGGGAAGTGTCGTGGCTGGTGTGGTGGGCAAGAAAATGCCTCAGTACTGCTTGTTCGGCGACACCGTTAACACAGCGTCGCGCATGCAGACTCACGGCTTGGTACTTTGGAACTTTTTGCATTGTTTTAAAATTATCCCAAAACAGTTGTTAGTCGTTCTGTCGTACGGTATAGGCCCAGCTATTTCGTGCATTATTTGCAACAGTGAACAACGGAAAACAGTGCACATACATGCATGAATAAAACAGTTTGCACTAGAAAAATTAGGAGAGAAGTAATCAGTTTTTATCGAGGGCGGAAACTAAAAGAATTAAAATTATTTTAACGAAACTCAAATGAGAGAACTGAAAGACGTGTTTTAATGTAGAGAATCTAAAGACTTAATAATAGTAAAGACGGAAACATAAAATAAGAATAGGCTTGTATAAAAAGATTTTAAAAACTACAACTTAAGAAACTGGATGAAACAAAACGAAAAACTGTGAACTAAAAAATCCAAAGTCAGTATAATATAAAAACCGTGAACCGCCAGTGCTACACCTACGATGTTAAACAGTGATTAACGTAATAATCGATAGTTGTTTATTTCAAAGTTTTTTATTTTCCGCATTTCACCGCTTTCAAGTGACGCATTAATAAAAATGCAGAACAGACAGTTTTAGTAAGCGAACTTAACAAACGTGGCGTCGGAGTAGGCCTATTTTTAATAAAACGAAAAAGCAATAATCTACAATGACTTCATTTTTTGTTGAACAACATTTGAATCGTAAATTATGATTACCCATAGTGTAAGTTTTGCGAACTATGTGCCTTATGACGCCCAGTGCATAACTATTTTCCCTCGCTCGAGTATTAAACGCATTAAAGCACAAATCGATTAGAACAAAATGATAATTATTATTGGTTGTAGCCGGGTCGCATTCACATCAGCGAATCGTGCCAGCGTCGTCTCAAACAAACCCAATTCGTCACCGTGTTCCGAGGATCGTCCAACATTAAAGTAGCGTCAACTTTCTTCTGAATTTATACTACGATAGCTAAATCTGGTCATGGCATAGCAATAGAATAAAGACGTCCGTTGTAATTTACACACTGTGCATTATTTTGTTCTCTCTCTGTCTTCTTGTTCTCACTTGGCTTCTCTCCGAGTTCCTATGCCACTATAGGCGAAATATGTCGGTCGTAACTTGCCCTGCACTTAGGTCTACGTTTATAGCGGTTTCAATGTTTAATTTTTTGTTTCATCCTCGTTAAACACAGAAAATTAAGCCGAGTACTTTTAGGCCTACTGGTTATTTTGCACCACCCAGCATGATCATTGCGCACTTTGCTGCATGTTGTTTGTTCTGAAATATATGAACAGTTTAGTTAAACGTGACCTGTGTGGACGCAGGGAAAGGGCCACATGAACACGTACTGGTTGGTAGGCGAGAAGAATGACCCTCAGACGGCAGCACAGTTGAAACTGTTGCTGCGCGAAGTTCGCAAAGACGGCAAACAGCTTCGACACACTCTGTAAGAACCGTTGACTTGAAGCTGTTTGGTGTAAAAAATCTAAATTTCAATACCCCCTCTTCTGTTTTAGAACAAGTGACCCAGACCTCCTCCATTTGGCTTGTTATAGAGACATGGCCGAGCAACCAATAAATTCACACCCAGATTCGGATATAGGCCAGTTAGTTAGTTACATCACAGGCTGCGCGGTAGCGACAGCCCTGTTGTAAAGGTGACCAGCCATTTCAATGGGAAACTCCAAAATTTGACCCCTCGTATTTCCCAAACCACTTAATTTTTCCACACCAAAATTTGCACAGATGATTACGTCCAGCATATCTCGTGATGTGCAAAATTTGGTGAAAATCCGTTTACGGGGGGCTTCCCCACGAATAGGTGAAATATAACGCTTGCGTGACTTTTTGTGCCTTCCCTTTCCTTCCCTTTTTTTCTTGCCGTCCTCTACAGGAAAATCGATTGAACTGATTTTAACGCACGATGGCTCATATGACGCGGTTTCGCGCAAGGAAGTGCCTTTTGGGGGTTACAAAATTTAAATTCAACATTTTCACCTATTTTTTCCACAAAAATATGAAAAATTACAATGGCGCCTATGGGCAAAATTAGACAATGCTTTAAACTGTCATAACTCCGGCTATGTATAAGAT
>Ga0209367_1010275_pt1 | contig 12575 bp, 5 predicted proteins | sample WorMetLIZISLAND2_FD_187412 | JGI IMG/M metagenome (GOLD analysis project Ga0209367, IMG submission 187412) | Marine gutless worms symbiont microbial communities from Max Planck institute for Marine Microbiology, Germany - Olavius geniculatus... ... | reverse complement strand
GCCGCGAGAACGTTGGAGCCAGGGGGAGTAGCTTTATTAAACTTTGCCACGTAACGTGCTGCTAGATGGAGGTAATAACGCGGGTGCAACTTTTGGGGGTCACCGCCCCCTTAAAATTTGGGAGGACCAAAAACGTCCAAAATTTAGTACGTTTTACGACAACTTTCGAGTTTGACTGCAAATATCTCTAGAACAAATAGAGCTATCGACAAGCGGTTAAACGAGTTATCAAGCAGAATTAATACTGCGTTGAATAAAAAAAATTTGGTGAACTTTGGTCCACTAACACCAGAGATTACGCGGCTAATGTTTACCCACCCTAAGTCAATAGTGCGCGTTTTGCGTATGCTAATGCATTTGTGCGCGGGCCACGTGACTTTGCTACCGGGGGAATTTCACCCCTCAAAATTTCTCTCCCAATCGGACTTAGGGCGCCGGGCGGACTCACGTTGGGCTTTGCCCCAAATTTCTAGTTAACTTTGTGTTGAAGTAAACATGCAAAATTTTAACGATATAGTGCAAGGGAAACGTATTCAAATTCGGGGTTGAATGGAAAGTGGTAGAAAAAATTAGCGTTTTTCAACGAAAAACTGGCTATATCTTGGAAACGGTAAGAGATACGGCCAATATTACTATTAATCACTAACAAAAAGGGACATACGCTTTTTCAAACAAAATAAAAATCATCGACCTTAGACGACCTTGAAGGTCACTGACAACCGGTACGGTCGTCCATCTTAGCGACAGCTGGGCTTTGTCTCTGTCGACGTCGTCGACTACTTAAAACATCGCATTTGTTTTGGCTGAGACGTGAATTAAGAGAATAATCTTAGTTTCTGTTGCGTTGTTGTCTTGACAGCCGGTGCAGAAGAGGCTGGCGAGCAGCGTGACGATTGAAGTGGAATTAGCCGGAGACAAAGGCACTTGGACGCCACTGCTTGACGGTCACACTGGACATCCGCTGGTCAGTTGGACTTGGACCCGCTTCTCCTGCATGAGACATAATGTCTAGTGATGCCGCAGTACTTGGCTAAAGTATTTGAAATACGTTACAAAATAATGGCTGTATTTTAAAATGTTCGCTTACTGAACTGTTCTATGATTTGTTGACAATGCATGGTGTATTCTTTTTTGAAGTAAAAATATTAAAACACTCGAGATGCCTACTTTCTGTCAAAGATCGTCATTGTTTCCATCATCGTTTTCGTCTACGGCAACTATTAGATCCGCCGTCGATGTCAATCATCTTTTGGTTTTCGTTGCTAGGCTTATGTGGAATCACTATAATAACTAAATGTCTCGGTGTTGCGTTATAGAAAAAAACAATTTGGATACTGTGCGCAATATTTCAGCATGGCGTAACGCAAGTGAAACTTTGAAAAGTATTTCGTTGGAGTATTTTATATATTTGTAAAATGTATAATACAAGTGCATGCGCATTGTATTTTGAAACAGACTTAAAATACTTTGTATTCACAGTATTCGAAGTACGCTGCAAAATACTCAGCATGTATTTAAATACTATTTAAAATACGTGTTTTTAAATAGTGAACATCACTGCATAGGTGGGTGTCAGTGATTCATTTTCGTGAAGTCGTATAGGCCTACACTGGAAAATCACACATAGCCTATGCGAGCTTTCAGTATGGCGTCAACAGCAATGATTTTGAGTGCACCACATCTTTAGAGTATAATTATATCGTGTGGACCGTTTAATGATCGGTGGACAATTCGTGTTTTTTGACCGTTTCTTTAATTCTGGCGAGTGCTTACCGGTACGCTTTGTCTTACCACAAACCAAAGTTTTCGATGATAATAGGCAGTGGACTGGAGTCATTATTTTCGTGACTTGGACTCAAACTGAAAGGACTCGACTATGTACATCATTGATGATTGCTTTGAGCGTGAGTGACTGAATGTTTGGTATAATCGGACAACTTGGGTGGTTTTTATTGTTTTTAAACTCAAACTTTAGAATTATTTGATGTTGTGAAAACGGTTTTGGCTAGAGCAATTCGAACTACCGAGTATTTTTATCAGCTGATATTCAGTGTCAATTAGCGCCAGCCTTTACTACAAAAGATCCGCCACCTAAAACAACCCCAAAATGTGCGTCTCCACGTGACGTAATGCCACACCGCCCAAAATGTCATACAGTCGAATGTTTGGAGGACGTGTGTGATGGGCAGGTAACAGTGATCAGGTCGTCGTTGGTGCGTCTACCTCGTCCATTTACGCTGACAGGTCTTCGCATCTACCCGCAGTCGTGGCCTGGCTCTCGGCGATCCGTCAGTCGACCTGTACTTGCGTACCCTGTCTTCATCGCCTGCGACGCGCCATCGGTGTCCGCAGGTCGCGACGTCGTCGGAAAGAATGCGCCACAACTGATTCCGGTGGATCGCTACGACGCCTGGAGCGCCATGCTTGCCTCCGTCTTCACCGACAACAACGGACGACTTTGACCCGCCACCCCACTCACGCCCCCCACCCACACACAATTTGTTGCGAATATGTTATGCATCCAAAGGCGTTATTTAGTGGGTCTGGGGTCTAGGGCCCCCGTAAGATTTGTGCTTTTAATTTTCGCCCTGTAAATCGTACCTTTGAAACAGTGTTACTGCTGCAAGAACAATACGTTACGGTTGCATAGACTGAGACACCCAATTACTGAAATGACGCCACTATGTTGATCTGATATACTGTACAACAAATACGTCGCATAAAAATTTGATATTCTGTAGGAGGAACCCCCAGCAAAACGAAATTAATTGATAGGCGTATTAGCGGTTTTTAATAGTGTTTAATATACAGAGTGGTCTAAAAAAAGTAAGCCACTTAGTTGCTGTCATAACTGAATAACTGGATTTATAAAGAAAATTTAAGCTGCCTCATGGCGGGTCCGTTGTGCTACTGTAGTCCAGGCTAAAATTGTAAAACGCAGTTTCGTTGTTCTTTTTTAACCGGCCAGTCAATTGGGATAATGAATGTGTCAATGCAATTAGATTTTCGGCGACCATTTCGATATACGAAAAGCAAGTAAGCCTAATGCTAACGTAGCTCGACTGATCATTACTACTGATTGGCTACGATAATGTCAGTTATTAAGACAACAATCTTAGTGATTACTAATCAGGTTCTCTTAAAGGTTAAAGGTAGTGGTATAGCTTTTAATGGAAAGCCCATTTCAGAGCTGCAGAACGTCACCTGCCGTATGATATCACACAGTATTACTTGCCACCCGACACAGGTGAATGCGCCCCGTCTGAACCTTAGCCAGATAGGCCGGTACTCAATTTACCTACTCCGGAGGAATGGAAGGCTGAGTTGACCTAAGCGGCTGACTACATACCGAAATAGTTTACCTGCTTTCAGGCAGTTATTTTTCCGATTACTAACCCGGCCCGGCGTAGAGTAACTTCGTTGATCGGATGAAACGCGTTACCGCTACGCCAAGCCACCAATCCATTGTCATTGCTTAGTGTGTTATTTTCTTATAATCCAGCTGCAAGCATTGCAAAAGATCTCGAAAGATTCTGAAAGGCTATTGGTAGTGAAAGAAGCATATCAGACGATGGTGCAATAACTGCAGTCGGTGCAGATGCACTTTTAGTTTGCTTGCGATTATGAGGTTGTTTTTGTAAATGTGGCTTGATATATTAATTAACTTAGGCTTTAATGTTTTGTCCGTGCAAAGAAAAACTGGGAAATGATAAGAGAATAAGAAATAAATGATATGCAATAAAATAAGTCGATGACAAAATTTGGAAAGAAAGTGAATACTTTTCTCACCCGTGAAAAATTTTCATGCGGTGCTTACGCAAGGGCGGAGCAAATTGTCTCAGACAAATGTTACAACCGTATTGTCGTAATAATGCAATATTGGTCGAAACATGATACGTTATTTAGCCTATTTACCACTAGGATTTATTGTGCTTTACGGAATGCCGTAAGGGCAACATGAGAGAGCTTGGCTTTTATGCAACAACCGTAAATTATTAGACAAGGCAGCCATTATCGGTAACCACCACGGAACAATGCAGGTTTATGACTATACGTTGTAACATGTGCACCGCAACTGGCTGTCAATGTAATCGACCGAGTTCACAAGCATTTTATTCACAATCCACACAGAATAAGTGAGTTCGGCATATTCTTAATTGTACCCTTAGACCAGATGGATTTCTAAAAACAGTTGAAACTAGCTTATTAACTTGAGTTTAACAGTGACAGAACAGTGTCGATGTAGCATATCGAAAAAGATGACGACGATGACGATGATGATGATGACGGTGATGTCAAAAAAGAAATATATGCGTCTCGTAAAAGATAAAGGTAAAGTCTGGTACTTACTATAGAGCTTCTTACATAAGACGGATTTATGAACTGAAGCGCTATTACGATCTCTCTTAAAAGTGGCAGCTGATTGGCATGAGCTAGTGATACCGCAGTTCACTATGCGGCCATCTATTGCCCGCGTAAGCGAACAATTGGACTCGCAATTCGACTCGCAGTTTGCAGCAAGCAAACATACCACCGCCCCAATCAGCCACATTATGCCTTCGCCCTATTGCCCGTAACTACTCATTTCCCATCCCACGGAGGGTAGGAGGCTGAGTTGGCCTGAGCACACATTAGGTTAGCAACTTGCTCAAGGTTGCTTGCAAATCACCGGCTGTGAGAATCGAACTGCAACCTGAAAGTTACGAGTCGACACTGACCACTAGACACTTGCACTTACACAGGCACGTAAATGTGAAGAACTTGCCCAGAGTTGTTACTTGGTACTGCACCGACCGGGAATTGAACTGAGGACCTTTCGGTCTCGAATCCAACGCCCTAACCGCTAAACCACCAAGCTACCTAGCGAAAAGTAGCAAACATATTTCGTGCGTGTTATTGCAGTGCTGGTCGTTAATTGCTGGATGTTTATGGCTACGACAGAAATCGTTCGTGCAATAGCGTCTCATCTTCATTGGCGACATTAATTCAACTTCGTTACGTCTCTTCTAATTGCAAGCGTCCATACAAACAACTTCCGTGACCGTAGCTCTAAAGTTTTATGCAGCTTGCGAAATGGCAGGAGTGTGATGAGAAGACGGGGACGTCCGAAATTCCAATATAAACAGCGATCTCGCATCGCATGTCATCGTCCGTGCAAAACGCCAGCGATGACGACGGCGAAATGCTGCAACAGACTAAATAACTAATTCGACACTGTGAACTAATTCGACACTGTGTGGCATCACCAACCGTGTCGCTAACTTGCTAAGGGGATAAACGGCCAGTTAAATAGCCGATTTTAGCTGGACCGGCTATTTATCCGGCAACCGGATAAATAACCGGTCTAGCTGAAATCGGAAATAAAGGTGCCTATCGTCTTCGCATAGACAACCAATAGTCGTGTAAGTGCGAATTATGCTCGCACAGCTGGTCAGGATAGAGCCCAGCGGTCTGACGCATTTTGGTGCATTCTGAGATCAAACACAAATTTCGTGGTATGATACAAACTCGCCCGAAAATGATACTGACACAAGGATAAACTGGTAAATAAGAATAAAACAGGCAACAATTTGCATGCTTCAGTTTTTAGCCAGTTTTTGTCTGAAAATATTTTAATGGGGTTTTGAACTTTGAACCCATACGCTTTTGTGCTTAATTTTAAGCCTGGGTATTTGTGCGCATATCGACTCTCTCTCTCTCTCGGAAAAAACATTATTGCGAAAAGCAATAGATTATCTACTGTAATATGTGCTCTATACAGAGTGAAAAATTACTTCAGAGGTTGATTGATGGCGGTCGTGCAACAATGCCAATCAAGTCTTCAAGTCTGCAAAGTGCTGCTGGTCACGAGTGTGAGACATGTAGGCTAAGCAAGTTTTTTTAATATTTACCCATGCTTTATCTGCTAACAAATCGTTTCAGTGGAAAAATATATGAAAACTTAACGTATGTCTGCAAATATAGGGGCCTACATTTCAGTACGCTACAGTAAAACAGTTTTGCACTGCGCTAGCAACTAACGTTTTATCCGAATCAAACACAACTGTTACATCAGCAACTGTTACATCACTTTATAACAACGCCTTAAAACTGACCTGTTACCCCAAGCAATGTAGCGAAATGCCTTGCCATCTGATTGGTGACTCGCACGAATCGATTAACGAAATTCTCAGTGTTCCTATCTACTAACTTCGACACCAGAAGCGAGAGCCGTACGTACACTTTTGTCCTTATACACTCGGCTTGATGCTGTAAACCTCCCACTTTTGTTCTGTATTTGTTAGGTGTCTTAGTAACACTTACGCCATCTAAAATTAACTCGTGTAGTAGTAGTAGTAGTAGTAGTAATAAGCTAATCTACGCTATAGATAATATTTACTTATAAAAAATTGTTTTTTCTTCTTTTGTTTTCTTAAAGTTTTTGTCTCTATACTTTATCAGTCTATATAATAGTAGATTAACTTTAGAGATGTTACGGATACGAACAAGTAATCCAGTCGGCAGCTACTTATTGCGCTAGCAACAGTGCGACGGCAAGTAATAAGGTGCTTCATTCGTGCTTAATGCACATGCGGTCCACACTGTATGGTCAGCAGCATCTCAGCTTTCTATGGGTCATTATTACGCCTACAGACCAAGTACTTGTCGCGAGTGAGTACATCACTTGACCACTGTTTTTGCGTCACTTGTAGCCCTAGTGACAATCTGTGTGATCAACGAGTGATTAACGTACCACCAGGTAGCGATTATGCTGCTGTAGACGGTGCACCTGTACACGTATGCGGCCTCACCTATAATTGTTAAACAAAAAGCTGTCGCTATAAAACGCGCTACAGCTCATACACAGACAGTTTCTGTTGTAGTACTGACATTCAAGGTTATCCAAGGTCGATGATTTTCATTTCATCTGATAGGGTGTATGCGATTTTCTATTAGTGACTAATGGCTATTTTGGTCCTATTTCTTACCGTTCAGCCACAACACATGCGTGACACACCGACGACGGACAGACGACACATCGTGCATAGACGCGCTACAGCATAACTGTAGCGCGTCAAAAAGTAAATCCACGCTTGCTTATCTGGCACGGTTTGCTTTCACAGCAACAGATAATTAGGATATATCTGCATATTGGGTGTTTAAAGCATAAAATCGGGGGTCTTCGATCCATGTCTACCATGTGTCGACCAGCGACTTTTGCGACATCATTAAAATCTTCGTACATATACATCCGACTCCCGTAGTTAAAGAAAAAGAACAAAAAGAACACGAATGACAAAAAAATTCTAAAAGCATGTGAAAAGTGACTGTGTTTTACCATAGCAAAAGTAACGATTTCTAAAACAGTAATTTCGTGCATTTATTGATATATACGCGGTGTTTCATAAAAAACCCCTTTTTGTTTTTTTATAATTTACTCAAATAATAATCAATTTACACAAAAAACGCTGTTCTTTTACTTTTTGTTTAATTTAAATGTTTTGAGAAGCAACGTAACTCCATTTTTGCTCTATACGTCGGCCCTGGGCATGGCAGTACACTAAAAAGCGCCAAAAGCACTTCGGTGACTATTAATGTACTGATGTATTATTCTGCGACGTTATAGTGCACTTTTGAGAAATAGCTTTTAGTGATATTCGTTCAGTCATATTGTCGCTTCTCTTGTTTCTGCTAATTTTCCCGCGGCTTAGCAACATGTGGCAGGTCTGCTGTCGTATAGGTTATCAATGATGCGCGGTGCTTATTCAGTATCGTGCTTGCTTTTTACAGAGTGATAATAGGCCTATTAACGAGATTTTGACGCATCTGTGCACATCGAATTTTAACTTTAAACTTTTTTTTACAATGTTTTTGCTATGTTTTCCGTCAGTAAGCTGTGCTCAATCCTTTTTTACTTTAAGCTTATTTTTTATGATGCTTACAGGCAGTTTAGCTTCTAAAGCCATTTATCGACGCCGAGTGTCCTGTACGTTTAGTTGTTTGATAAGTCGTTCAATTCTTGAAAAAAAACGAGTAATTATGACGATGTTGTTGGCGATGACGACGACATTGCTGATGATATTATTTCGAGGAAGTGCTCGAAGTGCAGCGCAACAAGTTTGTACTTACGTGTCCGAGCAATGTGCTAGCTGGAAAGCCGTCTGAATTACGACTTGAGGGATTATTTAGCTACCGTGAAAGTCGCCAGGCACGCACTTCGTTCTTACTGGCTGTTCTTGCGTGTGGCCGCAGGGATGTAGCCTACGTGACAAAAGCAACACGCCACAGTAGCAACAGGTTTAGTTAATCAACATGAACAATATCTGTCTTCAATCATGCCAGAGACCTGAGAGAATTGTGGCGAAACAAACATGATTTCGTCCCAGTTGGCGACTGTTGCGCAGTCTTAAATTGCAATGCTCTCGAGTGTTATCAGTATTATCAATCGCTATACCAAGATTTAGCCGTTCGCTATTCATTGTAGTGTTGCTGTGTAACTGATGTTTCTCTAACACCCAGAACTTGGCAGTTTTAGTCCCCTGTGTCACATGCACTCAACACATCATAGAATGACGAGCAACTATCTCAGAATAGCGCTACTAAGTGTAAGTCTGTGAGACAGTTCGCACGACTTTGATACGGTACCGACATCGGAGCGCACAGCACGAACGCCTGATGCAGATGGTGTCACGTGCTCGCTGCGCGCCGGGAATGGTGAAGCAGTCAGCTGACTCTCGTCTGCGTCATGGCGAATCTGTGCGTCGTAGCTGTAGGCCTAGCCGTATATACCTGATTTGACGACATCTAGCCTGTAACGTTGTCAATACACGACAGATGTGCAATGCTCATCGATAGCTTCATGCAACTGCAACGATGTACTTGATCAGTGGCTTCTATCCTTATACTTGGTGGGCGCAGCTTGCGCCCAGTGAAAAATAGGGGTGGAAAGTTTTGTTAAGGTTGTAGATCAAAACTCTTATTTATTTCTCACTTTTCCTATTTTTAATTTACACCCTTTACGAAATTTTCTTCCTTTATTTTTTACTGGGCAATCTATTTGTTAACCAAACTTTCCTTCTACTTTTACTTCCCCTATTTTTAGTCAACACCTTTAACATAACTTTCCCCCTATTTTTTCACTAGCCAATCTACACTCTTAACTAAACTTTTCTCAATTTTTACTTCCTTTATTTTTCACTGGGCAATCTATACCTTTAACAAAACTTCCCCTATTTTAGCTTTCTTAAATTTTTTAATTTACACCCTTGACAAAACGTTTTCTTTAGAAAGTGAAAAAAAGCAAAAGTAGAGGAAAAAAAGTTGAACCAAAATTGGCGAAACCTAAACCCAAAACTGGGGGAAAAGTTGCGCCCGATTTCGATTCAAAATGTGGGGGATAGAAGCCATTGTACTTGATGAACTGCACACAGAAACTAGAAGACTTGGATGGCAGAGACGTGACCTCGGCATATTACGTCTAAAGAAAATAATTTCTGATGTATGTAGTTGCAGGCAATTTTTAAAACAAATATCGCCGATACTAGCGAGTTTACGGTATGGTGTGGGCAGTCTCGCTGGATTTTGTGAACTCTCTGAGTGCTTTTTATTTGTTCTAGATTTGCGCTAGCATGCGCAGGATTTCGCACTAAAAGTTCATATACCTCCATTTTTATCTCGTCCCCTCCTCAACCCGTCATTACTGTTTTGCTTATTTTAGCTTAGACCTTCTTCTATCACAGTTAGGGCCTGGGTAACGATACAGCTTTCCAGCAAATCCGAGTATTCTTACAAAAAGAACACATTTGTCGGTTAGTACAATAACTTTACACGCGCTCTTTAGTATACAGGGTGGGCCAAACAGGCCTGTCGAGAGTGACAGCGGGGCCCGGAGAAACATTCTCGCGGGGCCTCCAAACATTTTCAAGGGGCCCCTCTGGGGAGAAATGTTTTGAATTTTTCTTTTTAAAATGGTACATTCTGGCGTATATTTTATATTTCTGGGCGACGGCGGGGCCCCCAAACTTCGCGGGGCCCGGGGTAGCTAACCCTCCCTCTACCTCACCCTCTCGACGGGCCTGGGGCCAAAAAGTAATAGATGTAATGTGCATGCCAATGAATAACTAATTTCTTACACAGTCTACAGGTGAAAAATTGTGAAAAATGGTCAATTATTTAGCGAAGATATGGACAAAGTACAATAGCTTACTTTTTGGCTCCTCTTGCAGTATAGCGAATTGCAGCTTTTGTTTTGAGCTATGGACCAATATTCAGAAAAAAATCAAACGTATCGCGGTCCGCCTAAAGCGCACGCGTAGATAGCATTCAGTAGCTGCGTCGCGAGGTAATTGATGAAACGTCGCTCAGACGAACATCCGTTATCACGTGAGCTCGCATCACAATAACGCGTGATGACGATTGAAGAAATTTTACGAGAAAAGCCGTCGATGTCATTTTTCTGCTTTGACACATCAGGAACCCACGTGTTCGAGGGTTGCAGTAATCGGCATTGGCATCAAAGACGTGATGCTCCTATAACATTTTGCAGTCGTGTGACTGTCAGACGAGGGTAGCGTACACGCAAAAAGCAGCAGCTGTTTATAGCACAAGTTCCACTTACGTCGATGTGTTGTGTTGTGCATTTGTACAACGAGCTGTACAACACAATCAGAGGTCTGCAGCAAATCCATAAAAAGTTGTTATCTCGTCGCCATGCGTAGGACACTTTGGGCAGCGGGCCTTTCGTAGTAAAGGTATAGACATTTTTCGAAACTCACTAACAGCAGTCAACTAACTAAAATACCCAAAATTTAAAGACCAGTGTTCAAATTGCTACAGTCTAAATTGTTTTCGAAAACGTTAAATATTTCTAGAATTTGAGTTAACTGATAAATAAATTAGTAAATAACAATAGCAACATGCTACTTTTCACATTAACGCCATCGGTGCCTCTCTGCAACACTTTTACCGTGCCCAAAGAGTAAATTTATTTTTAAAAGTTGTCATATTTGATAAATTAATAAATTTGTAAAAGTTACGGCTTTATTTTTTTAGGTCATCCGGTTCAATTGAGTTTTTGCTTTTGCATATAAATACGTCCGTCGGAAACGGCTATTTGCATATTATCACATATTTTGCACAACGACGTGTTTAGCGTCAACAAACAAGCACTGATCACCGTTGTTATGCCTGAAATTATTAGTTTGCTCAATCTCATTTGCGACATAGAAAAAGACAAAAACGTACACAAGCTGCTAACTTTGCATTACAAAACAATAACACAGACAACGCTTAACGAGAGGTAGGCGTACGTGATATCCTGTCCATGCAAATAATAGCTCGTAAATGGCGCATTAAGAGAGATATGATCAGCTGACTATAGCAATTACGTTTCTGTCTTGTAGGACCTATCAGGCTATCCCTAACAAGCTATAAGTACACATGGTAAAAAGGAAGTCATTCCATTAACTAGCATTAATGTTAATGAGCTTGGATAACGTCTGTGTGTCCATAATTCTAACTTAAGCCTAGTAAATCTAAATTTATTTCAAAAAATTAGCACGTTCGTATATACTTTTGGCATCAAACTAAAATTTTTATTTCGCATATTTTTCACTTGCTTTAAACGGGGAATCGGATTGAGTTAGCTTTAAGGTATACTCGCAAAAGATCTCACATCTCAGTACTGGCCTAACTTGACGTACAGCAACGTTGGCGTAGGTTTTTTTACGTTACCACTCAGCCTAATCAGGTCAAATAGTGGAGCACGAAACATTGGTTTCGTTCGTCCGTTAATTGTGTTTAATCAGCTACGTCGGCGATACATCGCGTAGCCTGCGCGGGATAAGTGGCAACTTATAGGGTGTTTACACGATCCAGCAAACGTCCAGCATTACATTTGCTGGACATTACATTCGCTGGAAGTTTGCTGGACGTTTGCTGGATCGTGTAAACACCCTATTACGTCCAGAGTGTTCGTGCATCCACTGTGGAGTTGCTTCAAATTGAGCGGTATACAACGACACACACACACACACCCTGTAGTACAGGACGTCCGCAAATGCGTGTGTCATTCGTCCGCTAATTGGACGATGCTACACGCTCGTTTGCGTGCAGCGACTGGCGTCGAATCCTTGCAATGCGTGAACTGGAGACGCGTCTCTTAAAGCCGCAGGACAGCAAATTACACAGAATTCGTCAAAGCACCTCAGTCGCTTTGAATCACAGTCGGGGGAAATGACACATTTGTGACATATGAACTCAAAAAGTACAGATCGCGACTGGACATTTGGAAATATTGTACTTCACTGCTGTAACAGTCATGACACATTGAAACTCATGACCGTCTCATAATTCATTCATTCATTAATTTATTTGAAAATCAGTCCACAAGGGACCATTGCACACACAGCAAACAACACATAAAAACACAAAAACACAGACATAAAAGAAATACACATAAAAAACAAAATGTAGTATAAACAGTAAGATATGCATTAAAAACCAGCATATGACATAAGCTGAGCCAAGTACTGAATAAGACAATTACTGGAGGTAGAACACTGTTTATCAAACGAGATTCTAGCATTGTGTAAGAG
>Ga0209367_1010274_pt1 | contig 12575 bp, 17 predicted proteins | sample WorMetLIZISLAND2_FD_187412 | JGI IMG/M metagenome (GOLD analysis project Ga0209367, IMG submission 187412) | Marine gutless worms symbiont microbial communities from Max Planck institute for Marine Microbiology, Germany - Olavius geniculatus... ... | reverse complement strand
TGCAAAAGAGTGAATTACGACGAAATGGATGGAGATAGACTAAGATTACCTGCGAACAGGAACTGCTATAGGCTTTCGCGCGTTTCGTGAGCTTTGCTCAAATTTCTTGTGTTATCTAAAACACACTTTTCTTTTTTTTGCCCACTTATATTTGTCTTAATTTTTTATGCTGATCGTTACGCGATACTACTGTTATTATTTTTTGCTGCTGTATTATTTTGCATTAAACTTGAAAGTAGTAATCGTGGATTTTCGATGAAAGCAGTAGTCTAAAAGGTTTAGCAGTCTGTCGGATACTGATGGTGTGAACTACGAGTGATTGTGTCACAGTGGGTGAGGAGCAGTTATGCTGCTATCGTATTCTCAACGCGCTCTACACTCTGGGCACCCGCAGCTCCACCTTCGTGCAGAGGTCAGCATCTTATATACAAGCCTGTAAAAAAGTGGTAATATAGCTCTTAATGGGAAGCCCATCTCAGAGCTACGGAGCGTCACCTGCCGTATGGGATCGCACAGTATTACCTGCCACTCGACACAGGTGAACGCGCCCCATCTTAACTTCAGCCAGATAGGCTGGTAATCGATTTACCTATCCCTGAGGGATGAAAGGCTGAGTTGATCTAGGCGGCTGGTTACATACCGAGATGGTTTACCTGCCCTCAGGCAGTCACCCATCGCAGTACTAACCCGCCTGGGTGTACAGCAATTTCGTTGATCGGATGAAACGCGTTACCGCTACGCCAAGCCACCAACCTGACGAAGCGACAGAATGAACTGAACAAAACTGTGCTGAAATCTCAGTTCAGTTGCACACGTCTCAACATTCGACCACGCGCTATAATATTGCTTTTTCATAACAAGCAACAACGTACCACTGTATAATTGTATCATAACATTTTATAAGCATTTGTAAGCCAATTAATGAAAAAAAAAACGGCAGCAGCAACAATGACAGCATTGTTTATCGCCTTATCATTTTTATATTCGTTCATGCACGTTTATTAAAGTAGTCAATAAATTGGCTGTCATTGTACTGTTGTTTTATTTGTTGCGTTTTATTTCAACCGTTGCAAATAGCATTTTGATAAGTAATATCTTTATGCACTGTGTCCGAAAAAGTAACCCCCTAGACATTGTACAATAAAAATGTCAAATCTAAACGAACGTAAATAAAATTTAGTACACTTAATTCCAAATAAATTGCTAAAACGACCGCCAACTTTCGTTGAAAAATATTACTTTTTAGCTGAGATATTATTGTTAAATATTGATAACAAAAATTTTCCCTTATCAATATTGCGTTACATAAGTAAACTCCTTTGTTAATGTATACTTGCATAACTCCAACAAACAACATTTGATTTTAGCGAAATTTAACGTCAATAGTGTAGTGTTTCGTTGGCAGTCAAACTGCTAAATTTCAGTTAAATCCGCCAAAGCAAACAATAGTTACAGTAGCTTTTGTGAGATTACCTCGAAACACTTTAGTTTCACGTCTTTGCGTCTGACGTCATCCACAGAGACCTTAAACTGGAGTGTTTGGGGTGACCTCACAGCAGTTACTGTAACTTATTGTTTGCTTTGGCAGATTAACTAAAATTTCGTACTTTGATTGCCAGTGAATGACGTATTAATTGTCGATGCATAATTATGCCAGAATTAGATGGTGTTTTTTGAGTTACGTAAATGTACTGCAACAGAGGGGTTTACTTATGTAGCGCCATATTTGTAACGAAGATATTTTGTTATCAGTATTCAACATTTGATAACTCTGATAAGAAATAATTTTTTTTTTCAACGAAATTTGCCTTTTCTTTCAGCAATTTATTCGCGATTAAGTGTACGAAATTTTGCTTAGATTCGTTCACGTTTGACATTTTTATTGTACGATGTCTGGGGGTTTACTTTTTTCGGACACAGTGTGGTTTTGATTACATTACACACACAGAAGAGCTAGTCATTTAAAACCAGATAGCGATGATGTTTTTTTACTTTGAAATTTAAAATAGTTGACAGATTTAAGGAAAAAAATGAAGAAGTAAACTACTTTGCGTAGATCTAACTGCTGTTAGCTGTAATACTGGGAGATGTCAGATGGGTGAGAATTTTGCAAATTGAAACAAGTATTTGTGCATAACATGCTCATACTAGTTAGTTCTTTCGTTAGATATCAAAACAGCTGCCATTGCTGTCACAGTATTTTTGATACATTTCATTTATGAGGATTGTGCTATTAGGCCTACATAATAGCGATGAAGTTACTAAAGTTAATTTGTTATGTTCGCAGGGAATCGGTGATGGGAGAGTTGGCGAGGTGTGTTTTTTCAAAAATATTGCTTTGTTCTGTATTGCGCAGTGGACACTTTAATCGTTTTTTATATACTGTGCTTTAGATTACTATCATGTAATATCTGAACGTGGTCTATTATATCTCATAGTCCGCTGGTGTGCTTAAATTTCGCAGAACAGTAGAATAGAATAACATATTGTTAAAGTTAACGTATTGCTAAAAAAGAAAAAGACGGACGAATATCGAGCCGCCATTGGAATTTTTATCAAATCGAGCGCTATACTTTTCCGGCGTTGAGAATATATCTCGATGCAAACGCAGCTGTCTGTGTGCATGTAGACATCGTTCGGCGTTGGGCGAGTGCGTGGCGTCGTTTGCGAGCACGTTTCCCGTCGCTTTCCTCGAGCCGCAGTTTAACAAATTCAACCGCAACTCCATTCTGTGCGGCATCGCCGAGGAAGACATTGCCACCCACTCACTCGAAGCCAAAGGTACCAACCAACCATCCACCAGCGGCGTCCTGGGTTGAAGTGTGGGACAGACAGGAAGTTGCAATGTTTTGAGAAACGACCGAAAACTTCAAACACAGGATATTGTGGGTGCTCGGAATTTTTTTATCTTGCTTTTAAATTCATTAAAACTACGGGAGTATTTCTGGCCCTATATTTTGTTTTTTTAATTTTTGGACAAGAAGAAAAGTTTTCGACAAGCCGAAATTTAGCAGAAAGGTTCAAAGGGCAGCCTTTTGCCATGATGTTACTGCAAACTACGTCTTCATTATTTGCAGCTTTGTAACTACAAAAGACAAGAACAGTTGTTTGCATTTTGGCCGTGATCAGATATTTGCTGGAGTAATAGATCGTTTTTATAGTATTTGGATGTTGATTCTATTTGCCTGTTTGTCTACCGTAGAAAAATTTCTCAAAATGTACTTAACATATTACGAAAAAGTTTTTTGAAGGTGTGGAGTATGGTCTAAAAGAACAATTGTGTTGCTTTTGATGGCGATCTGTATCAGGATTTTGATACATTAGTATTTTATATTTTAGTGTTTTAATATATAAATATAAGCGTTGATATTGATGTTGATATCGAATCAAATTAAATCATTTATTTGCCCAGCGGATCAGAAGTAAACAGTTACTGATAGTGGGCTAGATAAAACCTGTGAGCCGGACAGCAAGGCTTCTGACAAGAACACCAACAGCTGCCCTTGAACCTAGGCCTACATAAAATCAAAAACACTTTAGCATTGATTATTATTATAATAATACACCGTGTCTCAAAAATGTTTTTGTCATAATTGTGTCACAGTTCACAAACATTGACAATTTTCGGCATGAAGATGGCCAAGACAATAGAATTATGTACGGCTTGTATTTGGAGCTGTGAGGACGTTGTGGGCGGGAGAGGGGTTATGTTGTCTGGGGGGACTTTTTGAGAGGGGTCATTTCTATGACTACTAAATAGTTATACCATTTCACCTCACATGGACTACTGAAACTATTGTTGTTGTTTCTTTGTTTGTATTTTTTCTGTCTAGCTATTAGTTTTTTTGCTATTCGGACATTTTGCATGATTTGTATATTTCGCTACTTACGTGTCACTCTATATATTCAGCTATTTAGCTTTCGAGCTGCAAGTGTGTTTAATAAACTCAGTTCAGTTCAGTTCAGTTCAGTTCAGACTCACTCATTTTCTACCTCGGCGAATTTATGTCGGCGCACTCACTACATTTTCGAGACACGGTGTATAATAACGGTTGTTGTTGGGTACTAATGGGGGCAGAGGTGATGGACGAGGTTGCGGCGAATGTTCCTGTGCTGGAGAAGATCGTGGCGGAGATCGATGGTTTGGCGGAGTCCGGGGGCAAGTACGCCGAAGCTCCACATGTCATCGAGGTCACGCTGCCCATGCTCTGCAGGTACTAACCAGGCTGCATCAGAACAACTTTGTACAGGGTGGGCCAAAAAACACGCCATTATACTTTTGTCCACATCTTCACCAATTATTGACCGATTTTCGAACTTTTTCACTGGCACACTCCGCAGACAATTTGTGATAATGTGATTATTATATGTCACACCACACCGTAAATGCGTCTCTACACAGCCTTGTGAAATATCAATGAAATATGTCTACATAACGATAATAACAAACAAACATTTTGATAAAATTAAAAAAAAACACTTCAGACCAACATTGCAGTGAATGGTCTGTATGACACTAGACTGTGTGGGTATAACACAGTCTAGTGTCATACGAATCATTTATTACAATGTTGGTCTGAAACGTTTTTTCATTTACCTAAAGTTTTGTTATTAGTTTTTGCTTACATTTATATTTCACATTTATATTTCAAATTGTCTGCAGTGTGCCAGTAAAAAAATTATTAAAATAGGTGAATAACTAGTGAAGATGTGGACAAAAGTAAAGTGGCACGTTTTTATGGCCCACGGTGTATATACCATCAAATGGGGCGATTGCAAACGCAAGAGTAGACAAGAAATTTGAGCAAAGCTCACGAGACGCGCGAAAGCCTATAGCATTTCCAGTTCAGTAGTTATAGTTTCGAAAATCGCATATCACTTGGACTCGGCCTATCGGGACCATAATACACATCGGCCATAGGCGCGTGTGGCGTTGGCGACGGTGGCGCCTTCTTGTGAATGATAAAGACTTCCGCAGCCTCATATCGCGAAAAAAATCCGTAAAACCCCTATTTTGGCGTTGAAGGTCATCCAAGGTCACTGAATTCAGCGCCAATCGAAAGCCAGTGTACGATTTCCTATTAGTGATTAATAGTAACCTATAGGCTCTATCTCGCACCGTTACTGAGATACAGCGAGTTATTGGCCAAAAATCGCAAATTTTGACCAACCCCCCTCTCATTTAGCGACCTCGTTCGGGGAGACCCCCTTCGAGTTTACGAAAAAGCTTTACGGTTCCTGAAACTAGAGTCTTCCAGGCAGCCGATGGTGAAAATTTGGAGATCCTAGCTTGGACCGTTTTTGCCTGATCCACCCGTGTGACAGACAGACAGACAGACAGACGGACGGACAGACAGACGGACAGAATTGCTATAGCTAAGACGCGCTGAAAGCATAGCTGCTTTCGCGCGTAAAAACGTGGCACCATAGTGCATGTTTTGTTGCTTTTATTTATTAGCTGTTAATCAGTTGTTAAAATTTTAAAATTTATTTTTATACTAACATCTAGTAAACACATTCGTTCGTAAGTATCACCATCATTTCATCTATGAACCAGAGATGGGACCAATTGACAATTTTTCTTATGATTTATAAATAGAGGTTGTTCAAAATGCCAATTAATTGGAATTAGTATTTGTACAAATTCAACGCTAAATTATTATCAGAACTAGTATTTGTTGCTTCGTATTTAATTAGCATTATAATTAGCTTATGTTGGAAGTAGGTAAATACAAACGCAGTGCACGGACAGTAGTATAGTTTCAAATTTATGGTCAAATCTCGGGCTAAAAATGCACAAGAATGCAGTAAGAGAGGATGCAACTGTTTCGAACTTGTTAGTGGTAGGCTAGTCAGTATAAAACAATGTTATCATCCATTTGTCATTACTGTAGTATGACGACAACAGCAAACTAAATAGATATTCAATTAGAATGCAATTGGGAAAATATTTTAATGAAATTAGAAAGTTTTATTACCATATTAAAATTAGCACAAAATCAGATTAAGTACCAAGTATTACATTGCATTCAGTTACTTTATTTAAATGCCCATTTCGTGATTTTTTTTGGATGACACTTTGGGCCAAGCATCGATCGGTGCACAACGATTGATCGATGCATGTGCTGTGTTAATTACAGTTATCTTCCATGTTGGTGGGCGCAGGGTCCCGACAACGCTACTCAAGATACCAGGTAGGCGACCCCTTATTCTGTTGTCTGCTTTTCTCAACGCTAACTGATCGATTGCTTGCAATGTATGAGATTGAGTCACGGTGCAGCAGAATGGACACGATGGACAGTTGCCCATCGGCCTTCACAAGAAGGGAGCCTCCACGAATTTTATGAAAAAAAATTATGACTATTTATGTCTTTACAAAAATACCATGCTGAAAATGCACATATTCAATCTGAAAGCAAAAGTACTGTACTACAACCGCAACTCTAGCCCTATCCCTGTTCCTAACTCTAACCCTAAACCTAGCGGTTAATTCCTGTGCGGGTGCGGACAAGTACCAAAAATTTTTTGGTTCGAAAATTTTGTTTTAATAATCAAATTTGGGATGAAAATTCTTATTTGGGCAGAATGTGAGCACGAAATTGTAAATTTGAGCACCCATATGCCTACCACATCTTATCGGTCAGAAATTTTCGGCTGTTTTTGGGAATATTTTGGGGAATATTGAATCCACAACGCAGCTGATCAAGTTCCATCGTAGTGTAGCAACGCAGGATTGTAAGTGCCCCCCACGGTTGTGTTGTATGTTTGTAGTCAGCAGCTGGATCAGCCGCAGCAGCAGCAGCAGGTGAGCACGGTAACAGCACAGCTGATGAACAGCGTGCTCGGCAACGTGTTGAAACTCATCCGTAACAACATCGGCACTCTGAACGCACCTTGGATGAACAGAATCGCCAGTCAGTAATTATGTCTATTATCGTGCTTTATTCGGCTTTGGTTAAGCTAACTAACGCAATGCAGAACACGCGCAAAATGCAACTGATGCTGACGACGCAAGACAAGAAGCCCAACTGTCGCTAGGATAGCTGACTGTACTGGTTGTCAGTGATCTTCAAGGTCATCCAAGGTCAGTGATTTCCATCTCGTCTGACAGGGCGTGTGCCACTTCCTGGTAGAAGCTAAAAAAAACAAAAACGAAATTGTTTACTTGTCGTATAACGACAGCTATAATAAAACATTAAGCTTAATCCTTCTCTGGTTAATGCAAAATTCTTTGGGTTAAAAACTATTGTTCTTGTTAGCCGCTATGAGTAATCTAAAGTGCAAGGGTGTCTAGCAGCTAAACAGCAGAACGAAATTGTCGACGTTGTCGTGTCCAGCTCGTACGCAACCGATCATCGTGAACGCCACTGCGGATATGATGAAAGTTCACTTCCTGCCGGTGGCAAGGAAACTGCGCGAACAGTCGCTCAACATGCGCAAGGAGGAGGAAGAATTCTACGCCGAGATGCGCCGACTGCAGCACCGCAAGGAGTCCGGCGAGGTCGAGAGCGAGATACAGGAGGTGCGTAAATATAATTATTCAACATAGCCCCCCCGGTGAGCTAAAACACTGATACCCTTTTCAACGTCAACAGCGGTACAGTCGACGGGAAACGTATGGAAACGCCGTTTCTTTACGTATTTTTTGGGAATTGTCACCAGATGCGGGGGTTTCCGAGGTGCAAAATGCTGTAAAATACGAGTACGTTTGCGGCCGGTGCTTTGCGCTGGACCCGGCTGCGGCAGACTCCTATATCTGGGTTAAGGGGGCCTACTTCTAAGGAGAGGGAAGGTTAAAGGAGGGGTGGCGTTTTCCCAAACAAACATTCACCACTTTACTGCACCACCGAACGCCAGTATAATGCCATAAACTGCAAAACATCAAATATTTGTTTACTGTTTGAACAATATTCTAGCTTTTGCTTTTGATTACTTGCATTCATTTGCTTGAAAACATTTTTACGATATCTCAGAAGCTCGAGTGTCTCTTCACGTGCAGATTGCGAATCAATGTCTATGGTCGCGGCTGCATTTTATATTTTTTTAGATATTAATGAAATTTCTCACATTTGTTATGAAATGCACTAGTGAATGTTATGTTCATGTGTGGCTAGCATTATGGCATCCTGGTGCGTGACATGTACGCCTTTTACCCACTGCTCATCAAGTACGTTGACCTTCATCGGTCCAACTGGCTCAAGAACGTCAGCCCAGACGCTGAGGAACTGTACCTTTGTGTGGCAGACGTTTTCAACCTCGGCTCTATCTCACACGTACGTATCAACTACTACTACGCTTTGTTTTGTTAGTTATGCTATTATTTAGTACTAAACTACAAAAGTCATGCAAAAAATTCACATTACAACCTTCATTCGGCTAACGAATTCACTGCTAGATGTCGCTGCGGCAAACAGTTTGTTTAACAGTCGTTCCAAAGGAGGCAGCAGCGGTTGCCGAAACGTCAACAAATTAGCAAATAAAGGTTGTAATTTTGCGATTTTTTTGCAGTTTATTAGCTACTGCTTAAAGCTGAAGTTTATTTCAGGATACTAGTACTGGTCTACTTTTGTTGTTGCTACTATGTTTTTTGCAGTTATTCAAGACGAAGGAGCAGAACTTTGTGTTTACTATCGGGATTTACAACGTGGTTAACAACAACAACAGCAACAACAACAATAACAACTACTACTACTAATAGTACCATTATGAAGATTGTACTTCGTTGCATTGTGCACTTATGCAGCTATGTATTTAAGAAATAACAGTAAGAATTCATGTTAACTGATAAAATCAACACCATTGACTACTATTGTTACAACAACAACGACAACATCAGCAGCAGCAGTAACAACAACAACAACAATTACTACTACTACTACTACTACTACTACTACATGTACTGTATTTTGTTTGTAGTTATTTAAGAAGGAGGAGCAGAACTTTGTGTTTGCCAATGAGATCGACAACATGGCTCTGATCATGCCGAGTCAGGACAAGCATGCTGCTGTCGCTGCGCCGGTGGAGGGCAAAAGTGACGGCAAGCCTACGAAGGGCAGGAAGAGATCACCCAAGAAGATGGAGATGAACGCCAGTCTAAACGTGGCTTGTCTCAAGCGACTTCTTCCTATCGGGCTGAACATGTTCGGTGGCCGTGAACAGGAGTTGATACAGCAGTCTAAACAGATGCTTATCGACGTAAGTCTTAGGCCGATCGACGCCGATGCATGTCAGATGAAATATTTGCACTTTGCACGATTGTTTTGTTTTACAACGTGGTTAAGGTGCGCACTGTGCTGCGATATCTAACAGTCACGTCGTTATTGCAAATTTTTGCACAGAATATGTCGGTGAAAAAAGTTATTACTAGAGACCTGGGGGCAGCACACAGTGAAGATTTCGCGATCCTAGCTTGCACCGTTTTGATACAGATCACGAGTGTGACAGACGGACAGACAGACAGACAGACAGACGCCCTGACGATGGCTAAGACGTAAAAATCAGTCAAAATTTATATTTGGTGAAAAGGTGGAAACTTTTTGGTGGCACTTTTATGGACCACGATAAGCAAAAATGGGCCAAAAAGTGACACCGTTTTGGTGAGTTTCTTTTCTTGTTGAGTGCATTATATTTGTAATTCATGTTTACTCACATATCACTTTCATTAAATGACGTCGTGTTTTGTGTGAAGGTGTAAAATGTATGTCCACTCTGTATTCAGTCAGCGCATTTTATTTAACTAATATTGTCTTGTATAGACTTCTAACTTCAAAAATTTTGATTTTGTATTGTAATTTATATTTATACTTGTGTTTGCATTTCATTAGTCATTAAATGTTTTGATTTAGTTCATGTAAGATACTGTGTGGTAAAGTACAGTTTGTTTGGTGTGATATTATAGCACGCATTGGGTTCCATTGATCACAGTGAAGCTTTCAACGTAAGTTCCTGTCATTATTTATTTGCATTTTTATTACAATGGTATAAATTTTTAGAGAAATTTATAACTTGAATTTGGCTACAGTTGTCCAGTCTGTAAATAAACCCTTCGTATATTCTGGCAAGTCGCTGATTAATAATTTTGCGTTTTAGGAAAATAATTGCACCATAACATCAGGTGTCATATGTTAAGGCTAAAATGCTCCAAATTCGATTCTGCTGAGCTCCGCCCCAGACGCAGCTTAGGGAGCTCACAGCGCAACAACAACTTCCCCAGAAACCTTACTTGGATTTAAGAGGTCCAAAGTCTAAAAGAAGGGGGAACTAGTGGGGGAAGGTAAGCAAGGGGAAGGGAATGGAAAGGAAGGGGAAGAGAAGGGCGGGAGAGCAAAAAAAGGAGGTGCAAAGATTTTGTGCTTTTTTGCTGAAGCTTAGATCCGCCACCGCCTCCTATTATGCAGTTTCGCCGTCAGTAAAATATTCGCAAAAACTGTGCAGGTTTACAGCCGACTTTATCACAAGTGGTTTGACTTCACCTTAATCGAAACGTAAAAGCGGCCACCCACTGATCTAGTCAGGAGTCTGTGGAATGCTGTAAACTTTTCCCGTCAGGCTCGCGGCTTCCCGAAAACGCATTAATTTGTTGCATATCGAGGTCGAAAATCGCATCGGGTGATGATGTTTTGGTTTTTTATTCAATGTTTCCTGGTTCTGGCAGACGAGAGGGAGGGGGATTATTATGATGTAAGCTAAATATACAGTAGTTGTCTGATGTATTGCAGAGCGACTTTGAAGCGGATATTGAAGAAAATCTTAAAGTCAACTTTGAAAAGGAAGAAAAGGTAGAGTTATCGGACTTATTTAGCATGCATATACGTTTTAATTGCGTGCTCTTATGTAAAAATATTATCGAAACAAAAGTAATCAAAACAAAAGTAAAGCTTTCGTGCAGTCTTGTTTCAGACAGATTTAGCGCCACCAAGACTGTTCAAACTGCACCAAAGTCATTAGGCAGTTTTAGACACTTTGGTAAAGTGTTTAAAACTGCCTAATATAAATTGCATAGCCTACAGATTGTAGTTTTGTTGTAGGGGCACTGTTTAGTTTTAATTTTAATTTAACATGTAGACACTCTCTAAAGCTGTTTAGTACAAAAACCAAGTTGTAATAAGTGGAAGTGCATTTTCTTTTCAGACTATTTACAGTGTTTTTTATCCTTTGCAACGCTATGACTAAGTATGATTGTCGTAAAAAATATTGACTAAATTGGATGATTAGGCTATTTTTTTAACTGAGGGTCATTCTAATTACCACGCATTTAAATGCATTTGGCTTACAGTTTACAACGTTGCACAGCCGTACGAATTCATTTTTAAAAAATTTATTTACAGTCTAATTATTTGTGGATTTATTTATTGACTTATTTATTTGTTGTCTTATTTTCTTTATTAGTTAAAATACTAGGCCTATATGTGTATAAGTCAGACAAAGATAAGGGACATACGTGGCAGAAAGTGTTGTTTATGTATATTTAATGAATTTATTTATTTGTTTATTCATTCATTCAATTATTTTTGTGTCTACTTAAGATTAGTTATCTAATTTATTTTTAAGCAATTAGTCAATTCAGAACACTGATCTATGTGTGTATTAGACAGAAGAGGAGGAAACTGGCAAGGTCTATTAGTGTCAGAAAATGTCGTTTGTTTGTTTATCGGCTTGTTAATGAATTAATGAATTAATTAAATATTTACTAGCAGTACTGATTTAAGGGCATGTCGTAGACGGAGGAGGACGAGGGTCATCAGTGGCAGAAGATGTTGTATCAGAAGATCAGTAAGAAAGGCAAAGAGAAGAATGCAGTGAACACGGAGATCGCCGTCAGTCGCATGTTAGTCATGGCCAAAGTCCTCTACGGACTCCACCTGGTAAGCCTATACAGTTGCTCTCCCAATGACACCTATACGTTACCTTGTCTCGTCTTACCTTTTTGTATTACCGCTTGCACCTGGCACACAGTTTTTTTCTTGCTTTGCCTTGTCTGAAGCAATGAATTTCGTCAGTACATCATGTCAACGAAGGAGAGGAAGAAGAAGAAAAGAGGAAGAAAATTTCGCACAGACCACTAGATCCATTGCGTGAGAGCTTAGGTCGGCCGGATGGCTGGCTCTGATAACCGACTGCATGGGTCAGTATGGCAGCAGTTCTGGTAACAGGGCCTCCTAATGTTACACAGAACTCGACGTTTCTTTCGTAGCAATGGCCGTAACCAAAAAGATAGTTGCAGCCGTCGCTAGGGAAGAAGGCCACGTTTCGGAGGAAGTTAGAGAGCGTCAGGTCACGCTTTTATTTTAGTGTTTGCAAAACTTAAAAAAATTGTAACAAAAACTTGTTGTTAGCATTAGAAAATGTTTTTTCTTAACGCTTATGTGCGCATCCACTGCGCCGCTACTAAAACGCTGTTATATCACCTACTGACGCCTGCTAGGCCTAGTGCTACCAAAGTTTTCTGATCTGTTATATTTATCGCTGCTTGTGGTACGTAGGTTGAACATCCGAACACGGACGTCGAAATGCAGTGGCGCAAGGCGGTTTCGCTTCAACGCAAGAGAGCTGTCATGGCCTGCTTTCGCATGATT
>Ga0209367_1010273_pt1 | contig 12575 bp, 9 predicted proteins | sample WorMetLIZISLAND2_FD_187412 | JGI IMG/M metagenome (GOLD analysis project Ga0209367, IMG submission 187412) | Marine gutless worms symbiont microbial communities from Max Planck institute for Marine Microbiology, Germany - Olavius geniculatus... ... | reverse complement strand
CAACGTGCTTTCATCCTCCTCGATTATGTCTATGTCATCCGCAAATCGCAGGTTGTTTATTCTTATTCCGTGTACCGATATTCCTTCTTCGCCTTCTTCCTTCTTTGCCTCGTTACTAAGATACAGCGACTTATTGGCCAAAAATCGCAAATTTTGCCCACCCCCTCTCATTTAGCACCCTCGGGTGACCGCTTTGAAATTTATGGAAAAGCTTTACGCTTCCTGAAACTAGAGTCTTCCAGGCAGCCGATGGTGAAGATTTGGTAATCCTAGCTTAGACCGTTTTTGACTGATCCACTCGTGTGACAGACAGACTTACAGACGGACAGAGAGAATTGTGATGGCTAAGATGCGCTGAAAGCAGTAGCTGCTTTTGCGCATAAAAATAGTTACAGAATGTCTGTGCGCATTGCATGCAGAAATGTTTTTTTCACACATGTTGCAAATTAGCTTTGATAAAACAAGGGTTAAAAGGCATTCGGTTATTAGACCAGCTTTGAATTGGAAAAGTCTGCAGAACTGCGTATTAACAAACCCAGGTTAACAATAACCTATCAAACAAATGGCAGCGTGTGTGCCTTTGTCATGTCTCTTTTTTTGTGTCAATTTGTGATGCTTTATCACTCATTAATAATAATAAAAATGTAATTAGAAGAGAAGAAATTTCATACCGTGTGCTTAATGTGAATATTTTAGGATGATACATCAGGAGATTACCGCAAGATTCTGTTGACTCTCACTGGCAGCCAGCAGTTTATCAAGTGAAAACATTTCAAGTCACTATTTACAGTGCAGAATGGGCAGCAATTCTAGATTTATAGTTTCGGAAAAATGTTAGAAAATAACGAGCACTGTTTTTGTTTCAAGTTGTTCTGTAGCAGCGTATCTCATATAGTGCTAGAAGCTAAACTAAGTAAGAACTGATGCAGTTGGATTGTGCTAAATGTTAACAATTCATAGATCTATAATGGTGTAGCAGTCATTTTTACACGTGACAGCAATGCTAAGTGCATCTTAGCTATCATGGAGGCGTCTGTGTGTCCGTCTGTCCGTCCGTCCGTCTGTCACATCTTTCAGCTTCCCCCCATACAAATGCTGCAAGCTTTCTGGGGGCAACAACACTGATGACCTTGAACGACCTTGAAATCTAAAAACAAGTTTTAGTGAGTTTTTGCCGACTCTAGGCGGTGTTGCATATTTGTGCCAAATTAACAAACTAACTAACTAAAATAACATGCACATATATTTTTTAGCGTAAAACCTAGATTTTAACTGCTTGAGTTTTTGACTTTCTGTGTACAAAAAGTTTTCCATATTAAAGCATCAAATTTTGGGTACCCTTTTCAATGCAATATTATTTTATTGCACGTTGGTGGTGTAGCATAATGGTTAGAACGTCGGTCCTGACCGGCGAACTTTCCCTATCCTGCGCTAGACTGATGGATGGCTGTTTGACCACTTTGTGAGTAAAGCGTCCACTATCAGTCAGCCAACAAGGCCAACTCTGCCTGCCATCCCTCCAGGGTCGGTTAAATGAGTAGTAACCCATTTATGTGGGTTACAGAAGGTGGGAACCTTAGTACAGCTGACTGGGGCTGCCTGGCCTGGCCGCTGTGTCAGTCTGTGTCTGCAGGCTGCACGCGTTGGCCATGCGGCCGGCGGCTCTGGTTAGTGACAAAAAGCGCATTAAAGACATGTACGCATAGGCCTAATGCGCTATACAAATTGACGACTTTTACCTTTTTTACCTTTACTCTGATTCTCCAGGTGGCAGCAATGATGCTGTCGTGCGTCATGTGAGCTTTGCTCCGATTACTTGTCCATTCTGCAGACAGTTTATTATTGCCTCTTTAAATCACTTTTTAAGAGGTAATTTTAAAACTAAAACTTACTATCATCATTGTTACAACTATTTCAAAAGATTTGTTTACTTTTGTGGACTGTCCTGACTCCTGACTTCTGGTACGCAGAATTTTGGAAAAATGGGTTGATGTGTTTATCGTTACTGACTGTAAGTTAAAGAAGTGTGAGAAAAGCACGAAAAGTCAGCAGCTGTCCGTTTATGAGCCCACCATGTGATTTCAGGGTCATATCTCCGCTAAGGAGGTTATGTTTTTGCCAGACTTTGTTTGTTTGTTTGTTTGTTTGTTTGTTTGTCTGTTTTCTGTGTGTCAGCAAGATAACTCAGAAAGTTATGGACAGATCTTTCTTAAATTTTGTGGGAAAGTCGGAAATGGCAAAAACTACCAGTGTTTCAATTTTGGGGGTGATCCGGAAACAATCCTGGATTCTGGATCACTTTGAAATTTTTGTTACCATTGCTTTCAATGCGGCATAAGGGAAACCGCTGCGCAAAACCAAAGATGATGCTGCCACCTGGAGAACAACATGGCCTTGGCGGAGGTGTGCGGGCTCTGACTGCTTTCTAGTTACAAACTGTTTACCTGATGTGAATCTATATTTTATGTCATTTTACCCTTATCTAACAAAACAATGACAGTTTGTTATGTGATGTGGTATGACTGTGTGTGCTGCCGCTTTTACTTGAACATGCATTTGATGTTTGTCATTACATATTATACAGCATTTTCATAGTTTTTTTCCTGTGTGTTATGCTTTTGTGGCATTCAGTCATACTATACAAGACTGCATTTTTGAATGTTTGAAATCAGTTTTTGTGCATTTCCAATAATAGTTGGCATTCAGCTTGTGGATGAGTGAGATGTTATCCGTTTGTCGTTGACGTTGTTGACCAGTTGAACTGCATTTGCTGTGCAGTGTAAACTATATGGTGTACGTAGTCCTAAAACCAAATACACTGTGTCTCAAAAAACATCCCCGACTTTTTTCACTGTAACTTGAAAACCAATTATCAGGTTTTGATAATTTTTGGTAGGCCTACGAATATTCCTGACACAACTTGCCATCAAATGACCGTTCAGTTTCCCACCTTACCCAATTAGACCTGGGAGTCGCTGAGGTACAGAAACTTGACCCAACTTGAGGCTAAAATGACCCCAAGTCGACGGCGGTCGACTTGAGCACATCCGACTCGACCTGACTTGACTTGACAGCTGCATGTCGAGTTGAGTCGACTTCAAACGACTTGAGACTTTCAGAAGTTGTGATAAATTTGCGTGAACGCTGTACGTATACTGTAGGCTATTCATAAAGTGTTTTCTTTCAGCAGACGCCTTTGTTATTGTCATTTATTGAAGGAAGTTCGTACAGACATAAAAACTATGTTAAGGCCTATGTGATTTTTTGACGAGCTGCAGCTATGCTGTACAGAGTATTGACACCGTTGTCGTACGTCCGTCTGTAACGTCTGTAGGGCCTACTGGATGTATTGTGACTAATCGTTAAGGCTTATGAAAAAAACTTTTGCACTAGTAATTAGCTCTGTGTCTTAAACCTAGACATGCAAAATTTCAGTGATTTAGTGGAAATGGAACAACAACATGGAAATTACGTCATTCACACTAGACTGATTCACACACGGCCTCTACATTATTCTAACAATCAACGCTGTGCGAAGCGTTGAAACCCGATAATCCCTTCACTTTAATAGGCAAGATTATACCGTTTTTTAATATACGGTTAGTGAAATATAATTTTTACAAATTGCTTTATTCGCCGGAACTCATCGATAGCCGCGCTTGAGAAAACTGCTAGGTGCAAGATTTCTGGCCAAGTCGACTTGAGATGACTTGTGATGAAACCGACGGCGCCAGAAAATTTCGACGGTGACGCTGCTATAGACCGACTTGACCCGACTTGAAAGTCCCAAGTCGAATTGAGTCGACTTGATCGACCCGACTCACAGGTTAAGTCAAAAAATCACATAGGCCTTAACATAGTTTTTATGTCTGTACGAACTTCCTTCAATAAATGACAATAACAAAGGCGTCTGCTGAAAGAAAACACTTTATGAATAGCCTACAGTATACGTACAGCGTTCACGCAAATTTATCACAACTTCTGAAAGTCTCAAGTCGTTTGAAGTCGACTCAACTCGACATGCAGCTGTCAAGTCAAGTCAAGTCGAGTCGGACGTGCTCAAGTCGACCGCCGTCGACTTGGGGTCATTTTAGCCTCAAGTTGCGTCAAGTTTCTGTACCCAATGTATGAGTCTGCACTACCCAGGGAAAGCAGATCAAGCGAAATAGGTGTTGAAATAAACAGTGTGTGTCTAATAGTAATGGTCGGAAAATATGGATTCCTATATCGCGATAAAATACGGATACCGACACCGACTTCAAAACATACCGACAAAAATACCGGTACCGATATAGATCTTAAAATACCAACACTGACCCAGCTCTAATTTGCTTCATTTTTATCTATGGTGGTCTTGTTCTATGTTTCCGTATGAGTTTGTAAAACAAACAAAGCGATTTTGTGTTAGCAAAAGTAAATTTTGTATACATTTGCTGTTTACGCTAGTGTACCAAAGTATGACATATAAAACTGCTAACTCTGGGTAATTTGTGTTTTTTTATCTGGAGTCATTGGAAGGTCGTACGGATGCTGTGTTTAGTTTCATAAGTGCGAATTCACTAGAAACAGTGGTCAGAGATGCACAAAATGGAATGGCGGACTCCAGACTGGGAAACATGTCCCTTTACCCACTTTCCTTTGTTGATGCCATAGCAGCAGTGAGTAACTCGTTAATGGATGCACGAATGAACCAGTTATAGAAGTTTTCCAAGATAGAAAAAGACCAGCTACATCCGGAAAAAGTCTGTACTTGGTGAACAGGGGAAACAGGAAAAGAAGAGATGAAGAACTCAAGCTTAGTGGTATAAACATGAAGAAGGCTAATGAGTACAAGTACCTTGGTGAATACATAAACAATAATTCTAGCGGTAGATCGGCGATCTTGCTGTTAGCACTGGAAAATTGCTAGAGGTAGATCGGGTAGATACAATATTGGTAAGATGGTAGAACTTATGTTCCTGGTAGACACAGAAGGTTTATAAACCATGCCACGACACTGTCACATAGCACTGACCTAACTAAAATTTATTCAAAAGCACTATAGTTCTAAGTCCGTATTACAAAAAACAGCTTTGAATGAATGAATGTGTCAATTTGTATAGCGCCCAATTAGAGAAGACCTCAAGAGCTTTGGCTTGAGATGGACTCTGATATAATATTAAATGAGCCTGATTTAAGTATGTGGCTTGTATGACATCTTGTGTGGGTAGGCGTTATTATCAGTCTGGGCCGGACTGACGCCAGATTTTGTTTTCAGTCCAGACTCGGACTGGTGGCAAATTTTATTTTCAGTGCGAATTAAAATGAATACTTATGGCAGATTATGTCATCATTTCAGGCACTGTTTGTTGGCAAACTGTTTGTTGTTTGTTGTAAAATGTGGTAGTAGAAATCACCAGCATTTTATGATCAAAATTGTTATTATTTTGATTTTTTATCTGAAAGTGAAATCCGGGACGTTTGGTGTCCCGTGGTGGGTCTTGGCGTTTCACGGGACAATGCGATGCAAATCTGCGACATCTTTATCCTAAGCATTGTACATGGTACATTGTTTAAAGGCATAGAGACAAATGTGCTTTTCTGTTTTAGCTTAATTAATTAGTCCGCCCATAAGCGATAGCTTACGCAGCGGACTTATATTTTACCCCTGATGTTTTTTTTTCTCCACTCGCGAAATCTCCGAGATGCGTGGTCCGACTGGCGTGAAATTTTGCACGGTGGTCAGTAATAGGCCCTATTTTATAATGCCAGTCCAAAATTTTGGGGGGCACACCCCAAAAAAATTTCAGGGGCCAAAAACATGCAAAATTTGGCCTGATTTCGGACGACTTCGAACTTCGGCGGCGAATATCTCCGAAATGGATGAATATATTCAAAATCGGATTTTTATTCCGTATACCGCGATTCTTCCTGTGTTAGGCAAAACAAGTCCAGTGAAGTTTGGTCCAGTGAGCTTGGAGATCTCGATGTTGAATCGTACCCATCCAAAGTGCATTTTTCGAAAGACCATATTTTGGCCCCTAAGGGGTGCTGCGCCCCCAAATTTTTACACGGGCTAGAGAATCACCAAGTCTTACTAGCGCACCCCCCACAGGGGATGGGGGCCCCCCTTACAACTTTTTTCAAAGGGGGGTCAAAAATTGGCTTAAATTGCAATAAATGAGCTCTTATAACTTGGGAGTTAGGAGATGTAGCCCGACGAAACTTTGGCACTTGACGTGCCTCTAGGTTGGGGTGTTAACACAAGTACGAAATTTTGGGGCACCGCCCCCCTTAGAATTTGGGAGGGCAAAAAACGTTCAAAATTTACTACGTTTTACGACAACTTTCGAGTTTGACCGCAAATATCTCTGAAACCGATGGAGATAGCGACAAAATCTAAATGGCGTTGACGAGAAGGATCCTTTGGGCGTTGAACAAAAAAAATTTTATGAAATTCTGACCACCACGAACAAAGTTATAGGGGCTCATTTTGACCTACCCTAAGTCGACAATGCACATTCGGCGTATGCCAATGCATTTGAGTTCGGGCCACGTGACTTTGATGCCGGGAAAATTTTACCCCCCCCTCTAATTTCCCCCAATCGGATTTAGGGCGCCGGGCGGACTGACGTTGGGCTTTGCCCCAAATTTCTAGTTATTCTTGTTAGTCTGCCCGCAAGCGATAGCTTTTGAAGCGGACTTATGTTTTGCTAGCATTTATTTATTATTATTTTTGATTGATTGGAAGTGTGTTCAACTTGATAATCCCAATCCAAAATTTTGTGGGCCCTCCCCAAAATAATTTTGGGGGCCAAAAACATGCAAAATTTGGTACGATTTTGGACAACTTCAAAATTTGATGGCGAATATCTGCGAAATGGATGATGTTCAAAATCGGGCAAGTATTTGATCTACCACGATTTCTCCCGCGTTAGGCGAAAAAAGAAATTAAAGAATGGTGAACTTTGGTCCAGTAACCTTGGTGATTTGAAGGCCAAATCATACCCACCCAAATTGAATTTTTCGGAAAACCATATTATGGCCCCTGGAGGGTACTCCCTCTAAATTTTTACATGCACTAGAGAATGACCAAGTCTTGCTAGCACACAGACTAAAGAAGACAGGTCCCCCAGCAATTATTTTATAAAGGGATTAAAAATTGGCTTAAATTTCAGCATATGCACACCTATAGCTTTAGGGAATAGCCCTATGAAACTTTGTTGCCTGACGTACCGCTAGGTGGGGGTGATAAAGCAAACTTTTGGGGGCCCCATCTCTTCAAAATTTGGGAGTCAAAAATGTGCAAAATTTGTTGTGATTTAAGATAACTTTTGACTTTGACTGCGAATATCCCATAGAGACATTGACAAGTGGAAAATGGTGTAACCAACGCGGATCCTTCCGGCATTGAACAGAAAAGGTGAACTTTGGTCCACTGACAAAAAGTTATAGGTGCACACGTTGTCCCACCCTAAGTCGAAAATGCATTTTAGTTCGGGCCACATGACTGCTACCATAGAATTTAACCCCCCACAAATTTTTCCCCCAATCGGACTTACAGCAGCTCACGTTGGGCTTTGCCTCAAATTTCTAGTTCTAAATGAAAAGTGAATTAACTTGCAGGCTTTTGCTTGAGGCAGTAGTATCAAAGTCATATAGGCACCTGAATTGTATTCTATTCAGACAGGGTTTATTGACAACTGGTGAGTTGTTGATAGAGAGCCTGTTGTCACACAATTGTCATTGTGCAGCACAGCTAGTGATTGATGTCTCTGAGAATGTATATGAGTGGCCACCAGGGTGTTGCTCTCATGGCTAAATGCTGTGTGGTGAATGAATGGTCAAAAGGGAAATTGTGGTGAATAGTTGGCTACTGTGGGCAAACATGAGCTATTGCATCTTTCTCACGTCCAGCTGGCAGCGTTGTTGAATAAAATAGTGCAGAATTGATGAAATTGTGCTTGGTAGCAGCAAATTGCTAATTCTTCTAGGTAAAACAATAAAAGATTACAGCATAGATGTGATAAACGTTTACAACGTTTACAAAAAAATCTTTGTAAACACGTTTATTATTTTGTCAACGTTTATCTCAGTAAAAATCACATGAGCGAAACGAAGCAGAATTATGACGGGAAGCCAAGCTATAGTGCATTGCGTTCATCACTGATAGAGTTCATTGGGTCCATGGGTCACGGTGCTAGTGACGGTAAACAGCTGTCTCAACTTAGTTTTCACGTAGCTATAAGATTAAAGTGAGTGAATTCTGGGCATTTTTGTAAAACGGTTGTCACAGAACTGAAGCAATACATTCTTTGACAATGAAAAAACTTTTATTGGAATTTGGAATTATCCAGATAATATGCCTAATATTCAAACTTACGCTCTGTGTACGTTTACTTTTAGTTTACAAACGTTTACAATCTTTTTCTTAATAAACACGTTTATTAACGTTTATTATAATTTTTTGGACGTTTATCACATCTATAGATTACAATACATGTGCATTTGAGATTAAGTTCAGCAGCAGCAGTGTTCACGTGAAGCTTAGTACTTATGATCATACTATGATCATGCTACGCTGCATGGAACTCATGAATTTCCTGTTTTGAATGTTGCGTAATGGTGTATATTTTTGCTTCTATTCTTTATTCTTTATAATTGTTTTCGTTTTTGAACTTCTGGTGTTTTATTTTATGCTGCAAGTTTGTTGTTTTTCATAAGCAAGTGAGTAGGTCTAAGTGCAGTGGGCAGTATGCTACATGCACGTCAGAGAAACATTGAAGCAGAACTTTGAGCCTGTTGGTTGAAAAGAGTAATAGGGTATTTACAGGATGAAGCAGACATCAAGCAAATGTATTGAAAATACACGTGCATGCCTGCACTCTAAGTTTGCTTCATGTTTGCTTCATCGTCGGTAAGTATGCATGTAATTGAGTGTTACAAACTGTTGGTAGCTGTCCTCTGCTAATGACTGAGATATGTATGATGATTGATGATGCCCTGGTGCATGTGTCCTGCTATGCAAGCTAAAGCTGTCTTCCACCCACGTCTTGCTGATGGCTGAGTAATGGATCTATGACCAGCTGTGCTTGATTAGGGCCATGATTCATGCCTTCATCCTGGCTGGACTCTGTTGTGTAAGTTGCATATGAGCTTAGAGTATTCCTGGATGAACACCGTGTGCTCACACGCAGTGTATAGCAGCAGATGGCATTCGTCAGTTTACAGTTACTCCCAGGAAGGGAAACAGCGCTTGGCTTATCAACGTCAATCTTACAACAGCTGCAGTGCTGCCGATAACAACGGTAACCTAACGTAACATAAGCAGCTGTGAAGGAGGCTAGTCGAGGTCGTTGACCTCGTTTGACCTTGTTTGTTTGTACGCTGGGAAAACCGTGACCCGTCCAGCTACAGTGGGTGTGTAATTTGTCTCACGTGCCTGCTAGAATGCTAGGCTGGTGCCTAGTCCCTACTCCCTGCATGGCTGCCATGATAAAGAGGTCGTTTATCTTAACCGTAATCACTACCGTTTTTTTGTAAGCGAATGATTGTGAAATTGTATTTAGTCGTCACTTGGTTCAGTTAGCAGTGAGTATGGTCATTACTTGATTGATACATTTGAGTCTTCTTTTTTGCAAGGATAAGACGCTTGTACTGCAGGAATGATGATTTACGGGTAGGTCAGCTGAGAACTAAGGGCGTTAAAACTGTTGTAACTGGATGACAATCGTCGCCAATTCCCCCAGGGGCTTTCCCGGTTGTCGGTCCTCGGACGTGGAACGATGTGACATCTGCCGAGTCGCTATCCACCTTTCGTCAGCGTCCCAAAACTCATCTCTTCACGAGTTCTTTTTTCTGACTGTTTTCTGGACTAACTCTTTCTCTCTAGTGGACCTAGAAGTAGTTTGCATTACTTAGGCTACTTTGAAAACCCTGATTGATAAACTGGTTGATTGATTGGTTCAAGTTATGATTATAAGAGCTGAAGTGGCATGTTTTTTTATCCCCTTCCTAAGTGCTTGGAGCATGTTCCTTCCTTAACTGAAGATGGGGCGCCGTATGCCTGGAGAGCCAGGCGACGTATAGGCGTCGAGGGGGTGGGGAATGATACCCCTCCCCACTGCCCCAGCCGACTATGGTGTGTAGGGGAGCGTCGCGAGCTCCCCATTGGGGTCCAGGCGGACAACCCCTCCCCAAAAAACAATTTGGTGCATCCTAAGCGTCAGAGAACACTTCTGCTTGCAAGATATCATAAATATATCGGAAATGCAGAATTATAATATTCAACGTCTCGCCCTCCAATTCTCCCCAAAACTCGCTCCCCCTATTTTTTCTTGGAGCATTTGCTTTAAGATTTATATGGTGTAGACGACCCTGGTCGTAGCTGTACTGCAGCGTTTTTCAACCTTTTTACTGCAGCGGAACCCCACACAAGCGTGAAGGTCACTCACGGAACCCCACGCATTGATCGACATACGCAAGGTTGAAGCTACAGGGTGTCTGCGGTACGGACTCATTTCCCTAGCAGGGCAGAACCCCCATGAAGACGTCAAGTATAGGCAAAGATGACCAATATGAAATTTGGCCGCATTTGTAGGCAGCAGTACATTATAGTATTTAACCAAACACCTCAGGTGATGCGGTCGTCGACGGCCGTTTAGCCCCTGCCACCAACCCAAATAATAATTACACGTGGACGTCCTCGGAAAAGATACGTGTTTTTTAATTTTCCTTAGCAAAGTGTTTAAAGAATTGAATTAACTAAGTAAATGGTCAAACGATTTCATAACCATAACCCTAATCAATGCGTTTTTCTTTTCTTCTACTTTATTTCGTATAATGCATTTATCCTTGGAGTTGAATAATGTCGTGCATATAAAGCCTTCGCTATAATATAGGCCTAAAATGCAAATATGCCAAAATAACTAGCAACAAAAATGATTTTTAACAGAGTTGATTTACGCAAAAATAGACGCGTAGAAACGCAATTTCAAACAAAATATTTCATGGTGAGTATTTCTACGACATTGTCTAGCGAGATTTCGCACGCTAGGTTATTTTTACTGGTCACCTGCGGAACCCTTGGCAGATGCTCGCGGAACCCTGGGGTTCCGCGGAACCCCGGTTGAAAAACACTGCTGTACAGACTAGCGAGTAGTTTTTTTTAGCTGCATGATGACTCGCAGGCGACGCCTGTTTAACTCACCGTGAGTCATACGCAGGGCCTCCTTGCATCTGCACTTCCCATCTTCCCGTTCACTTTCTGCCGCGGTCGCTCGGTCCGTCGGTCGGTCGATGGGAGGCTGGTGCCTAGTCCCTACTCCCTGCATGGCTGCCATGATAAAGAGGTCGGCAAGCACACCTGTAGATACTCACCGTCGCTCTGTATGTATTAGATCTATTAGATTTATTAGATTCTACGTTGATTGTATGGGCAGCATTGGTATAGCATGGGCTGTTGTAAGTATGTAGGCCTACGTTTCATCACGATCTAGGGTGTATCATGCACTCTGCAAGTACTAGATGCGGCACTGCTCGAGTGGATAAGCGTGTACGCAGTACGGTCTTATACCACTCCGGACAGTGCGGTATCATGTCATACTTGAACCAGGCTCGGATGGCACCGTCGTTTGCTTTATCATGACGCGCGACTGCAGCCGAAAGTCGTGGACGAAAAGAGGAAACAGTACAGTGACGGCAGATCAGTTTGTGGCAGATCAGTCTGAGATCACCGCTGGTCACTAACTGGAGTTGTTTCTGTGGCCTTAGCTGATCTGCGATTATGCCATGTAAACATAAGCAGGTAGCCAGGAGGGTCCGATGGCTTCCGGGCTTTGATCCAATTAATCGAATCTCCCAGGGAATTCTGAGTAAAAGTAGCCAAAATAGCTAGAACCCCCTTTTGAAAAATCTGGTTACGGGCCTGAGACTGGTCTGCAATCAAGTGCGGTTGATCTGTGGCGATCGGCGGTCATTAGGCAGGCAGTGTTAGTGCCGGTAGTCTACTATATCAGGTCGCTTTGTTTAGGTTAATGGGCCGACGCTGCATTCTGTCACTGTTTAATTGGCTTCTAATAACTGCCTGTATGCTGTGTAAATGTCCTTGTGGGTCTGGTGCCTGAATATAATTTGTGCTAAATGATTTTGGTGGTTTCCGGCTGCGTGTGTGGGTCTAAAAACTCCGGCAGCATACGTACCGTACATTATATTTTAATGCATTCTATTTTTAGCAGAATCACTCTTGCACTCGATTCCGCCTATAGCAGTCCACACATTTCTTTGTAGCGTGGTTTGTCTGTTGTCTGCCACTTTCATTTTCCCTCTGCTTAAACTATAGCACTGATTTAAAAGTTAAAAGTCGTCTGTATCTCTTAATCAAGTGCTAGAGTGATTCTGATTAAAATAGATTCAGAGCTGCAGAGCGTCACCTGCCATGTATGGTATTCGGGATCACACAGTTGTACCTCTCACCTGGCACATGTGAACGTGCCTCACCTCAACCTCAGCCAAACAGACCGAATACTAGAAATTTGGGGCAAAGCCCAACGTGAGTCCGCCCGGCGCCCTAAGTCCGACTGGGGGAAAATTAGAGG
>Ga0209367_1010270_pt1 | contig 12577 bp, 4 predicted proteins | sample WorMetLIZISLAND2_FD_187412 | JGI IMG/M metagenome (GOLD analysis project Ga0209367, IMG submission 187412) | Marine gutless worms symbiont microbial communities from Max Planck institute for Marine Microbiology, Germany - Olavius geniculatus... ... | reverse complement strand
CCATATGCATAGCCCCATCTAAGGTTACCCAAATGATTTTTGCTGTTTTAGAGGACTAATATCATCACATCGTCCTTACACACAGTTGTAAACTGGTAAGTTTTTTACATATATAAAGTATAACAGCAGCAACATATATTGGAACTGACAACAGTTAAGCTGTTCAACTTATCCGAATATGCAATGATAACCGTTTTTCTTTCCGACATTGGTGTAGCCAGGATTTTAGATTAGCTGACCAAGGGGTGCCTAAATGCAGAATGTTTTGGTAACTTTGCAATTTTTTTGCACGTTATAAATGCGTCTAAAACATTTTACAAAAATGCTTAATGTTTTCCACAGTAAAAATATATGCAAGTGTTTAGACATGCATCATGGTTAGGCCTACGATTAAAATAAAGCATGCAAATCATTTGCAAAACATTTGCATTTTTCATCACAACCGTCTTTTTACTTGACGTATAAACTCACTATTTCAGAATGCAACTTTTTACTTTTATTAAATTTTTACGCGCTGTTACTCAATTTTGTACGATGACATATAACCAAAAAAGCGGTCACGTTTTTATTCAATATTTGCCGACGTTTTTTTTTTGTTTTTAAATAAAGACACGTTTTTAGCGTTTTAAAAATTTCTTAGCGTTTATTACATCGATGTTTAATTAGGAAAATTTCGCAGTGCCGGGAAACATAGTCTTCGTCTTTGATGTTCGGTGTCGATTGCGTGAAAAAAGTGATTATTGTAGCGTAAAACCAGTAGGCCTAATGAATTGCGTCGACTCAATAGCAAGCGTGCTACGGACTATTAGTCGCAATGAGTTAATTTGATGACTGCCGACATCGCCAGAGGTCGCACTAAAACACTCCAACGACCGCAAGTTATTATTGTCTTTTGTGCGAATCGTAATAACGAATGGACCGTGATTAGCAAACATTTGTTGACAAATGGCCGTCTTGTCACCACGGCAACCGCCGCCGCAGCATCAGCGCAAACTGTGGAGCGAGCGGTATGGTTGCTCGTGTTCCACTTGCACGGTGATGATTCAGTATCATTTGGTCAGAAAAAAATAATTCAATTAGAACGACATATACAGGAGATTTAAGACGATTGTATTGTATCCCAAAGCTTTTATAACAGTACTTGAAGTTTTTAATACCACGGCGAATGACATATTAAATTTTGGCGTTTGCAAGGTGAGAAAAGAAAGTCATTTATATAGCCTGCCAATGCGCCATGATAACTGCTGCTATTAGTCCCAATTTAGTTAAGCCTATCTGTTTTGTTGTTTTGTTTTTCTGTCACGTATAATAGTGAGCAAAGATTTTCATAGTGATACGTCGTGGTTGAGAGAGCATTTTTTCTTCGCCGAGTACCAAGCTGTGTTCTTTCGGCGATCAGAGAATAGCGCCAAAACATGCGCGAAACGACCCGGGCGCCATAAACTAGCCGTGTTGCCGTGTGCATCCGCATTGTGCTTCTTCAAAGTTGGGTTAATTTCAGCCGCACGATCACGCTCGACTTGCGTGCAAACAACAACGGCTACTGGTGATGCGCCTCTCCGCTAAATTATTTATTGCGTCATCGGCTGCACGCCTTCGGTCGGCCTTTTTACGGCCATTAGTTTCATCGTCCACGCCGCAGCGACAAAAATAATGCCGCGCGGACCGCGGCCACGGGACGCGCGTCCGTACGCTCGCCCCGCTCGGATGCTGCTAATGAAATGCTGCTGCGCTGCCGCGAACACTGATCTAATTGAAGACTGATTCTCGCAGCGACCGTAAAACTGCCACCGACCCGCGCGGTGTGTCTACTCGCGGCGGACTACTTGATCCGCTGCGACTTGGTGAAGAAGATCTGCGGACCGCTCGTAATCTTTGAGTTTGATCCGCCTAGCGTTGAATGAATTTTACTGTAGCGATAAGCCCCAAAACTGCATCACGCTGTCATCAGTGCAGACTTAGCGTTACTGGTCCGTAATAATACTGAAAAGAAAACGAATACAAAAAAACCTTACACTCAAAACCATTCGTAGCGCCACAAGCAAGCACACGTCGTATGATAGGCCTAATTGGATTCAAATGAATTTGACTTATTAAGCTCACTAGAACGAAATTCCTCCAGAACGAATCCCATTAAAACGCAAAAAGTAGTCCCGATCGTCTACAGAAGGTTTATGTCGTTTTAAGGGGATGTCCTTGAAATGGGCTTAAATTGGACTGCCTCTACTACTAAGTGATAAGTGCGACGAACGTTGACGAACACAGCACGTGTAAACAAAGCGGGAAAAACTCATCCAAGGCTATATTCAGACATCGAAATTTTCATCGAAGACTCACTCTAGCTCAAGACATTTAGCCTTATTATCGAACAAATAGCAGTTTAGAAGATTGTTTGACCCGAGGTTGAGTTCAACATTAATTAACAACAATAAAGGGACATCAGCGACGTCGGTCGACATCAAGCAAAAGACATAAACCGCCGATAAAAATGATAGCTTCTTGCATACAAAGATCGCTGTTTATAAGAAGGACGATAAAAATGCCAAAGTGATTGGCTATAACAATATAATTGCACTAATTGTATTTCAAGTCGTTTATTTTATGCATTTTTAAATACACATCTTTATTCATCGAAGAAACGATAGATTTATGTTTATATCAACATCTCATCATAAAACTTAATTTGACGTTTTGTTCTCATTGCCATGGTCGCAGCATCAGGCGCGAAGGCCTAATATTGCGGTTTTATGCATTGATCAACTTTATTGAAACCAATCCATTCATAACCGGCCAAGGTTTTGCAGTAACTCGGCAGGAAATGAGCCAGTTTCGAATTCACTACAACACTATATGACAGCGCTGTCGAGGCGCGTTGGTTTTTAGTCAGCTCGTCGGCCGGGGTGTGTATGTCGCTTGTGTGAGAATAGGTCGACGATTTATTTTCGCTTCAGATAGCGAGCTTCTTCGCTGTTTGTTCGAGTGTGGTAGCGATTATTTGTCAACTTATTTCGCCTGTCGTTGTTTATAACAACTCCGTCTTCACATTATTGTTTTATTTTCAATTTTGTGTCCAGTTACTTTAGCATTAGGCCTAGGTTAACTCTAAATTAAGTTTAGCGGTAGGCCTAGGATCAAATCCACCAAGACAACCTCACAAGCGCCCTGCAGTAATACTGCTCAGACTGAAGACCCATCATCAAATCTGTCCATCAGTAGGCCTACCGGTAGCGGATCGCATTTTAACGATCCGCACTCGGCTGATCCGCGTTTTATTGGCTTCCGCGCGGAGGCGATTACTTTATGGCTGGTGTGCCGACTATAGCAACTTCTATAGCATCCATCGGCAGCGCAGTTTCAGCAGCCGGCGAGACAACAACAGACAGTTAGTACTGATGCATTAATGACGAAGCCAGGTAACTGCTAGCGAGGCACGTTCTCGTCGTAACATTGCGTCAAAGGCGTCATAACACTTGACCATCGCGGCCCGCCAAGCACTGCCAGCCACCTGATGGTCTATCGTATCAGTCCGTCGCATAATGTCTATAGGTCTGCATCCGGTGCGGCTTAACGCATTTCCGCTTACAAATGTCCACAAATGAATGTTCATATCCGACCATATAGAAGCAGCTTATTGACCAATGCAACTGTTTATATGCATTTTACGTCATTAAGTAATATGTCCGACAAAATTAGCGGTTTTATCTAGATTCATTTCTCCTTTCCTTCTCCCGGGTCTGTGGCAAAGTTTTGGTTACCTCACAGATATATTTTTTTGAAATCTAGTCGGTGCGTACGCTATCCAGAATTCATTGTTGTAAATGACCAAATTCGAATTCTGCATTTTACAAGGTAGTGTAGCGACAGTATTAGAGTGAGGTGGAAAAAACTATAGTCATATGCATCAAGTCCTTTCCTTATGTCGCTTGTCTAAAATTATCAAAATCAGTCAATGTTTCACAAAGCTATTCAAAAAATAAGTGACACGTTTTATGGACCACGGTGTATAACCTACGAAAGTCAACTTAACCTTTCATCCCTCCAAGTAAGTAAATCGCGTACCGGCCTATCTGGCTGGGGTTAAGATGGGGCGCGTTCACCTGTGTCGGGTGGCAGGTAGTACTGTGTGATCCCATATGGCAGGTAACGCTCCGCGGTAGCTTTGAGACAGGTTTACATAAAGAGGTATAGGCATACATAATCTTTAACCTCGTGACAACAGGGTATTCAATGACTGTGGCTGTGTATACAGTTCCGTGCACGCGGAGGTGGGTCGACAACTGGCGCTGATAGCTGACGATGTCAGTGAACGATACGCCACACAACTCCATAGACTCAACAGAATGATCATCTCGTGTCATCGCCAGACCAACAGTTACCATCTCTTCAACCGCGCTGCCACAAAGTACGCTGAACGTCATTATATAGTCGAGATACCGTTCACAGACGAAAGTGACATATCTAGACGATCAGAACTTGTTTGCGAAAAGTTTTTGTGCATCCGACCTTTTAGCATAAAGCTAGCTTACTTACTTACTTATTTGCTTATTAATAGTGCACTTTAGGTCGTTGCGAGTCCTAACACGGCGCTTGATTGTTCGAAGAATTATAGCCTAAAGTGTAATTTTGATGAACTTTTGAAAAAGGGTTAGATTTGGCATTTGGCCAAATGAGCAAGTGGTTAGATTTTTTAAAAAAGAGATAACTTGGTTTCTGCGCATCCGTACTGCATGCGGCAGTCGCGCTTTCAGAGTGGCTGACCAGCCTGTCCTTACCGTCTGAAACAGACAACCTGCCAATGTCTTCAAAGGAAAAAGTCTGCCAGTTTATCGTTTAATACTCAAAAACCGTCTGTTTAGCCTACTGTTGCCCGCGCGTCGCAGCTGTAACGCAGCAAGCGTCAATGCTAACTGTTCTGTTTGGGTTTCACGACGCTATAAAAGTCTGCTTTTACACGCGACAGTACGTAGTGCTCAGCGCGTCCTAGCTATATGGCAAGGGCGTCTATCCGCCCGTCCGCCCGTCTGTCACACCCTGGCGCCCTATCAAAACGGTGCAAGCTAGGATCACATCTTCACTGTGGGCTGCCACAATAGTAACTTTAACTGTGTTATATTTCTGCGTGTGTTAGACTACTTGCGAGAGGCGTGTCTCGCTGCTGCTGTATCGTCGTCCATCTATTGACGTACGTCGGTTGTAGACTGGCGTTCAGTTTCATCGACATTCGACAGACGGCGCCACTCACAAACACCCTCAACCACCGCGGCCTCGCTCAACACATAGCCAAGTGGATAGCCGACCAAGCTGGATGGGTGAGGATTATTCAATAAATAATAATTATGAATTAACGGATTTCAATCAAATTTTGAAGAAGGGTAAAGCGTGGCCAAAAGAGGAAGTGGTTAGATTGTGGTGACTATCCGGATCGTTTTATGAATTCTTTAACCCTAACTCTAACCCTAACCCTAACCCTAAGGCGTAAACAAATTTTTCATGCCTCCGATTGCATTTTGCAAAAAGTTAGGGACGGTGGGCTGCGGATTTTTTATTATTTATTTTTATATCATGACGTGTCATGTAATATTACCCAACAACTCATAAAGAACAAACTGATACACTAAATAGTACTCACGAGAACTTAAGCAAAGATAGTGCAACATTTTAGGTTAGATGTAAACAGTATTTTTAGTAAAATTTTTGCGCTAATATTTTTGAAGGTCCAATAAAAATTTTAGGGACGCAGGTTTTTTTTCTAAGGACGGACGGCAACCGGAAGCAGCCAGCACTAAAAGCTGTTCTTTATGCAGGTTTGAGACCTGTGCGTGGTCAGTGGCAGTTTTAGACCAGGGCCGGGGGGCACAGGCCCCCAGTTTTGCTTCAGCTCCCCTCTCCCTTCCCTAGTTTCGTGGCCACCCATAATTTTTTTTGCAAAGATAACACAAATATCTGATTTATTTGCGTTTCAAAATTTTCGAAAATTGGGCAAATTTGCCCCCTTCCCCAGATATTGCGGGCCAGAACCGCCACTGCCTGTGGTCGCTTCTAGTTACACATGAAATAAAAATGTCTCCCCTACCACGACGTCACTGCATGTCCACTATAGTCTGCTTTTATAATGCGCCGCTTTCTTTGCCAAGTTTGTGGCAAATTTTTTATTGCCATGTAAAATTAGAAATTATGTCTGTACTGATTTAAGATTAGCTGGCGCTGCAATGAAGCTCTTGCGTGTTGTGTGTGTGTGAAGCGTGGGGTAGGAGGCCTATCGGTGAACAGCAGAGTCGGTTGGCTGGCGGCAGCCGCGAGTTTCGTTCTCGGTCTCTCAACCATGTCAGTTCTAACAGCCGCCGTCTTCTTCGCTACAGGGCCACCGTCGTCGTAGTCGACAACAGCTTCGTGACAGACGCCATACACGAACACTACCATATGCTCTGCCTCAGGACACGTAGGCCTAGTTCGTTTATATACACCGCGGGACCAAGTCGCATTGTTATGGCGTTAGGCCTACAGCCTATGCAAACGTTGTATCTAATGCAGAATATCCGATATTAATTATCTCCGCCGAAGCGAAACGACGAAGGACCTTGTTTTGGGCCAGTCGATTGTTGTTAGCGTTTGCCCTTAGCTATGTATGTAATTACTCAGAAAATTATGAACAGATTCTAGTGAAATTCTGCGAAGGGGCTGGGCATACGTTTCGCAGCATATAGAAATATTATAGGCCTAAAGCAGACGCAGGTTATATTAGGCTGCCATGGGCAGAATTCAGTGTCGATCCGATCTGGTTAAAACTTTCGCGATAGCCTACACGCGCGCACGGTTTGCCCAAGAGAGAACAACTTTTTGCGACAGCACACCGGGAGGCCTAACTCCGTTCTGAGTCACTTTATTGGCGTTGATTGCCAGCTATAATATATATAATTATGACCCGACAGGGAGGTCTTGCGATAGATCTGCACTTATCAAAGGGAGGCGCAGAGCTCGTAATGGCCAGTTCACGCGTACTACTCCGACGAGACTCGACGCAACTGTTGAGTCGCGTCGTACGTATGAACTGGCCATAAGAGAACGACCAAAAGTATTAAAGTACGCGCTTATGGCGAACGACAAGATGACATCACTTTAGCATAGGCATTTGCCATAGCGCACTGCGTAAAGGACGGCAACTGTACAGGTCTGAGGTCAATTTGGTGTTTCGAATTGGACTGCAGAACACTACTATAACTGCATATATTTCGCACTCACTATCGACGCGTTTACAAACCTAAATACACAGGTTTATAGTGTATATATAGTCTACCGAAGATGAAGTCAAAAGCGGTCCAGGAAATCCCAAAATGTAAAAATCCAGTATGAATCGCAGACACTCGCATAATATGATTATTTGCATTCGTTTTAACTCGTGTTGTTGACAGACTGCAGCAGACGTATTTGCAGATATTATATGCAAATCAATTTAATTGCCGCCAAATTTTTGTTATAGGGCCTATTGTTTTGTATTTGATGTTGTAATGTCCACCGATGTTTCGTGCAATGTCGTTGACCGCCTCGCTCTGTATAATGCTTAAACATATATGTGCTTCCAGTTGCAGTCCGGCAAAGTGGGGACGAGAAGAATATTTTTTAAGACTTCTACTTCCTGACACTTTGTTTAATATTGCACAACAGCACACAAAAAAAAACAACTCAGACACTGAATAATGTTAACGAGAACCAAAGTAAAAGTACTGTAGCATAACAAACTCGAGGCAAACAGTTCTGTTTCAGGGAAAGAAACTTTGAAAGCGAACAAAGAACTTCACCGACAACAATTTTAGAGACAGAGGTTTTTAGGGACGGCAGCAACCGGAAGCAGAGGGGTTGTTTAGGCCTAATGCACAATTTTGTTGCAAAGAGGATAATGCGTAAGGCATAATTTATAGCCTACCCATTTTAGTGGCTTAGCCAAATAACTGCAGTGCCAGAGATATGAGTCAGAGAACAAGTTGTGGCTCAGGAATGGGCAGGAGATGCCATGCACTTAAAAGATTAAGCCCAAATTCCACTACGCTGACTTTGCGACAAAGTCCAAGACAAGTTCCCGACAAAGTCGCGGACTTGTGATTTGTGTCCACAAGATTAAAAGTCGTGGACTTTGTCGAAAAGTCGGCGTAATGGAATTTGGGCTTTAGCAGTTAGACCTTTGGAAACAGTTTAACAGACATTCACATATACAAAAACTGGCCACCGATCCCCAAACTCTTTACATTTATGTATATTTTTATAGATTTTGTAAAGTGTCCTTCCTTTACCTGGGACAAAGTTTTATTTTTTCCACAATACAAGCTGGCTAAGTCACTGATGTTTTGTATCGACTATTTGTATGTCTGTATGATGAAGTCGAAAGCAAGATCGACTGCAAGTCTGCAATGCGACTGTTTAGAAAATACTTATTTGTCTGTTGACATTACGTTGTTACTTGTCTATTGAATTTTTTAGGCCAAATGGGGACAAGCATACAACACAAAACGATTGAAGAACAGTTTAGCAGGAAATAAGGTACGGTAATTAAGTCATGGAATGCATGGGCGCATGCTGTGGATGTCTAATGAATACATCTCATATCACGAGCGTCAAGGACAACCCGAACGCAGGCCCGTCGAGAGAGAGAATAAGCTACCCCGGGCACCGCGACGTTTGGGCGGAGAGCGCCGTCCCTCAAAAATATTAAAGTAAGCCTACACCAAAATGCACCATTTTAAAAAGACAAAAATCAAAAAAAAAATTTCCCCGGAGGGGCCCATGAAAATGTTTAGGGGCGCGAGAATGTTTCCCCGGGTCCCGCTGTGGCTCTCGACTCGACGAGCCTGCCCAAACGGTCACTAAGTCGTTAATACTATATCATCAATACTAGTCAGCGGATATGTCGTCGCTGTAAAGTAACTCTTGCTCAAAAACTTGCAATACTGCAAAATACTAAAGGCGTGTGCCAGTTTGTTCGCTGTGAAGTGTCCGTTCAACGCAACTGAATTGGCATATCACGTAACTGAAGCAACTTAACTGGAACCCCTTTATTTCGGCCAGACCCTACTCGTAACAGATAAATCTGAAAATGTAGGTCATACTTAGGGGATAATTAATTCAATAGGAACAAAATGATCTGAGCAATATGATCTAAACGTGTGACTAAATATCAGCTAAATTTATTTCATATCCATGCACACGTACCGTGGGATTCTGCAAAATCTATTCTAAAGACGCTTTGAATTTGACCATAATTTCAACGGTGTAGGGGTGGTAAATTTTTGTTTGGGGGAACGCCTCCCCTGCCTTCCCCTACCCTTGAAAGTAAGCCCCATTTAATCCAGCTAGGACGTTTGGGGAGTGCTGTAAGCTGCCCCAGCGGGATCCGAAACCGAAACAAAACCGTAAACGTATTTCAGAGAGAGCATTTTGCACTTCGGAAACCGCTTCTGGTGTCACTAAGTTCTGTATTACTTTGCTTATTTTAGATATCCAAAAGAAGAGACAATTCCTGTTTGGGCAAACGGCGTCCTCTTCCAAAAATATTTGCAGGAACGGCGTTTCCCCTCACGACTACACCACTGATATGTATGGATAAGTTGCAGCAAAATGAAAAAAAAATGGTAATTACAAATTTGAGCAGCTGATAAGTTTCGTTCACATCTTACAAAATAGCACGAAGCTACAGTAACTGATAACAGACCACTCAACACTACAAACTTGATCAATTACGCAAAAAGATAACAAACTACATTCCTCACACATAACTGGAAGTGCTACAAACAATTATCGGAACAAAGTTATTAATACATAATTGCAAACTGCTAACCGGTACTAATCTCACAACATAGGAAAGAGGTAGATAAAAATAATTCTAAGCAAGTGAAACAATATAAAGTAACTCAATGTCTGTTAGCAGTAAATTGTAAACAGGTATTGGTAGAAAATCATTCGCAACACGTGCTATACATGAATTACTCTCGTCAACAGCAGTATTTAAACTCCGGGAAGCCCAAAAATGTTTACACCAAAACCAAAGTTAAAGCCCAACGTCACCGACATCATAACTTAAAACGAAAATAAACCACTGCCTTTGAAAAAAACTACAATTACAGAAAAAATACACAGAACAACCGACTACTAATTTCAAGTGTCAAAGTGCATTTCTGGCCCATGCAAACACAACCTGAGCAACTTTGCTAGCAGCAAGCTCAACCAGCAGATTAGTAACATATTATCAATGTCTTGTGTTAATGCCACTCACTAATTCATTATGCTGCATGCTGAGAATGGAGGCATTAAACAAACCATGCTATATATCTACAGCATGCTAAATACCTAGGTAACAAGTGAACCAAAAAAATCGGCATCCTTTCCAAATACGGCAATATAATGCAACATGAACTGCAAAACAGCACATATTTATACCGTTTAAATACTTTAACACTTGTTATTAATTAATTATTCACAGTTCAAATGTGCTCATTTGTTTGAAAACATTTTCATAATGCTTTTAGAATACCACTGTTTCTCCATATGCAACATGTGAATCAAACAGCGTTCGTCGTTAGTTAATCCAACAACTGTGGCGATATTACAATTTTAAAAAATGGTAAAAAAAGTAAAGGTTGTCAATTTGTATAGCAATCTCGCGTACACGCCTCTTATGCGCTTTTCGCCACTGACTAGAGCCGCCGGTCGCACAGCCACCGCGTGCAGCCTGCAGGCGCAGCGGCCCCAGTCAGCTGTACAAAGGTCCCCACCTTCCGTAACCCATATAATGGGTTACTACTCATTTAACCGACCCCGGAGGGATGGCAGGCTGAGTTGGCCTTGTTGGTTGACTGATAGTGGACGCTTTACCCGCAAAGTGGTCAAACAGCCATCCATCAGTCTAGTGCAGGATAAGGAAAGTTCGCCGGCCAGGACCGACGTTCTAACCACTATGCTACGCCACCAACTTGCATAAAACAGAATCTGATCACATTGGCAGACGATAATAACGTCATTTGATGAAACGTTAATGAAATGTCAAGCAAGTTGAGTAAAATTTGCACATTATAATGCATATCAACACGGTGTCATTTTTTACCCACCCTGTAGATTGTGATTAGTGTATGCAGGGTGGGTTTAGAGGTAACAAAAATAAATTTAGTTACAAAAATTACAACCCATTTGCCAATACTGGTATACAGCCATGATGAACAAAGATTTATGTTTTTTCGTACAATGATTATATGCACTTCTGCTTCAAAATGCACTAAACTGGATCAAGAAACGGACGAAAGGAGACAGGATAGAAAAGAGAACGTGAAAAAGAAAGTAAAAATAAAAAAGGGAGTAGAAAAAGTGCAACCACTTTTCATCATCTAAACTCCCTAGCAAAAGTATTTTTAAGAACAAAAAGCCCCCAGAATAAACGTAGCAGCTATAAATTTTGACATTTACAACTGATGTTGGAAAGCAGTTGCCCATTACGGTTTCCACAACAATCCCACGACATTCCGAAATGAAAGACAGTCAAAATGCACAACAGCAAATAACCATTAGCTTAGATAACAGTTCTAAGTGAAAACGTACGTTCTTACACAACGATCAGTTTTTAGTTTTTAATTGAAATTAAACGATAATTCTTAGAAAGTTAACAAACAAAAATAACTAATAACAACTCAATAGCATAACAAGTGCCACAGCAGCACTGGCAGCAGGCTCAGAGCATCTGACGAATCATGTAGTTCAGAATTCCTCCGTGACGGAAATACAGCAACTCAACGTCGGTGTCAAAACGAACAGTCACCTCAAAACTTTGCCAGTCATTCACCTAAAAATAACAACCTATTCACTATAACAGATTGATTTTACAGATATCTAGACTTGCTGCTATGATTTTTTCCAGTTTTTCTTTAGATTTTATTATTATTATTTCTTTCCTTTTTTAGTTTATCTGACCTCAGGCAGCTTCTTAATTTTTCTATGTTTTACAATACAACTGTAAATCTATTTCGTTTGTCTCATTTCACCTCCATATATAAAACATTTTCAGCTCTTTTTAGTCTATATGCTCCATTACACTTATAGTATGTTAGTTTCCAAGTGCGATTCCCTATCATATCACTACTAGCTGCATTTTTAAAAAAATAAATCGATTAATAATGATAATGATAATAATGATAATGTCTAACAGTGTCAACTTACAGCAGAGCTGAACAGTCTATAACAATAAAATACGTCTGATTAAAATACAATTAAATGACTAAGCCTACATAAAATCATAATCGATTGGCTCATGCCTAAGTTGCATTCCAGGTGCTTAAAAGCTTAGCACACTGGAAAAGTCAACGTCAAAGTGAAATGGTCTAAAATCATTCGACTATGACTTTTTTTACATCAAAACCTATATACATTTAGCTTAAGCTTTGACTTTGACTTCTGAAAATCATTTAGCTTAAGCACTGACTTTATGGAGCTCGGTGGCCGAGTGGTTAGAGTGTTGGACTCAGGTCAACTTCACCAGAGCGAGAGGTCCTGGGTTCGATTCCTGGACGGACCCCTCAAAAATTGCCAGGCCTCAGGACAGTCA
>Ga0209367_1010269_pt1 | contig 12578 bp, 10 predicted proteins | sample WorMetLIZISLAND2_FD_187412 | JGI IMG/M metagenome (GOLD analysis project Ga0209367, IMG submission 187412) | Marine gutless worms symbiont microbial communities from Max Planck institute for Marine Microbiology, Germany - Olavius geniculatus... ... | reverse complement strand
GCGCCACCGTCGCCAACGCCACACGCGTCTATGGCCGATGTGTATTAGGGTCCCGATGGGCCGAGTCCAAGTGATATGCAATTTTCGAAACTATAACTACTGAACTGGAAATGCTATAGGCTTTCGCGAGTCTCGTGAGCTTTGCTCAAATTTCTTGTTATTCAACATATACAGAAGCTTTTTTAAATTTCGCGAGTAAAAACGCGTTTTCAACGTTTATAAGAATATTTTCCGAACGTTTATTTTATTTCTGGGTCGGATAATGTCAGCCGCAGTCAGGGCTGGGTTCACTTATCGATTCAACAACGCAGCGATGCTCCATCGCTCTTCGGTGGGTGTTCCTAGCTGTCCGTATTATTGCTGGTATGGCACACACGGAGCAACGGGGCAGCGAAGGCCGACTGTAACATAAACTGCGTGGACGGGACGGCGTCTGGTTGCTATTTCAGCGCCGTCGCGGTGGCCAGCCTCTGCGTACAGTAGCATGCTCCGGCGCTCGACTGTATGCCGCTTACCTGCGCCAGGTGCAAATTCATTCGATTGCAGCGATGCTCTCATTTTCACTCCAAGAAGCACAATCACATAAAATCCTTCTTGACTTGGACCGTTATGTACAGGACTTTGTTGCAACTTTTTCCGTGTAGATAAATAAACACAAACGTATAGACTTTACTATAAGATAGAAATAAAACGCGCTATGAGTAGAACAGAACTATAAAATAACAGCAAGGCTAAAATAACACTTACACCATACCTGGGAAAACTGGCGTCATAAAAACTAGACAAGTTCTGTAGGCATAGCGATATGCCCGCCCGGAGATAATCCATATAGGCCTATCTATGGCAATATCTATAGCAAAACATCGCGAAAATAATTAATCCATAAAATAGTATTTTAGTATATACTTAATATTGACTTGTGACTTTGTGTGGCGACTCGGATTGTTTTGTGGATTTTGGGTCATCTGGTAGGCTTATTCTTGAGGCCTATCATTAAGAAACTGAGTGGAAACTGCAGTCTGTATCTCAGGAAATTATGAACGGATTTCGTTGAAATTTGGCAAAGAGTTAGACGGAGGATCAGAGACCAACCACTGAGATTTTGGTGGCAATTCAATTCAAAATCCGAATCCGACGTCATGAATTTTGATCCGGATTTTTATATATATATATATATATATTTTTATATATTTTGTATATACACGGTGTTTAATAAAAAAAGACCCGTTTTGTTTTTTTTATAATTCACTCAAATGATGATCAATTTACACGAAATTTTTATCAGTTGTAGCTGAAAACATATTAATTCAAAATATTAAAAAAAATATGGCAGTTGATTAAATATTCTTTGCTAGTCGTGACGTAACGCTGACATTATCATGTGTCACGGGTACAAACTTGCTAGTCTCAACTGGTGCTGTCAGTTGCTACCCTGCATCAATGGTGAACTTAATCTGGTTCGCTGATGAAGAATGTTCATTGTGTCAGCACTAAGTAACATGGGATCATAAAATCAGGCGTCTTGTGATTCAAAAACGCAACTATTTTGCAAGCTCGGTTTGCTAGTGCACTGTCTTGCTCGAACATGTGAAAGTCCAACTATTCCCACAGACACGTATATGTGATTGTTTTGCATGTTTTTGTGGCTGCAACTGTAAAACTTTTAGAATTTGTCGTGAAGAAACCAGATTTTTCACCATCAGAACAGGGTAACAAGTGACAGCACCAGTTGAGACTAGCATGTTTGTATCCGTGACACATTATGACGCCAGCGTTACGTCTCGACTATCAAAGAATATTTATCAACTGCCGCATTTTGTTGAAATATTTTGAATTAGTATTTCTTCAGCTACAACTGGTAAAAATTTCGTATAAATTGATCGTCATTTGAGTGAATTATGAAAGAAAGAAAAGGGGGGTCCTTTTATGAAGCACCAGCTGTATTGAGTTCGTTGTGTTCGCCAGATGTCGACACTATTTTTATGGAGGTTAGCGGTCGCTGATCGCTTCTAGCTTTATAACATGCTATTTGTTTAGGACGAGACTTTTAGCCTATAGACAAAAGGCAGCTGTGTAAGACATAAAAATGTGTGTTGGAGTAGCCAAAACTGCTAGCTGTTAATTTGTTTATTCATTTAGCAACTAATTATGCAAAAAGCGGCCGAGGAGTTGAAGAAGCAACAAGAGAAGGAAGCAGAAGAGAAGAAGAAGGCGGTTGAATCACGCGTACCCAAGCTTCAAATCGATGGTCTCGATAAATGTGAGTTGTCGATTATTAAATTTTTTATTTTGTGGTAAATTATATTTTACTGGTGGCGATTTAATTTAGTATCCATTGTTCGCATCGGCGTAGTTACGCGACGTCTAGCCGGGTGAGTACTGCGATGGGTGACCGTTTCATTAAGCCACAGGGACAACTCAGCCTGCGCCCTGGCCATTGCTCGGCGAATAAGCAAAAGGAGTACTGACAATGCTCTCGGTTATCGTTATGGAAGAAACGGCGATTTCTGCGCAAAAGTAAGCTTTGTAGCGAGGACTGCTAGTATACTGGCCCAGTCGGTTAAAGGCGCTAGCTGTTGATGAAGCAAGCCATCCGGTCGACTTGGGTTGTATGCTAGCTTAATTGGGTCTAACCTTCGCCGGTTCGTAGCTTTTGAATGAAATGAACTTCCATGCAGCAAACGTCGTTTTGTGCGTTAATCTTCTTGTTTTTTTCTCAAATTGTATAATAAGGTCGGCAATCGGCAATCGGCATGAGTTAGCGTGTGTACGTATAAGCCTATGCAAGTTTTTATATTATGCGTCTGTATAGCTGGGCTGGAGAAGAAAGTACGTGAACTGTATGACGCCGTATGTCGTCTAGAGGAAGAAAAGTACGACTGGGAAGGAAAACTTGGTCGGCAAACAGAAGAGGTCTGTTGTTTGATGCTACAGTACTACTACAGGGTAGGCCAAAATGGGGTCACTTTGTTTACGGCTTGTAACTTTTGAAGTATCGATCAGATAAGCACCGAATTTGGTACAAATCAACGCTATTTCGTTTTTAACATTACTTCGTAATTTATTTAAATCAACCTTGGAAAATAAAGTGGAGTCATCTAGCGAATGATAATAGCCATAATGAGTAACGATTTTAGTGGTTTTTCTTAGTATAAGAAATATCAGTAAAAAAACGATCGCGCTCTGAATAAAGTTTTACGTCAAGAGAAGAACTGAAGCTCACAATATTTTCTGAGAAAATTTTTTGGAGAAAAATAGGGCCAGGTTGAAGCATGGACGGCTGCTGAAAACAATTAATTCCACTGGCGTGACAACGTCTGAAAGCCATCCCGCGATCCGTTCGCACTAATTTCAGAAAACATTGAACTTGTGAAAACTTGTAAAAGTGTTTTGCAGTGACTTTTGCACACATACAAAAATATCTAGGAAATTGAAAAAGAGATGGACATTTCACGGTCGTCTGTTTGGCGCTCTGTAAAGCACGATATTACAATATTAGTCGGATTAGTACTGAAATGGGCATACTGTTGAGGTATTTGACAAACCATTGAGGCCAATTCAGCTTAGCCATCCCTACATGAATCGGCCTTGTTAACGTTGGGGTTGGCGTTTAGCATGCGTTTTAGTGTGACGGAACTTTATACGTATTTCTGTGAATCTCTTTACAATTAAGCCTGACGTGGAGTAGCACTGGAGCCGGCCGACGTGTGAGCTGGCTGGCCAGCGTGTGCTCCGCCAGCTGCTAGTAAACATGTTTTTTTGCTGAGGATTTTGGCGAACGGTGACCTTTTAAACTGAAAATTGTCACGTCGATTATACTCCCATTATGAGGAACGTTTTCACCAATTTTTTCTACACCTTTCATTCTCGAGTTAGGAGCCAGTATGATACATCAGCCTGTCGTGCCCGGCCCGGTAGACGAGAGTAGGTCACTTCATAGGCACAGGTATCCCTTTTATGCGCGACAGCAGAATGCATCGCGCGTATTAGCCATCGTCTAGGCGTCCGTCCGTCCGTCCGTCCGTCCGTCTGTCACACTCGTGATCTGTATCAAAACGATGCAAGCCAGGATCACGAAATCTTCATTGTGGCTGCCCCAAGGACTATAGTTTTTAGTGACAAAATCTCGTGTCCCTGGGTGAAGGGGTTCTCGAACTAGGGCGTCAAAGAGGGGCACCCCCTTCTAAAAGACGTTATTTTGACCCTATTGGCTCTTCTAATGTGAAAATGGTTGCAGATAGGTGCACACGTGTTGCTTGTCATAACAAGCACTGGTGACAGGCTTTTTACATTTATCAATGACCTTGAACGACTTTGAACCTCCAAAAGAAGGGTTTTGTTGAATTTTTCGCAATTTTTGGCTGCAGCGCATATTTCAAGAGTGAAATGCGACAAAATGGCTGGAGATAGACCAAGAGAACCTGCACATGTAATTTTTAGCATTGAACGTAGATTTTAACTGTCCAAGTCGCGACCCCTTAGGTTTAAGGAGGCCTGCGCAAGCCAGCGTAAAAGAAGGGTACCCTTCTAAAAAGTGGTTATTTTGATATTGCCTCTTCTAGCGTGGAAACAGTTGCAGATATGCACAGACGTCCTGCTTATGATAACAATAGTGACGAGCTTCTTAGCAGTGTCAACATCGATGACCTTGAATGACCTTAAACCTCCAAAATAGGGGTTCTAGTATTTTTTTGCGATTTAGGGTTGCAGCACACATTTCAAGAGTGAATTTCGTACAAAATTATTATTATTTTATTGCATGCTGTACGCTGATTGCCAAAGTGGCAGGACCGCTGCTATCGCGCGTCACGTGAGCTTTTCTCAAATTACTTATCTGTTTTTTGCCTGGAGGACCATTTTGACCAGTCTCTTCTCACTCGACTGCACTATGTCGTTCAGCTATTGTTTTTCTCACCCCTTGTCGTCCTTCCCGGGCAGCATGCCCAATATGATGTCTTTTTCTAGATCGTCTTGTCTCGATACGTAACCAAAATATTTTAGTTTCCGTGATTTTGCTTGACTCATTATTCCCCTCTCTTGGCCTACCCTTCGTAAAACCTCAGCGTTCGTCACATGTATTGTTCTATACGTATGAGATGCACATCGCCCTTCTGTAACATTGCATCTCAAACACCTCTGTTTTCGCAGAGTTCTTTGTTCAGCGTCCACGCTTCAAAACCGTGTGTGACTATAAGCCATACCAGTGCTTTGATGAGTTTGTTGCTCATCGTACGAAACTTTTAGATTGGACTAGCTCGCTTAGTCTTTGGTACGGTACAGACGGACCGATGCACAAAACCCGTAATGCATTCTGTTAGATTGCCGCGTAAAAAAATAAAGAACGTGGTGGTGTTTGCGAAAATCCCAGTGATGCTACTACGCAAACGCTTTATATTCCACGTTTTAACTGCCTATTTGTCGCTATGTTGTTTTAGATAAACGAACTAAGTATAAAAGCGAATGACATCAAAGGAAGATTGTGAGTATTTTAAGCCATTTAATTAATCGATTATTTATTACAAGATTAAACCACACTTAGCTTGCATTGTTACAGTTTTCACAGTTTTCGGTTGCAGTCGTGCGTCACAAAGCAAACGACGATGTAGCCTGGGCAATTTAAGCGTGGTTTGATTACGATACCGCACTGTCTAGAGTGGTATAAGCTCGGACTGCGTCCTCGCTTACTTACTCCAGCAGTGCGGTATCTAGTAACACCAGCAATGCGGTATCGACGTCATAATGTGTCACGGGTACAAGCTTGCTTGTTTCAACTGGTGCTGTCAGTTGCTACCCTGCTTCGATGGTAAAATTAACCTGGTTCGCTGACGAAGAATGTTTATCGTGTCAGCACTAAGCAACATGGGGGCATGAAATCAGGCGTCTGGCGATACAAAAATGCAACCATTTTGCAAGCTTGATGTGCTAGTGTACTGTCTTACTTGAACATGTAAAAGTCCAACTATCCCCACAGACACGTAAATGTGATTGCTTTGCATGTTTTTTTTGTGGCTGTAAAGTTTCTGTAAAACTTGAAGAATTTGTCATGAGTGAACCAGATTTGTCACCATCAGAACAGGGTAGCAACTGACAGCACCAGTTGAGATTAGCAAGCTTGAACCTGTGACACATTATGACGTTAGCGTTACGTCACGATTAGCAAAAAATATTTAACCAACTGCCATATTTTATTGAAATAGTTTGAATTTGTATTTCTTCAGCTACAAGTGATAAAAATTTCATGCAAATTGATCATCATTTGAGTGAATTATAAAAGAAAGAAAAAGGGGTCCTTTTTATGAAACACCGTGTATAATGCTCATTAAGGCGACTTCTGACATGACCGAAGTTTTTTTTTCTACCGTCTAAATTAATAGTCATTGAGTTACGTTGAAAATTGCAAAATCTATCTCAAGCTGTTAGTAACATATACATCAACTGTTTCCATTAATTGCATTTTCAGTTCGAAGCCAATGCTCAAGAAATCAAAGAAGCCGACAAAGTAAGACATTTTGTAATTAGTTTGTGGCTATATTTTGAACATATAAAGTGAATATTTTAATAACTATGATTAAATGTCGCTGTGTACTGCTGAATATGCAAGACATACTACTGCTTTACTGTTTATCGCTTGTGTGTTTTTTTTGTTTGTTTATTCTATGACCTAAATTTGCGATAAATAAACATATATTTTAAAGTTACAGAAAATTTGATCAGGTAATTGATTAGTTGTTAATAATTGTTTGATTAATTTTTGTTTGATCCGTTAAAAATCAAAGCAAATTTAGGACTTTTTTTACATAATTAACATGACTTGTTTATGCATTTTGCACAAGACATGTCGTCTTATTTGTACCCTTTGTATAGCCTAAATAGTTTTGCAGTTTGCATTTCGTAAGCCATCACGGTCAGACACTAATTCAATTTCACATACCAAAACTGCATCATTGTCACTTTTGCGATTTGGCTTTAGTTTAAGAAAGGTAACAACTACCAGCAGTTGAATTTTGCAGTTTTCATGGTCTTCCTGATGACTACAAAAATTATTCAAAACTAGTCGATTAAGCGAAGTTAACTAACTTCCACAAAAGTGAACTTTTGGAAGTTGTTAAAGTTAGAAAAAACTTGCAGACATGCACGCCGTGCAGTGGCGTAGGGGGTCTACTCGTATTCAGAAATGTGAAAAGGGGGTCGGTCCGGATATGCATTTTCAAAAGTGGCCAAACACTATTTGTACTTCAAATTGTTTAATCAAATTATCTCATTGGTGATTTCTGACAAATATATAAATATGAATATATGAATATGAATACGCTTGCGTGTGTTGACTGACAGAACATTTGACATTGAGGCAATGAAGAAATCGCGGATGATGGCGACAAGTTTAAAATCAACCGGACAGCCGAAATTCGCTCTGGAAGAAGAGGTTCAACACTGAATAATTTTGTTTGCGCAGTAATTTTTGCTACATACGAAGTATGAGATCAACGTTTTCGAGTAGTATTCATTAGATTTTGGTGCATATTTCGAGAAACTTGTCTTTCGTTATTAGTTAGAGTCAGTGTTTTTGTAGAAATACAATGACGACATAGAAAACGGCTGGTTGCCGTAACAACAAGGGTCAGTAGCGGTAAATTTAAATGACACCGTCAGAGTGACCGACCCCAAAACCCCCTGTTTGGTGCAAACGTCTTGCAAGTATCTTTTACAGGAACCGAGTTATACCGTTTTAAAGTCCACATAGGCCATAATGCAATTTTTTAAAAATTTTAGTGGTAAAGTGCGAGTACATATAAACTTTTCAAAAAATGGTTTCCTGATACAATGCACACTACAAAAAATGTATAAATTTAGAAATCTCCACAAAATTTCTACGAACGCTGTGAACCGAACTGTTTTCTGCGTGTACATGGTTTATGCATGTTTTTATTTCTGAAATGTACATGTTCATGCTTCTTATTTTGTCTGTATCTACCTGTCCTTATGTTTTGTGTGGTTTTGCTTTTATCCGAAAGTAAGCGCACGGATTCGTAAATCGCGAATGTAGCCTATAATGTGCTTGTAGGACAAAGAGAAGAAGCCGGACTGGGGCAGTGAACTGAAACAACACAAAGAGTCAACAGATGCTGCTGAAGAGGAACCCGCAGAAGAAGAGGAAGAGGAGGAGGAGGAGGAGGAAGAGGAATAAACAAACGTTCATCATCATACTGCATAAACTGATCTTCCGCCGCTTGTTTGTTTCGTTTTCGTGCAGAAACAACAAAAAACCGATATTCATGTGAGCCCGTATGTTATAATATAGGCCGCTGCACTGGCTGTAGTTAAATATATAAGACTTGCTACGACTCTACTCTGGAGTGTTTTTTCCTGGTTCGGTGCTGTCTGTCGTATCGTCGTGATGTCGGTTAACCGATCCGCTGTAAACTTGCTTCTAAAGTCTGCCTCACTAAACCGTTTCCAGTGTACAGCATAATGATTGCTAGTGCGGCCGACCGGCGGCCGGCGCGCATTCGAAATATTCCTCGGATCGATGGGCGCCGCTCGTAATATCTTGAATAATAATAATAAGAAGAAGAATAATATAACAATAGGCCTATTACAACTCTTAATAATGATAATGCTAATAATTCAACGCGTATTACGTAGCACATAGCCATGCACTAAGTCGCCGTAGTCGTAGTAGATTTCTTTTCCAAATATTTTATTATCTTTTGTGATGAGACTAAGTTGTTCCTGTCTGAAGTTTATATTTTCCAGATTTGACTCACATTCAATGCGGATGTAGAAATATGATACCCAGAATTATTATTATTGTTCTTAGTCGCGAAGATTTCTTGCGATACGATCAAACGAGTGCATTCAGCGGAACGTCACAGAGATTTAGAGATGAGACTGTTGTGTGGCCGAGACGTTAAGCACGAAGCATCACGTGACGAAATGATTTAGCTCGACGGAAATTCCGAAGAAAGGAAAAATTATCGGCGTTTGTCGTCTTGTTTTTTTAGATGAAACTAGGCAAGATTTCAATTAGAGCTCAGATTAGTAATGTTTTTTTAATCGCCTTTTACCGACTTTCATCCAGATCAACTACAAAGAAGTCTTAGAAGTGATGTATCTGCAATTCTACACTGCGTCTCGAAAAAATGCCACTATTTTTTGAATTACTCAGTAAAAAGTTGGCTGTTTTATTTGATGCTAACGACTATAGTTTTGCCCACCTCACCTAAATACTGTTGCTACTGTTATTTTGTGAAATGCGGAAGTCGTAGTTTTGCCCTACAAGAACAAATTCACGCTTAGCTACAATGTGCGCGTCTGCAGAATATGTGTTCTCAAGTGTTTTGATTGATTGATGGGCTGATTTAGTATGCTAGGTCCCAACAGTATTTACAGTATGGGCCAGATCTCAGGAGAGACTCGTAATTTAGCATCAATTGAATTCACAGGATGAGTGTGAAACTGAAAAAAGTTGTACAAAACAGTGAAATTTGGTTGCGCGATACTTTCATTATGCACAATATTGTATTAACCTATAAATTACAAATGAAATGAAAATCGGTTAATTAGTGTTAGAATGTTTTAGTGTAGACTCAGAAGCTGACAAACGGAACATTTGTAACTATTTTATGAAAAACTGCAGACGTGCAGTAAAGGATTGTAAGCGTGTTTTCGAAACTTATCGTGCAGCAACGATTTTCTGTGATTCTGCAGTAACAGAAATGCACGGCTGGTTAAACCAGGTTTGTTTGAAAAAAAACTAATGGGTTCTGGGGGAGGGCTTTTAGGTTTTGGAGTGTTTTTCAGATCTTTAGGGTTTTTAGTGTACAAAGAAAAACGAATGCAAAAATACCGTTTAAATACGACTCTGGAAAACATTATATACACCATTTTCTCTGTCACATCATTTTTTGTAAGTAAAACTGCCTACTAGTAGTCATGCACATATGGTATCATTATAAGTAATTTATTGCAGAAGTTAAAATTCACGATAATATGAGACTGCAAGACACTCTGTAATTTTATCTGCAGAACAAATAAAATGTCCTAAAATTTGGACTTTTAAGGCTAAATAAATTTTTTAAAAACCTACTTAATAAACAAGTAATGACTTACAGTTGATCCAGATTACAGAAGAATTTTCTGCCTGCAATCAGATGCGTATTAGCCTACAGCTACACTGCACTATGACGTTACAATTTACAATTAGCCTATTCCCTGGCTCTCTGTACTTATTCCCGACCGACGTTTAAAAAACAACAATTTTCTAGCCGCATGCTGAAATGTAGCCACACAGAAAACAAAGGAAACGGTTGGAAAAACAAAATGACCAAACACCAACTCAATGCCAGTGAATGGACATTTGGGTTATTCCTGTCTAATTCTCTGTTCTGAAGTGTTGTCCGAGATTCTCGGACGAGCTTCGCTTACCCTTCGGACGACACGACGGACGACGCGTCCGATTTTCTCGTCCGAGATTCTGATGAGCATCTTTTGACTCACGGGCAAAAAACCTCGTCTGAGGAAATCGGCACCAAAGAGTGCAATAGCCCGGTTCGGTGTCCTTTTACTGTTACCTGTATTAATAAGTTGAAATCAGTGCAGTGTTTTTTGCTAAAAGGCTACTGGGTCTCCATAAGTACTCATATGAAACTCGTCTAAAAATGCTTGGGCTAGAAGGACTGAAAACAAGAACTTGAAACATGCTGACCTTACTATGTGTTAAAAAATTGTTCACCAGTTGGTTAATGTTCCCTTTAATTAGTTTTACGCGCGAGAGCTAGCATAGCTATAGCGCGTATTAGCTACGGTAATTCTGTCTGTCCGTCTGTCCGTCCGTTACGACCCGGTACCAATTCAAGACCAGGTGAAATAGAGATTTCCGGTTTTCACTATATGATAGCCTATTGTCTCTAGTATTTCGTGACAAAATTTCATTCTGATGGGTAAAGGGTATTCCTTCGAACGAGGGGGCAAAAGAGGGACACCCCCTTAAAAAGCGTTATTTTACCGCTATAGGTTTGTCTAGCGTGAAAAAAGGGGGTTTTACTGAATTTTTCGCGATTTTGGACTGCGACACGCATTTCAAAAGTGAATTGCACCAAAATAGCTGGAGACAGACCAAAACAACTTGCATATGAAATTTTCAGCATTAAATGTAGATTTTAGCAGTCTAAATCCGAATCCTTTACTTTCAAGGAGAGTTGCGCAAGCGGGTATCAAAGAGGGGTACCCTTCTAAAAAGTGGTTATTTATCCGCTGTTGGCTTGTCTAGCGTGAAAATGGTTGCCGATAGGCACAGACATGCTGCTTATCATAACAAGCGCTAACGACGAGCTTCTTCGAAATGTCAACATCGATGACTTTAAATAACCTTGAACCCCAAAAATATTGGTTTTTAGTGATTTTTGGCAATTTTTGGTTGCAAAAGAGTGAATGCGACGAAATGGGTGATAGACCAAGATTACTTGCGAACATGAACTGCTGTAGGCTCTCGCGCGTCTCGTAAGCATTAGCTCAGATTTCTTGTTTTAAACTAGCTCAGTACAACAGTACACGTGGTCACCCACTACAGTTGTTTTATCCTAATTCTCGTATTAATGTGCGTGCTAATTTTTTCTCAGTTCGTGTTATCACACTGTGGAATCGTTTGGCAGCTGCTCTAGTACAAGACAAGAATGTATCTGCATTTAAGACTAGGTTGCGATCTCTTGATTTATCGTATGCATTACTGGGCAAGTCTTAGGTTATCTCTGAGTTTAAGTTTTTAAGCACTGTAGTTCATGTATGTTTTATATTATTGTCACGTTTTATTGTATTTTATATTTAGTCCGCCCGAAAACGATAGTTTTCGGAAGGACTTCTGTTTTACTGCTGATGTTTTTTTGTCCTCGCGAAATCTCCGAGATGCGTGGGCCGACCGGCGTGAAATTTTGCACGATGGTCAGTACTAGGCACTATTTTATAATGCCGGTCCAAAATTTTGGGGGGGCACACCCCCAAAAAATTTCAGGGGCGAAAAACATGCAAAATTTAGCCCGATTTCGGACGACTTCGAAGTTCGGCGGCGAATATCTCCGAAACGAATGAAGATATTCAAAATCGGATAGTCATTCCGTGTATGACGATTCCTCCTGCGTTAGGCGAAACAAGTACGGTGAAGTTTGGTCCAGTGACCTTGGAGATTTAGACGTGAAATCGTACCCCCTTAAAGCGCAATTTTCGGAATACCATATTTCGGCCCCTAGGGGGTGCTGCGCCCCCAAATTTTTACACGCGCTAGAGAATGACCAAATCTTACTAGCGTACCCCCCACCGGGGACGGCGGCCCCCCTTACAACTTTTTTCAAAAAAGGGTCAAAAATTGGCTTAAAATGTAGCGTATTAGACGAAGGATCTTTGGAGCCAAAAAGAGTAGCTTCATGAGACTTGCTGCTAGATGGGGGTGATAACGCGGGTACAACTTTTAGGGGGCACCGCCCCCTTAAAATTTGGGAGTGCAAAAACGCGCAAAATTTAGTACGTTTAACGACAACTTTCGACTTTAAGCACAAATATCTCTGAACTGCATAGGGATATCAACA
>Ga0209367_1010268_pt1 | contig 12580 bp, 5 predicted proteins | sample WorMetLIZISLAND2_FD_187412 | JGI IMG/M metagenome (GOLD analysis project Ga0209367, IMG submission 187412) | Marine gutless worms symbiont microbial communities from Max Planck institute for Marine Microbiology, Germany - Olavius geniculatus... ... | reverse complement strand
GTCTTGGAAAACGCCGTTTTTAATGTACACATAGCCCCAAAATAGCCCAAAGCACTATTACGCATTTTTACGAATTTTTACGCATTTTAAAAAATTGTTAAAATTCGCGAATTTTTACGCATTTTAAAACCGCAAGTTACGAATTCTCGAACCGCGTCCCTCGTCATGGACACGGTTAGCGCAATCTACACAGAATCATATCGACAACGACTTGACTTGAACTTCAAAGCAGCTGTACAGACCGTTAATGCTCACCTAAACCAAAATCACACTTTTCCCGAATTTTCATTTCTCGCATTTTCAGTCGCCCCACGAAGACATGACGATATACGTTGACATGACAGACATGAGAGTGATAATGTGAGAGATAGTAACTATAGAACCCCGCAGGTCGACGGCGTACCAGCGCGTAACAGCCAGCATCTGATATCAAACACCGACTTGATTTATGACAACACGTATAAGTTGCACAATATGCCGGGCGCACGGTTGGTCTATATATTAAATTGCGGGTCGTCCGATTCCGTACAATAAAGACACCATTGAACGTGATGGTATATAAGACGACGGCATGTCCGCCCGACCTCTCGCGGCGATTATAACAAATATATCTACGAGCTGATACGTCGGCTACGTTAACGCCGTCAGATGTAATTCATCAACCCCCTGTCTTCCGCCGAGGGATGCAGGAGGAGAGGCGCCCTCCCCCCAGACGCAAATAATTATGTATTTTATCGAGCGGTTGTCGTTGTCGCCCCAAGGCACGACAGATCTATATATAATACGCTCGGTATTCTATTGAGAACTGACTGGACTGACTTGTCGTCATCTAGACGTATCAGACAGTGTATTATATCTGTGTCCGCCGACGGCGCGAACAAGCTCCTTATATGAAGCTACGTTGTCGGTCAATCAGCAAGTCGTCATGCGGACAATGTACTCGCCTATGATGCAGTCTTTCTATTCAATGTTCATCATCTGTTTGCACGACATTATTCGATACATATTAGTGCGTAGGCTGCACTGTCCGAGAATTCGTCAATTGTTCGCCGTTCGATAGAAGTTTACAATACCGATATGCGTTTATAATATGCGATTTATGGCACGCTTCGCCTCGTGGTATATATTTTGTGGATTAACAGCGCAGTTGATCAAGTCTCCCGTATCGCCGATCTCTGCCTCGGCGTGTGATGGCTTTCGTTTTTAACGCGCCACAGCATGTAATGCTTCGCGCTTCTTAGATGTCGTCGAGGCATCCGTCCGCCCGTCTGTCCGTTTGTCTGTCACACCCTTGAGCCATATTAAAACGGTGCATGCTATAGGATCACAAAATCTTCAATGTGGGCTGCCACAAGTACTCTAGTTTCTCGTGACAAAATTTCGTGCCCCTGGGTGAGGGGATTCTCCTCGAATGAAGGCGTTAAAGTGAGGTACCCTTAAAAGTTTTTATGTTACCGCTATTGGCTCGTTTAGCGCGAAAGCGGTTACATATATTCACAGACATGCCGCTTATCATAACAAACATTAGTGACATGCTTATAAATAGCTCGCTGCGCACAAGTCATTTTAATTATCGCATAGAATTGATAGTGTATAATCTGCCGTCGTTAATTAGCACAAGTTGAGAATTCTCACAGCGTTAGTCAAGGCATCCATGACGTCACTAGTCTATTTCCGGTTCCGGTTGCAGTCACGTGACTGAAATGAGAGCCGTTGGTTGTTTATAAATCAAATCAACGTAATTATTGGAGCCATGCAGTTTGATTGGTCGCAGAGCGGTGGCGTGGGAATATACTTTGTATAAAAATTGATTTGCGTATATTTACGGAAGCGCTTTGAAGTTAACTGCGACCTGTCCGCACAGATGTCAGTGCAGCGCAAAAATGCTGCTGTCATTACGAGTCACGTTGATCACAGCCGGTGTCACATTAAAATGTCTTCCCCATGAAAAATCCGCCCGGGAGAGATAATCACGGATTTGATATGTCTCCCCGGTATTAAAATATTGCCTGCCCCATAAAAAGTTTTTCCATTACAGAATCGCCTCTCCCGTTTTTTTCAGAAAAGTCTCTCCCGGCCGACAATTTACCAGTAAAAATCCGTTCCGTCTGGGCGACCGCCGGGCGGGGCGGATTTTTGCCGGTAAATTGTCGGCCGGTGGTAACTTTTCTGGAGGGCGATTTTATAATGGGACACCGGCGTGACGGCCTGCGAGCGACTTAATGCAATGCAGTAGTCGGTGTCTTGATGTCATTTGCTGGATCCTCGCTATATGATGTCAACTGATTCGCGTATAACTGCATGCGTGGGGCACATTTTATCGCCAGGCGTCAGCGGCCGGTGTCCCCAACCCCTATTTTCTTTGATGATGCTGCAAGTATTCTGTCAGTGCGTCTGGCCCGTCCGTGATCGTGTGACGTTTAATGCCGATTTCCTCGTGTGAGGTGTTGTTTAGGCCGCCGAGGTTTTCGAGGTTTGAAAACCTCGTCATAGGAAATCGGACGGAATGTGCATGCTCATTCTTTCCGATTTCCTCGGACGAGATTTTTGCCTGTTAGCTAAAAGACGCCCATCAGAACCTCGGACGAGGAAATCAGTGCGAGTATAGCCACGGCTTTATACGTATAGTCTGTTCTAGCTGTAAACGTATAGCACGTGATGTGGCACGTTTATGATTGTTGAATACGGCGCAGACTATAACTATTGAATACTCCGTCGTCTTTTTACTACCGACATCATCAATACTGGTTACCATTTAGCCGTAATAACAAATTGCTGCTGAAAACACTCGTGTGCGTCGCTTACTGTGTAATTTGTCGGACAACAGACCCCAAAACGACTGACCAATCACGGTATCGGCCTAGTCAAGCGTTACACGTACGCCACGATACGCTTCGCCCTGATACGAAATCGATCGTCGACACAGATCTGCTATAGTGCATGTGTAAATAACATCGTGATACCGCGGTCTGTCTGTACATTCAAATCCGTGACTGCGTCTTTGACGCGCTTCTAATTGAAAGCGTTAACTGTGCACGCACAAACTTCTCAGCGTTTGATTTTTGAGCGTTTGATTTTTTTACTTACTTACTTGCTTACTTATTTACTTTAGAGAGTGCTGCGTGGCAATAGGCACAACTTCGGAGCGAAGCAAAACAGCGTCAGTTAATAAATAATTGTTAACGCTTTTCATTCACTTTGGTTCGTTTGACTGGCAGAATTAATACTGCCCGCGGTAGCGACGGCAATGTTGTTTTCATCATCGTCGCCAATTTGCTCCGTGTACACGATAACTCACAACTTCTAGAACTTAGAAGCTTATTGATCAAGGTCATGCGTCAAAGGCCAACGTCAGGTTTTGTGTGTTTTTGTGTGCGTGATACTGCGGCTAACCTTGGGCAGTATTGGGCAGTATTTAGCCTAGAGCAAGGCTTGACAGTTTCGTTTATTGTTGTGTTTGCAGCTCTACGACATGTCTCCGGATCCCAAGAGAAAAGAGTTCCTGGATGACCTGTTTTCTTTCATGCAGAAACGAGGTCAGCTGCTTTTGCATATTCGTAATTATTCACTATCTTTTTACCATTAACTTCATTATCACGCTAATTTCGGTAATTAGGCCTATCGGTGGAGACAGGGAAGCAGGTTCTCTTCGAATTTTTGCGCGGGAACATTAATTACTTCATCCCTTCTTCCCCCTAAGTACATGAAAGGTGATTTGGGGTCACTGAGTCTGATACCCTCTTTCTCAGCGTCGTGAAAGTTGTTTTTAATTTTTAAACGCCAATAAGCCAAAAATTAATCGTTAGCAGATGGGGCTGTGCGATGCCTCAGACCTCACTCTGACCTGAAACTGGCCAACAAGTCACACAACATTAATCTAGCCACTACGCATACAGATGATCACTGATCATTAACAGTCGGATTTTTAGTAGTGCAAAAAATTTGATTGAAATGCCACGGAAAACGAAATTTGTGGACGTCTGTCCGGTATACAATCACTGCAGTGACTACGTGGAACCAGTTACGCAGCTGCTCGGAGAGCAGATCGAAAATTAACCGAATACGTCGGGTTAATAGGATCCCCAGGGACCGATCAGGGGGGGGGCACCCAATAATCAGACTGCATCGGGGCATGACAACTGGGTGGTCAGTTGAGACGGTATATTACAGTGATGCATTGGCGTCGCCAACTATGGATGGGGCGCTGTGGCGGGGGCGTTGAAAATGCAGGACCTGACATTGACGGACCTCCTTCTTTCTCGTCCTGCTCTGTTGGCCAGGCGGCGAAGTGATGCTCAGCTTTGCAGTATCAGGTCGTAGGCCTCCTGCAGAATTTTCATATGCGGAAAGTCTGGAATAATTATGAAGTAAATAGGCCTACAGCTAAAACGAAAGCTTAATATTGATTATTTTCGCATCAAACGAACACAAAAGTTTGAATATATAAGTATATTTAATTTAAATGCTTATTGAATGCCAAGGCATATGCCAAATTTTTACAAGTGCTCAGCGAATGAGAAGGCAATTGCCTCGGCGTGCGTCAACGTATAAGTAAGTAAGTAAAGTAACGTGAATTTGTGTAGCGAATAACGTTTGAATATCTCTAATATGCTCACATGGTCATCGTCCTCATTACAGTTTGTTTAACAATGCAGCAACAGTTTGGTCCACCACTGTTAGGTCCTGCATTTTCAGGCGACCCGCTGCGGCACGTGCTCCCTCCTTCCTATACGCGACTTGCAAATGTGTAATTTTTCAGCTTACTTCAGAGTCGCTCAAACTTTAGTTGTTCGACTCCAACTGCATGGTTGCCTGATGCCTATCCATGCAGCAAAAAAAAATCAACGTGGCGTATTGTGCATAATTTCGCAGTTACTGCCAGTTATTGCTTGTTGCATGAACATCAGAATATTTTCTGTGTCACCCTTAAATTATTAGGTGGAATCGATTTTTGCAGCGCAAGCGATTCCGCTTATCTCGACACATTTTTCCGCCTCGTGGTCTGTCTGTCTGTCGTCTGTCGGTCACGTGCGTTTGGCAGGTCCAATGACACATTGTGTCAGATGGGGTTTTTGACTCCCAAGGGGAAGGGGAAATTCGGGGGTCGAACTGCCAGCCTAAACATGCAATTGCTTCCAACTTATACGAAAAAAAGATGAATTATGTTTCACAAGGTGGCAGCATCGATCACCGATTTCGCCTTTTTTATCAAATTACGCTGGTCCTCGTTTTCGTTTAATTGCTCCCCCTGGCACCAATCCTGCGACGCCATTGCAATGACTGCAATGATCGACGATAGCGAGTGCGCGATGAGTGCCAATTACAAGTCGTTCATTGAGTCGTCTCTTCAATCTTCGGTCGGTCACTCTTGCGATTTCCCAGGACAGACGCGCAATTGCCGTGACAGATGACAGCAGAGCGCCGCGCGTGAAGAACGATTATAGACTACAGTATACGCTCTGATATCAGTGATCTGAATCCAACACGGGCCGGTATTTCACACTTTCTGTACATGACTTATCAGAATTGCACAATTGTATAGGTTTTCCAGATGTGTGCGAACGCCTTATTTGAACTAACGTATTAATAAGGGAAGCTTAGAAATTAGAGTCAGTTTTTGGTGCGAGGAGGGGCTCGAAACTTAAAACGTAATTTAAGAGTGATACTCAAAAATATTATAAAATTCGTGCAATAAACGGTAAAAAAGCTACAGAAGGCTTACGCCATAATGACTTTTACTGGATAGCCAGTTACATAGAGTTGAATGTCACAATTTTTGCGGCTTTGACGTTCAAGTTAAACAATTGGAAGTTAGGGGGCACGTTTCGCAGTGTGCCATGTAGCTGGCGACACCAATGCGGTGATAGAGAAATGAAACTAAAAAACTTTAGTGAAACATTTGGAAGAACAAGGTATTTGAAGGTAGAAGATAATCGTCATAGAGAGATGACGACAGCAGCGATATCATTTCTGCAAGCATGATCGTCATGGTCGGAAGTTTTCTCAAGAAATGTTACGCCAGAATGAAGCTTCATTATTCGCATTTTTTCCCAGAGAAACGTGCACAGGCTAACCACTGGCTACGACTCTATATATCATACCGCGGACAGTGTGCCGACAGACGGAAAAGAAAGCATATCGTTCGCAGTCTCCCTGTGTTTATAATATACAGTTCCGGGTCAAATCTAATGCGTATTGGCAAGATGGGGTGACATCCGGGCATCTACAGCTGCAGCTGAATCAGATTATAGCTAAGCAACTTGAGAGAATCGCGACATCTTTTCCCATCGTTTCTTTGCACTACGACCTCTACGTTGTCCGTTACTAGATCTAACTTAATCAGTTTTTCAGATGTCGCAATATGAGATTGGCCTTGCTATACTTGCGGCCTGCTAGTCTCGGCGATCGACCGGTTGAACGGGTGCTCTCAGAAAGATATCGAAAACCCGACTAAACGCTGCTGCTGCTGCTGCTGCTGCTGCTTCAGACTACTTCTGGTTTCTATTAATTGTCTGCCGCATCTAAAAGCCTCTAAAAGTCTGAAATAACAATATCGACGTGACGCTAGTATAACGGCAATATTGTCGACAACAAGTCGTCGCAATGTCAACGTCAGCGATAAGACCCAAACTCCACTGGTTCGATTTTGCCCGACAAGTCGCACAACAAGCTGAATATACTACATCTGGACGTGTCGCGTTTTATTTTATGCATGTGTTGTGATGTTGAAACTGCTTACTTATTATTGACGCGCTGCTGTCTGTCTCTCTGCCTGTCACGGATGTATTGTGGCTAAACGGTAAGTCGTAGGGGATTCGCCCATGGGGATTCGGCGCTGGCAACTTTCTGCATGCTGTCAATAGTAACCATGTCTTTATCTGCAACGGTTTGGCCGCAATTTTCAATGGAATTTTTCAAGCTATCTACTGACCATATCTCGCAAACGGTGAGAGATAGAGCCAAGGTTACTATTAGTCACTGATAGGAAGTGGCATATACGTTCTTTCAGATGACATGAAAATCATCGACCTTGGACGACCTTGAAGGTCAGCATACTGCAGCAGGAAGTGTATAGGCTGTAGCGCGTTTCCCTAGTGACAGCTGGGCTTTGTTGTTTGTTTCGTACAACAAGGGATATAGAAGTCCGCAGCAAGTCGAAAATCTGCAGCAAATCCGTAACAAATCGAAGTATAGGCCCTATAGTGGAGTTTGGGTCGAACTCTTATCATCATTCAGACTCTTTAGCTGCAGATGCATGATGACAGTTGCAGTGTACTTTGCAAGTTTGCGGTAACAGTTAAAGCCCAATGTGTCTAAACAACGTCGTGTCGTCCATCCTTGCATGGCATCCATGAGTCGCATTATCAGCTGTACGAGTGTCTGTCGCAAAACATCGCCGCAGCAGAAGCGCAATGCGCAATGGGACACGCACGCTGAAATAGTGATTTGTGACAAGACCCGAGTACCCGGACCCTATTCCAGAATTTATTATCTGGTTCCAACTGATACCGTTTTTGGACTAAATACTAACGAAAACAATGGAAATCGCACTTGTGGCGAAGTTCTGCACTGCAATGGAGATTAAGCCATTTTGACGGACGTTTATGCGTATTTAATATCGTAAACGCATTATTGACGTTTTATTCGAAAAAATTAGTTTTGTAAAAAAATATTCGTCAATTGCGGTACGTACGTGTCATTGAAGTGTAGGCCTAGTTTTTTTCCTCAGTTACGTGAAAGTTGAAACCAGGTCCGAGTACCCGGGTAATTGCAACTGAGTACGAGGTTCTTAAAACGGGTAACGCTGCTATATTTATAGCTCCGTGGTAACGCTGCAGATCACTATACCAAGTGACATCTAGTTGGCTATACTCTGCAGGACGGGTGTGGTGTGGTGTGGTGGCCGTGGCGACATTGCTGGATGAATTTGATAACAACCTGCTATGACGTTCTAGCGATCAGACTGTAGCCGAAGACGGACATTGACATTCCTAGCTGCAGTTCGGTCGCCTTTCGTACCGGATTATCACTGCAGCGAGTTAAGGTGAAAAACACATTGAGACATTGATCTCTATGAGACCTATACGCGTATATCGGACTAGCAGACTTGAAGTTGTCTGACACATGTGTATCTATTCTATAGGCATCGGATGACGTGCTGTGTATACGTCATTAGCTTTAACCATCACGTGTATATCTGTCATCGTTCGTTCACACGATTTGGTCGTTCTCCACTGGTCGTCTCCAGCCAGCGTATAAGATGCTTATGAACGAGTATAGAAGATTATTAACCAAAAGCGATCGCATATCTCAAACCTCAGCGCCGAGGACCGTGCTGCCATTTGCTTTCCGCTTGGCCACTCCCTTCCAGAGTGTCGTGCAAAAATTCGTCCAAAGATTCACGTAGGCCTATCCGGTTTCGAATTCGCATGGAAGAATTTTTGGAAGATGAAATTTTTGAAGGATATGGCTTATTTGGTCCCAGGAACAATTATTAGATTTTACTATTGCAGAACATGCCGTACAACGGATCGACAGCATCTTGACATGCAGCTTGTTTTAATGACAACTCGTCGTCCAGCAAGTCCACCACAAATCTGAATATGGCGGAGCTGGGGCTTCATACGCATGCGCCTCGGGTGTGATTTGAAATACCGCTGCGCGCAATAAATTGGCGTATAATGCAGCATATTTCTGGCAATTTCCTGCACGTCTCATCTGGTACTGCCCCTGCAGTCGCCGTTCGCAGGGGCGTCCACTCCATTGCCAGGCGAAAGCAGGATGCTTCCTGGAAAATGTTTGAGAAAAGTAAAAATAGCAAACTTGGGGAAGGGGTCCTGGTGGCGAATTGTTGTTTTAACTCTCCGCCCCGAAATGTGGGAAATAATGTTGCCACGAGATGCGTTTAGAGAACTTTGATAAATGTGTCAAAAAGCGTTTGAGGGCCGGACTCCGCTTTGGACCCCACTGGGGAGCGTATAGCGCACTCCTAATACATTCCCTAGCTGCTTGAACGTTTGTTATCCCGTTTGCCAAGATCGGTTATCCAAGTAATGCCTTCGTGCGAAAATCGACCAAGTCAAATAAGTCGCTTATTACAATTTTTGCACGAAGTCTTAATTTATCTGTGCACATGACAACGTATACGAATAGTTAAACTCAAGAGCTATAGATCGATTGGGTTGGTGCGTCTTGGGGGTGAACGAAGATAGTTTCCTGGCGCTGAGGGGGGTGGAGTGGAAGCCCCTGGCCGTTAGTTCTCTCTCCAAGCTGCTGCGCTGAACGCTGGTCGTTTACGAGGATGCGTTCTTGTCGATGCAATGCATGTGTGCATTCATCATTATCAAAACATGGCGCCTGCCGCGTCAGCCGTGTCGGCAGAGTCAGTCTACGTCTTGTGCGCTTCGATTTATAGCAGACAGCTGAATCTCGATTTCTTCCGTCCGTGTGCGTCCGCGCTCCGATGCGCTGCGTGCTTGTTTCTTGTTTCTTTGACTGCATCGCGCCGCGACCGAGCGACGAAAAACAGTTTTTCATATTCATCGATTGGCGTCAATCGCTTCCACACACACAGATAGACAGAGAGGCAAACACATCCAACAGTGGCGTAACCAACTATAGACCTACGCCGTTGGCGCCCGGGGCCCCGGAGGCAAGATAATGCACGATAGAAACTAAGGTTGCGTATTGGCATAATTGCTCTATGCGCAGTGTAACGGAAAGAGGGGTGAAAACACACTTTTGTAGCTTGAATTGTTATACTCGTTTACTTACTGAGTTCAGGAATTAATCAAAAATTGCACTATCCTGCGTCCGTTTATCTCCCCTGTATAGTTACGCCACTGACATCCGTTGACTAATAGTAGACCGTTCTATACGTTGGACCGCCTCATCTGCTCGTCTCGGCGTGATCGCTGAACCATCTGTCGTTCGTATAGTGTAATTACGGCAGTAATGTTCTGCGCTAGAGCTTCTTGCGTAGCCAGTCAATCGCCTCGTAATGCGACCAGCAACGCTACTGAAAACTCATCATCAGCTTCGACACTGTGCCACCTTCTACCTGCAGCTCGCTCGCTTTCTGCGTTTACTTACTTAATTTTCCAAGCAGATTTATGCCCGTGCTCGTATGGCGACCGTGATCAAGTGATACTGTGTAGTTTTGTTTTTCTTTTCATTAATATCTATTATTAGTAGCATTCTGATTTGCTTAACAAGTTAGCTACGATTTGCTATATATACTTTATTTCGCATCAAAGCAGCACAGACTGATAATAAGAGAGAGAGAAAAAAAGAAATACACACACATACTGTACAGTTAAAAAACACCCACACAAACATAGAACGACCATCTTAAATGACATATTTACAAGCATACAAGTATATATTGCGTTTTTAAAAAAAATTTACTATTGTCGATGGCGTACTAACAACAGAACTATAAGCTTACACCCATTGGAGTGATGTACTTACTGAATAGACCTATGGCACGACTTTTTTATTTTTTTCACTGACACACCGACAAATATGCACATTTGCAATGAAGTGACTGTTATTAAGCATTATGTCATACCCAGACTAATTTTTTTTCGAAACAACTGGCAATAATTTTCAGAAGAATTTTTTATGCGGTTAACCTATGACAGCAGATGTCAAATGCCAAATGTCATGAATAAATTTTTATTGCGTATCTTCGTAACAAAAACTTAAATGCGCTTAATCTCGATTTCTCTCTGAGAACCTTTGAAAAGTCGCGTCGGCACTCAGATGCAATTAATTCCAGCTTCAATAGTACGACGTTTTTTCAGACGGACATCGTATCGAGTGAATTATCTTCGTCTGTCTGTATAGGTTTACATGCGACTTTAGTGAACTTTCTGTCGCGTCCAGTCAAATGTCGAAGAGTCGTCGTGTTGATAGCTGCTGCGTACAGACATGCGTCGATCGAACGAGCTTTGAAGTTCAGAGAGGTAGAGAGAGACGCCTATAGACGTTGTTGTTGATAAGCCATTAATGATGACAGCTGGCTATCTGGCTGTCTGTTGATGGCGCCGCAATCAAGTCTTAGTTACATGGCATTGACCTCACTCAAACCGTGCAGTCGATATGGCTGTAGGAACGATTATCGCTGTTCATTCAACACGCCTCGAATGCGTGTCTGCATCCACGACAGCCCCTCGCACGCGTGCCACGCGTCCGCAGGCGTATCCAGGAATTGTCTTGGAGGGACTTAAAGGCACTCCCGAGACCTAAACAACCGCGCCGTAAACTCCTTCGGCCGGGTTCGGAGCGGAAAGTAACGAAGTTAGTTTTCTACCTTTGCGAATAATTGAGTACTGGGAGTTTTTGGAAAAAATTTCGGAAATGAATTTTATAAGAATACGAGGCAGAACAAATATTTTAGTATTCGTAAGGTCAAGTTATACGACAAAGGTGTGCTTTAAAGGTGCACGTCGATGCGGTTAAAGACAAATCGATTTGGTTCGGTTTTCGGTTATGCGTGCTCTGCCAGTCTTCGATTTTTTGCAGGTCGGGGGCTATTGCCGGTGACTGACCACTAGTCCGAATTCGACCAAGTTCCGTTCCGCTATAAGCTAAGGGGGGGAGCGACACCGCCATAGCCAAGGGCCACAGTATAGCCGAGGTCCATTGTAGCAAAAACTGCAATTTGTCTCTCCGTATCTCTATTCCGAACCCTCGCATTGTTCAGACTATTCCATGCGCTTCGTTGGACTATTGAACTGACCCCGCTGTTGCCTCCGAGTGTCCCCTGGCTACGCCTGTATGGACGCGTCCATCGTGTTCTCATGAAGCGTGGACAGATGTATGCGGTTTCAAAGCGTCGGTCGGCGTGCACTGCGTCTGTGATAGATGGCATTACATCGTTGTTGGATGTTCGTGGCCTGCGTGCTACACTACAGCGACACGTCGCAGTCGAGACGTACAGACTCAGCTGCTGCTGCTGCTGCCGGCGCGTGACGCCTATACACTTATCTCCATTTATCGGGGGCGCTGAAAATGCAGGACCTGACGTTGATGGACCTCAGCTTGGCAGTATTAGGTTGTAAGCTCCCTTTTAAAATGTGAGGAGACAGCGGTGGGTTTGGGAAATGGAGTAGTTACAACCGAAACGAAAGTTTAATACTGCCCTTTTTATACTGAGCGAACGGAAAAATTTGAATAAAAATCAAAATGCTTATTGAATGACTAGGCATAGGCTTATGCAAACTTTTACAAGTGCTCAGTTAACGAGTACGCAGTTAACGTCGTGCCTCAACGTAAGCAGTGGTGTAGCCAAAGGGGGGGGGCCCAGGCCCCCAATCCTGCAGACAAAACATAAGCATACGTATAAACTGCACAAAATTTGCCAATTTGGTCAGTTTATTTTCGGGAAAATAATTAAAATTGTTGCCACCAGATCTCATTTTTAAGCTAAAATGCACCAAATTCGTTTTCGGCTAGGGATCCGCCCTAGACCCCGCTGGGGGAGCTCTCAGCTCTCAGCTCTCAGCGCTTTCCAGACCGTCTAGCTGGATTTTAGGGGGTCCTACTTCTAATGGAAGGGAGGGAGGAGAAGAGGGGA
>Ga0209367_1010266_pt1 | contig 12581 bp, 7 predicted proteins | sample WorMetLIZISLAND2_FD_187412 | JGI IMG/M metagenome (GOLD analysis project Ga0209367, IMG submission 187412) | Marine gutless worms symbiont microbial communities from Max Planck institute for Marine Microbiology, Germany - Olavius geniculatus... ... | reverse complement strand
AATTTCGTACTTGCGTTAACCCCCCAACCTAGAGCCGCGTCAAGTGCCAAAGTTTCGTCAAGCTACACCCCCTAACTCCGAAGTTATAAGCGTTAATTTATTGCATTTTTGAGCCAATTTTTGCCCCCCCCCTTTGAAATAAGTTGAAAGGGGGGCCCCCATTCCTGGTGGGGGGGTGCGCTAGTAAGACTTGGTCATTCTCTAGCACGTGTAAAAATTTAGGGGCGCAGCACCCCCTAGGGGCCAAAATATGGTCTTCCGAAAATTGCGCTTTAAGGGGGTACGATTTCACATCTAAATCTCCAAGGTCACTGGACCAAACTTCACCGTACTTGTTTCGCCTAACGCAGGAGGAATCACCATACACGGAATGACTATCCAATTTTGAATATCTGCATCCGTTTCAGAGATATTTGTCGCCGAACTTCGAAGTCGTCCGAAATCGGGCCAAATTTCGCATGTTTTTCGCCCCCGAAATGTTTTTGGGGTGTGCCCCTCGAAATTTTGGACTGGCATTATAAAATTCGGCCTAGTACTGACCATCGTGCAAAATTTCACGCTGGTTGGCCCACGCATCTCAGAGATTTTGCGAGTGGAAAAAAAAACATCATGCGTAAAACATAAGTCCGCCCGAAAACAATAGTTTTCGGGCGGACTAATAATGCCATTTCAGGCCACATCTTATCAAAGTTATTTACTGTGTGCTGTTGTTGCATTTTTGCTTGCTAATAGCTGCTGCTAGGCATGGTAGATAGGCTGATAGCTATTGGCTCAGGCTGACAACGTTGCTGTAAAAATAAATATGGTGGCAAGCCTTGCACAAGGCTTGAGAGTCTAGTCTATTCTGTGCTAAAATTTGCTGTTGAGTTGAGTGTGATATTGTGATTGCAGGTATAGATGACATGCGGATGTGTGAGATAAGTCTGCCTGACACCGGCTTGTCAACCAAGCAGGACGCTGAGATCTTAGAGCAAGAGTTTGAGCAGGTTCTCATTTCGTCTTACCCTTGTGTGACCATAATCTACATAACGAATCTATTGTATAAGTACGGTTATATATATATATATTTTTTTTTAATTTGTTCAGTTAGTTAGTTTGATTGATATAATTCTATCTTTGGCCAACTGCTAGCCTTTGGTAGTGGCTTGTGTTTCTCTGTTTGTTGTCTCTCATGCGTGTATTGTTGCTAAATGGTACGTATTAATCGGAAAACTGTCTAATGATGTAAATAGGGTTGCTTAACAGCTATTCAGCGGTACCACATTGGACCTCATACAACCCCCAAATGGGTGTAATTTATTATAATTAATGCGATATAATGCCTGGCAAGATGACTCTGTGCATTATGTCTGTTTACTAGCGTTGATTGTAGCATTCCAGCGCTCTGCATTAATGTAGCATCAGTGGAACTAAAAACACTGTGTCTAAAAAAACGTCCCATTTTATGATTGTCCATATCTTTGTCAAATATTGACCGATTTTCAAACTTTTATCACTGGCAAACTTTGTGGACAAGTAGCAGAGTGTGATTATTAAACAATAAACATACCACCACACCTTAACTGTGTCTTGAGCTACACTACCATGTGAAACTTAAATTGTCAAAAATCACTCAAATCCTAGTAATAGATATGTAAAAAAATTATTTTCTAAAAACAATTTTTCCACAATTTTTATATTAATAGCTAATAATGTTTAGTTTTTTTATACATTTCTTGTGTTTCTAAACAAAAGCAGATGATATTATTGTATAAAAAAAAACAATTTTTCATGCAGTGACAATACACAGGTAATGTAATATGCATTTAGCAATGGGGACAAAGCTTTTAACTTGGAACTTTTTCGAGTTTAAAAGGTGAGTTTGCAAAGAATACTGGCAAAATTTCTGAAGGTAAACAGAAACAGGGAAGGACTGGGACACATTACTAAAAAGATTTGGATAACAGGAAGGATGACATAGGTGGTAAGGTCAAGTGTTGACCTTTCCTAGTGAGAGCTAGGTTTCTTGTACATATTGGCAGTTGGTTACCAGTGATCAGTTACCAGTTTTTTAATGTGCATTTGTGACATATTATTGATTAAGTCCTGTCTTAATACTGTGTTAGGTGTGGGCCCGTGCTGGGGGCACGCAGTACTTGGAACAGGTCAAGGCTAGGGTCTCATCGAAATATCTTCAAGTGCGACTTGGCGTCACACCACAGAGCACTGGAACTAATGATACATCTGTCCGCCAATAGACCTACACAGCACTGGTCTTATGATTCATTACGCCTACACAGGCTCAACTCTATGCATCACTAGTTCTATTCTATGGTTTACAGCACTTACTGTTCACTAGTTTTATGAATCACTAATATTATTTTTCACTACTCAGTAGTTTTGTGGTTCTCTAGTCTTGTGATCCTACATGTAGCTAGCCCAGTAGGCCAAGGCTCATGTCTTCTCTCCCCCCCTCTCTTTGTCCTCCAATAGACAGCATTCTGACATTGATGATTGTCTGGAGGATTATTCGAACTGCTGTTACTGTTACATATGCACACACATAATCGACGGTTCTTGCAATTTTCAATTTTAGTTGTTTTTTTGTGTTTTGTGTTACATATCAGGCTTTTCTGTAAAGGTTAAATTTTTTGTTCTGCTATTATGTGTATGTGAAAATGAGCTATATTGTGTTGGGCAGGAAGTTAAACCCACTCACTCGCTCGCTAAAATATCTTGAAGTGAGACTTGGCATTATATGGCCACAGAGCATTTGAACTCATGATAAACCTGTATGTCAATAGAGCTACAGTCCTATCTATGGTTTACTAGTCTGATAAATCACTAACTCTATGGATCACTATTTGTTTCTATTGTTCACTAGTCTTACAGTAATCTGCTAACTTATTTCGTTCGCATGGATGATTTTTTTTCTGTATCAAAAAACTGCCACGTTTGGAGTTCTGTATTTGTAAATGCTGTATCTATTTGTCTTATTTATTGTTTGGTTTTGTATTTATTACTCTGTTTATTTGTTAAATGTGATTATCTTTCTTTCAGATGTTCCACAGCTTTTCTGCATGGGAAGAAATTGCTTAAAATTTTAATCTTAAGTGTGCTTGTATTTGTATTATAGTTTCATCTAGTAACTGGTTACTAGTTTGCACTAGTCACCCATTCGTTAGTGTTTTACTGCTTAATATGGCGGTTCGCTTCTCAGCTGTTTCTCTCTTGAGAAATTACATGGAAATGTAGTCACATGTTTGTTGCTATGCGCAGAGAAATGACATCTACATTAGCATTATTAACTATCTATTTCTTGTGTGTCAAGTTGTAGTAATAGCTGCCTACAAAAATTCTTTTTTCACTGTTTGCAGTAGCAGCGACAGTATGTTGTTGCTAAGTGTTTTGCAAAGAGTCCCTGTTTCTGTGTTAAGATGATAACTCATGAACTGCTGCATGTAGTTTGATGAATTTTTGCATGAACATGTACCTCGACAACCACAAGAAACGTGTTGAATTTCAAAGTCATAGGTCAAAGGTCAAGATCACACGGATTTCTATGTGCTGTGTGTGCATGATACGGAGGCCATGGACAGTACTTAGCCTTGAGCAAGGCTTGGCAGTTTAGTTTTGTATTGACATTTATTTCCTGTACTTTTCTTTCATTCTGTTTAGTCATATCAGTTTTTGATTTATACCTTAGTTGGCCGCACAGTCACACAGTTAGTTGTACTTAGGTTGACACTCAAGCATGACGACTGATAGCCAGGGTTCCCACACCTCCTGAAAAGTCCTGGAAAAAATATCTTTGAAAATCATGCATATGGCTCAAATGGAAGTCATTTTTTCTGCTCACTTTGCTTGCAGACTACTTGTAGTTCCCTACTTTTAAAATTGTTGTGCCAGTGCATTATATTTAAACATTTGTGGGCTGCAAAAAAGTCCTGGAAAATTTTTCCTGGGGTCGTGGAAAAGTCCTGTATTTTTTGTCACTAAAAGAGTGGGAACCCTGGATTGCATCTCGCGTTTGTATCACGTGTGCGTCCAAGCAGAACATGCCGTCAATCACAGCCATGAGATAAGTACGTTTCAAGTTTCAGCTTGGTCTGTAGTGTATTGTGATTCTATTACATATGCATAGTACAGTCTAGACATGTTAAAACCTATATACATGGTTTCTTGTAGTCAGCAGATATTTTTTCATTAACCTGTAAATGTTTATACTTTTGACGAGCTTGTTTTTCCTTACATTACTTCACGTCCCGTTGCTTTTAAATGCTGCATTTCCATGATTGTACACAGTGTTTCATAAAAAGGACCCCTTTTTGTTTTTTTTTGTAATTTAGTCAAATTATGAGCAATTTACATGACATTTTTACCAGTTGTAGCTGAAGAAATACTAATTCAAAATATTTGAACAAAATATGGCAGTTGATTAAATATTCTTTGCTAGTCGTGATGTAGTGCTGACGTCATAATGTGTCACAGATACAAACTTGCTAGTCTCAACTGTTGCTGTCAGTTGCTACCCTGATTCGAGGGTGAACTTAATTTGGTTCGCTTATGAAAAATGCTTATCTTATCATCAGTGAGCAACATGGAAACATGAAATCGGGCATTTTGTGATCCAAAAACTCAACATCTTGCAAGCTCAGTGTGATAGTGCAGTCTTGCTCGAACATGTGAAAGACCAACTATCCCGACAGACACGTAAATTCGATCGCTTTGCGCGTTTTTGTGGCTGCAACTGTAAAACTTCAAATATTTGACACCAACGAACCAGATTTTTCACCGTTGAAGCAGGGTAGCAACTGGCAGCACCAATTGGGATTAGCCTGTTTGTACCAGTGACACATTATAATGTAAGCGTTACATCACGACTTACAAAGAATATTTAATCAACTGCCATGTTTTGTTAAAACATTTTGAATTAGTATTTATTCAGCTGCAGATGATAAAAATTTCATGCAAATTGCTTATCGTTTGAGTGAATTATGAAAAAACAAAAAGACGTCCTTTTTATGAAACACCGTGTATAGTAAATGTAGACTACACAGCTTATGAGAGTATAACAGCAGAATTAATTCCAGTTGTTGTCTGTCCAATGCAATGCATAGCATTGGACAGAGTATAAAATCACCCGAGTGTCCGTGCGTCAGTGCATCCGAGGGTGCATCTGTGCGTGCGTCCGTGCGTCTTACATTTCTTCCTTCCACCTTCCCCTTTCTTTTCCCCTTTTGCTTTTCCTTCTCCTTCCTCTTCCCCTTCTCCTTCCTGTTTCTGTTCTTCCGTCTTTTTTTCCAGGTCCGTGCATCCATTATTTGAGGCGCCATATCTCCGTAACGGTGCCAGATAGACGCATGGTCACCGTGAACCACCCACAGGAAGTCGACCCCCTCGAGTCAAATGGTCACGTGACCGAAGACGTCACTTGACCCCAAAAAGTCAAACTCGTGACCCCATTATCTTTGAGGCGCCCTATCTCCGTAATGGTGCAAGATAAATGCATGGTGCTGATGGACGTTTTATAGTAAAGCGCTGGTGACAAATCGAATGGTCTCTTAACTGACAATGTTTATTGTTTAGTTAAAATAATACAGAAGGGTGAAAGGATCTTTGCTGCTGTACAATTTGAAATTAAAGTGTTTGATTTTTTTCTACCAGTCTAAATAGCTCACTGATTGGATTTATACGGACATATACTGTAAACTGTCGAAATGCATTGGACAGACCCGTGTTCATATGAACATTATCTTGTTTGTTAGATTATTAATGTTAACGTGTTATTTATTGTTGTCCCCTTTGGAGTTGTGATTTGATAGCTTCACAAATATGTTATATTATTTATTGCCGGAAGATAGGTCAGCGTATTTTATTGTATAATGCTTGCTTTTTGTGTGACCATCAGCATTAGTTTGTGTTTTTACCATTGAATTCATTGATTTCTCAGTTATGTATACTTTATTCATGCAGTATTTGTAGGGATTGTAGGTCGATAATCTGCAGGTTTGATAAACTGAAGGTGCCATTTCTTTTTATTTCTAACTGTAACCCTAACCCTGTGCTTAACTCAAACCTTAACCGTAGGCCAGTACCTCACAACATGACAGTCAGAATCCAACTCTTCGATTGTTGAATCTCAGATTATTGATACATTAGCTTTGTAGGTGTAGGTAAAGCTACATTCTAGTACTTTCAGTGACATGCTGCTGAACATTGTGTTGTCTATCATTTGTTATATATTCAATTATTTGTATATTTCAGTTGTCCGAGTCTGAGATAATTCCTCCAGTTTTAGACACTGTTATTCATGGGCAACTACTGTGTCAAGTCGTTGATTTGAATGTGATTTTTAGTTGTCTAATTATCAGTGTTTATTGTTATTTGATTTTACTTGATGTTGGTAGTACTGTAAGCCATTGATGTATTGCTATTGTTGCTTTTGACCTTACAGCGTCATCGTGGGATTAAATAAGTTAAGAAGGAAGCAAGTTGGAATCAGTTTTTCCGTTTTTAACTGAAAGAGAAGACTACAGGTGCTCAAAATTCCAACTGCGCTCTAAATTCCCTCAAAATGGTGGATTTCCAGCCCCAAATTGTGCAGGAATGAATTATGGGGGTTTAAAATGCCTGAATTAAGGGTGCTAAAATTTAATTGTGCCTCTCAATTCCTTTAAAGTGGGGAATTTCCAGCCCCAAATTTTGTATAATTGGAAGAAAGTTTTCAGACAGTGTGAAAATTATGGCGGTGGAGGAGAATTGCCCCATGCCACCCTCCTGTCTCGACGTCGCTGCTCCTGACTGATTATTTTAGGCCATCGTTTGTGCATTTGCACTGCTAGCAAGTTTGTTTTATCGGAGTATTGTTTGATTTTTTGTAATATGTGGTGAATTTACGTTATTTCATGCAAAGAGTATTGGACGTGTGTCTATGAAAAGTGAGCATATTTCAGCACATGCTCAGTCAGGGTAATTGACTTATGCCAGCATCTTAGGGAGTGTTCGGACTGACAGAATGCAATGGATTTCAGTCGAGTTTGTTTCATATCTGTCCCTTTGAACACACCTTAAAGAGAGCACCACTTTGATTCTCTGTTGAACACAGATGAGATATCATGCAGCAAATTTGTCTATGTCCATTTTCAAGCAGTTTTTGTTCGGTATATCACAACATGACTGAGAAAACATGAATATGCATGTGAACATTTTTGTTTTCTAGAGTGCCTTGCAGACAATTTCATTCACTGGCATATGTTTAGCGTATATTTTAATCTTAGTATTTTTATTCCTTCCTTCCTAGTCATGTGTCACTTGTTGTGCTAGTAATTGTTACAGTTCGACAGTTATGATCAGATTTGCATATTCTAGGCCACCACATAGAAACTGTTGATGCAAGTGCGTGTTTGCGGGTTTGGTCTAGAGATGTGAGGACTGCAGACTAGCCTTGCGGATGCAGATCCACAGGATTTTTGCAGATGCGGACTGATGCGGATCTTATTCCATGACGACTGTATTTTTTTCTGATAACTGCTAACAGACTTCATGAAAGCATGTTTCGTCTTGTCTTGTTTAGCAAAATGCATTACCAAGCCCTTTACTGCCACTAGCACTGGAACCAGTAAATTGTAATCTGCTATAGGCCTAATGGCCCATCTTGCATACTAAAGACTAGGCCTGTTCAGTGTGGACATGTACTGACAGTGGATCCAAGTTCTCTCCAGTTGCGGACGCGTATCCTTAGATCATGGACTCAACCGGACTCAGAATTTCGGGATCCGCACATTTCTGGTTTGGTGGTATGTGAGACAGTGACTTAAACTAGGGCTGAGCAGTTGTAACTGTGTACTGAATGCATGCAAGCGTGAAGTGCAATATGAAATGTGTCAGTTTTATTGATGATTGCAATGTTGCCATGCAGTACCCACTGCAGTCTCATGTTGCTAATGATGATATCTTTCCCCCAGTAGCTCATCGTGGCAGGAGGGGAGAGATCGTTTGCCTCTTCTCCCCCTGGAATTTGCGCCATCAGAAAATTGTCAGAAAATCTTGGTCGGAAAATCTTCTTGTCAGAAAATTTTCGTTGAAAAAAATGCAAAATTCCAGGCTGAAAAGCGCCATGTTGGACAAATGCAGGGGTGTAATTATTAATATTGTAATTATTGCCATAATTTAGGCACTTTTAACCACTTGTGTACAATTTAGACACTTTTTTAACCGCAACGCTGATGTTAGATTTCTGGTTGGCTGATTTAAAATACAGTGAGCAACAAATATTTGACAGTGTGTTAATAGTGCTCACAAATTAACTATATGAGTACATGATATTGGCGTGTGTATGCACTTTGCACAAGGCAAATGATTTGTGGTAGTCAAATATCAATGATAGTTAAGCAGTAATGCATTACATTAGGCGTCGTCTAACGGCGTCGGTGGCTTACGTAATTGCTTACGTACGCGTCAACCAATGACCAGTGGGCGAACGGGGCGAGCTCATTACCGGTAGTCAGTTCATCAAAAACTAAGGTCACCACTTAGTTCAGTTCAGTTACACACCTAAATAGACTATTTTGCCGAGTCAGTTCGCTAAGCAAAACTTAAAGCAGAATGCTAAAATACAAATAGGGGGTAATCCTAAACCTCGCGGCGGATCATATGGTTCACGAATTCTCAAAGCGATCGCATGGCCTCGGATCAACTCGGGGCAAACTTTATAAAACTCAGATCAAGATGTGTCCAGGGTTTAAATTTTAAATCAATTTGCTTCTTATTACGTTTATTTGTCTATAATAAGCCGGAAATTGTTATCAGAATCTGTTTTCCAATGTTTTGTTGGTTCAATAATTTTGGCTGACTAGTTTCTGAATACTTCATTTCATGAAGACGTGGCACGGCAACCATATTAATTTATTCTGTGAATAGTTCTGATCCAGAAACTGCAACTTTCGTTTTGCATAAAGATACTAAAATCAAATTTTGCTCGTTTTTACAAGAAAGCCCAGCTGTTGCTAAGGAAGATGCGCTACAGCCTATATAGTTCCTGTTGCACTACTGATCTTTAAGGTCATCTAAGGTCGATAATTTTTATGTCATTTGCAAGCCAATATACGTGACTTTCTATTAGTGATTAATAGGTAACTTTTTCCTTCCTTTCACCGTTTCTGAGATACGGCTACTTTACTTGAAACTTTTTATTAGAAATTGCGGCGAAACCGCTGCAGATGGAGACAAGGTTACTATTGACAGCCTATATTCCAGGTATACTGCACTTACAACATTAGGCATTAGGCAAGAAGTTGAACAAATTATGGCCAACGTTTTTTATTTAACGTTTTTTATTTTTGCCACGTTTTTACCTTTTTTTTATTTTTCTTGGAACGTTTTTTTTACATCTATGATATGTAGTAAGTCTTGTTTTGTTTCTGTTTTTTTGGAACACCCTGTATATCATAACTAATGAAACAGTATTCATGGAGCAATATGCAAACGACAGAGGCCCTGGTTGGAGGGTCAGGGGCTTTGCCCCCTGAAGCCTTTGGATGTATAATTGAAGCCGCAAACTTGCCTGCTTTTCTTGGAGACACAAAAAAACACACATATCTGCAGTCTGCAAGATCAAAGATCATTTTCCCTGACTTTCCAAAAATAATATTTTTCCCTGACCTTTCCCTGACCACACAAATTCCCTGATATTTTCCAGTTTTCCTTGACCTGTACGAACCCTGTTTGAATGGATCGCAGAGATAATAGTCAAAAGCGTTAGAACACACCACAATATTTCAGTACACTTGGTAGATTAATGCCGACTTCTGGCAAGTTAATCTTTTACATATGTAGATCTGGTAACGATTAAAAATTAAATTGTTTACTTCTGCCGCCATCTTGAATTATAATTTTGTAATGCTGGACGACCCACGAAGTCCATTTGTGCACCTGAAATTCCGCTTCAAATTTTGTGTTGATCGAGTTTGTACTGTTCGAGATATCGCGATTCGAAAATTTTGAAAATTTGGCTTAAAATGCCGATTTAGGCCCCCCAAAATCATGTTTTTGGGGAGTTTTGAACCCCAAATATTATTTTTTATCATCGAGACCTCCAAAAGGTCCTACCTTACGCGGAAACACGCGTTTTGAGCCATAAACGGTCGTGATCGGTCTTCTGGTGTGACCTGTAGGCGTGAGCAAGAACCCAAAAAAGAATAGATAGATAGAACACAAAAAGTCACTCATGGCTGCAGATAAGCAAGATAGATCAAGTGCCAGCTGCATTAATTTCCGCTAATAAAACTACTCCACAGCAAAAAAGTGAAGTCTATCTATGCACCTACAATTCAAACAGCAATGAATATTTCCATGTCGACACGGTAAACGGTCGACCATCTTGGTGATGTAACTGTCTTCAGTAGTTCTCAAGCCGATACCAATCAGTTTATTTGTGTAGCTAGCGGAAATGTAATGCAGCTGGCACTCGACTGACCTTGCAGAGAATGACTCATGAATCAAGTAAGCAGGGATCAGAGTGACATTGATACAACGAACTTCACGGTGTATCAGAATTTCCAGTTGCCTAATTTTGAGCTCAAGTTCAGTTCTGAAAGTCACAGGAGCACAGACTCCTGACAATGACGACAGTATAATAACAGGCACAAAGTGACGACACAGCAGAATAGCAGTGAGATGCAGGATGAGCTGCCTCGAATAGAGCTACAGCATCAGGCTCACTTTTTGAACACATTCAAGTCTTCAAGAACTCGTCGCTGTGTGTCTCCGGCTGCAGATCTAAACACACATCAGAATATTATTGAATGTGTTCTTTTTCAAACATCCTATAAATCCGATTAATCTGAGTTGCTTAAATTCATTCTAAATCAACGAGCAAAATGCTCTGCATTCTGAACAACATCCAGATTTGCTCAGAGGCGTCTGAGGAAAATCTGACTTCACGGAGAAATTTTTACAAGACACACCCCCGTTGCCCATGACCCATGCCGGTAGCAGGATGACGCAATGTGACGTCAGACTGGACTCAGGAATGATCTCTGACAAATCTGTCTAGACCTAGATCATTCAGATTTTTGAAAAAAATGCAGTCATTATCATCATTACGAAATTATGCTGTAATCAATATAGTAAGCCAGTTTTTGTCTGCTGCATAACTGCATCACTGTGCATAATGATCTTTAATGACCTTAAACATGCAATGAAGCTCACAAACATTCAACATTAACTTGTTAATTTATAATTTCCTAATTACCCCCGAAGTTTTCAGTTGACAGGCACGAGATACCCGTGACCTGGAAAGCCACTTATCTGTTGCCATCTTAGAGAATAGTTGACTGAACTGCAGTGCTCTTCTGGGAGACACATTCGATCTGTAAGACGACAATATACACATACTCCTTACAGCTTAAAAATATACTTTGTTCAAAACAAAAATATACAACATGATTCGACGTTGTTAATGACATTAGTACATTTGTACCATCCAACTACAAGGGTCGTTGGATAAATAAGTTACAAAACAGCATCATTAAGTTAGTTTTCCAAATATTAAAATTGCGAAATATACTTTTTGTAAGGAATTCAATTCTGAGTAGTAGCAGCTGCAAGTTTTATGATGACGACGTCATTGTGATGTCATTTATAAACATTAAATACAGCGGCGTTGCCACTGAAATCCTCATGTAATGAACAGCATGCCATTGTTATATTTTTGTGGGCAAAAAATGCAAATCAGATTTACTCTGAGACGCATGCAGCATGGCGACAAGTTTTTTTACGAAATGAGCAGTTCACGTTTGGTGTAAGAAAATGCTAGATGGGCAGAAATTTGTATCATATACTGACAAGCTATCAGTCATTCTTCAGTGGCATGGACAGCAGCCAGCATCGTTCTTTACATCGGGCATCCAGAAGTTTGCTGTCAGATAAGACAAATGTTTCAGTGAACTTGGACGATATGTTGAAAAATGAAACATCAGTCTTTAGCACTTAAAGAGATGGCGTTAACTGGTTAAGTTTATTCATTTTTTTTCGTTCCTATGCTGTTTGTTACTTGCGAGTTATGATAGATTAGTGGTGGAAAAAATAATACACATGCAGACTGTGTTCTGTGAACAGATGACGTCACAATAATGATATCATCAAAAAATTTCTACACGTGTTCAGAATAAAATTCCCTACAAAACGTACATTTCAGACATTTTAGATTCGGAAAACTAACAGAATGACGCTGTTTTGTAATTTATTCATCGAACGACCCTCGTATTTGGAGCTTTAAATACAACTGAACAGCTAAATTCGGGTCCTGCAATTTTTCACTCTAAGGAGAAAGACTGATTTTTTTGTGTTGAGAAACATCAGTAATGCACACATGCAAGTCCTACACCTACACCTGTCGCTGGTTGTTTCACTGGTCCTGTCACGACTGGACTATGGCAACGCCACACTAGCCGGCTTACCAGACTACATGTTCGATAAGCTACAGTCCGTCTTAAACGCTGCTGCACGTCTCATCTTCTCAACACGGAGATACGAGAGCGTCACGCCACTTCTTCGGGACCTACATTGGCTGCGAGTGCCACAGCGTGTGGAATATAAAC
>Ga0209367_1010262_pt1 | contig 12584 bp, 10 predicted proteins | sample WorMetLIZISLAND2_FD_187412 | JGI IMG/M metagenome (GOLD analysis project Ga0209367, IMG submission 187412) | Marine gutless worms symbiont microbial communities from Max Planck institute for Marine Microbiology, Germany - Olavius geniculatus... ... | reverse complement strand
CTGATTGGCATATCGTACTATTGGACTTGCCATGCAATACCTATCGATCATTACATGGCTACAGATTAAAGATTAGAGGTCGTGTAGGCCTATGGGAGAGCTACAGAGCGTCACCTACCATATGGGAATACGCAGTGATAGCTGCCGCAGTGAAAGTAGGCCTACGCGCCCCGACTCAACCCCAGACGCGCAGGCCGGCTCTCGATTTACCTACCTCGAAAGGATGGAAGGCTGAGTTGACCTTGTGTTGGTGATATACTGAGATGGGTTACCTAGCTGTCTGCAAGTAATAACCACATGATAGCGACATAGGAAATAAATTATGCACGCATTTTTAGTTCTTTGTTGCCTATACGTGTGTCAGAAAAGCAAATTATAATAGGCACAGAATATTTGACCGGCAGCCGGTCAAATAGGCTATATGACCGGTCAGCTTTTGTCACCGGTCAAACGCGCCGCGTCATGACCCAAACATCCGTCCTTGCGATGGCTGGATGTTTGACAGGTCCAATATCCAGCCGTGTGACGACCGGATATTTGCCGGTCACCGCCTTGAACAGCCTTACCAAGTACGTACAAGCACCGAATAGCGCCCATAGGTACCGGCTAAGACAGTAATGTCGGCAGCCGAGCAACTGACGACCTCAACCGTACGGTATCATGGATCCGCCAGTTGGCAAACTGGCACCTCAAGCTTAGCATGCAGCCTAGCTATCCCTGATAATTAACCAGTCGGCAAGTTTTTTGTTTGCCTGTAGAAACTTCGAATTTACTACCAATGTTATACGCTAACTTTTATTGTTCATTATTCTCACATAAATGTTTTAAAAACGCTAACCCTAACCCAAATTCCAACCTTAACCCTAACTTTAACCCTAACACTAACCCTAACCCTAAACCCTACGCCATAATATTCACGCGAATTCTAGTTAATGTCATTCGCTAGGGGCGACTGCGATTTTTCGTTTTGACCGCTCAGTCAGATAGCCTAAATGCTATCTGACCGGCTGCCGGTCAAGTAGTCAGTGCGTAATAATAATGATGTCTTATCTTGTAACGACATTTTCGTGCGACGTGTCTGACAAATATCAACAAAATTACTTTTCGTATTTGGCGACCAACGCAATGAATACACGTGCGAACAGTTTCGTCTTTGTCGAGATTTTCATTCTTTTGTAAAATAACAATAAGCTAGGCGCGTTTACACTGGTAGTCACGTACAAAATAGTACTGTAAACAATTATGCACGCATGCACAATGCACATTATTAGCAAGTATGCACAAACATTAATAATTCAATTTTCAAACACGTGATACTTAAACATACAAGAAATCTGAGCTAATCCTCATGAAACGCAACAGAGCCTATAGCAGTTCCTGTTCGCAGGTAATCTTGTCTATCTCCACCCTTTTTGTCACAATTCACTCTTTTGCAGCCGAAAATCGCAAAAACATCACTAAAACCTTTATTTTAGGGTTTAAGGTCATCAGTGTTGATACCATTAAAAGCATACCATTGGTGCTTGTTATGGTAATTAAGCAACGTGTTTGTGCCTATCTGCAACCGGTTTCACGATAGACAAGCCAACAGCGAAAAAATAACCACTTTTTAGAGGGGTACCCCTATTTGACACCCGCGTGCACAAGCCTCCTTGAATCTAGAGCGTCCGGACTTAAACTGCTAAAATCTACATTAAATGCTGAAAATTTCATGTGCAGGTTGTCTTGGTCTATCTCCAGCCATTTCGGCGCAATTTAGGCCTACACTTGAATTGCGTGTCGCAGCCCAAAATCGCGAAAAAATTCACTAAAATCCTTATTTTGGGGGTTTAAGGTCATTCAAGGTCATCGATCTTGACATTCCTAAGAAGCTCGTCGCCAGTGCTTGTTATGATAAGCAGCATGCCTGTGCCTATCTGCAACCATTTGCACGTTAGACCAGCCAATAGCGGCATAATAACATCTTTTCAGAGGGGGTGCCCCTGTTTCGCCCTTTCGTCTTTGACCTAGGGGCATGAAATTTTGTCCCAAAATACTAGAGACTCTAGGCTATCATACAGTAAAACTGCGAATTTTCTATCTTACCTGGGCTTAGAACGGTACCGGGACGTGACACCAGAACAGACAGACGGACAGACGGACAGACAGAATTACCGTAGCTAATACGCGCCATGCTAGCTCTGGCGCATAAAAATTGCTTATAAATTAAAAGTGGTGCAACTGCGACAAGACACAACAATTTAACAAACCAGCTGACAAAATAAGAATCGTATCCTAAATAAAACAGCTACAAAGCATAATTCTAAAAAAGGCAACGTTACGTTAAGCTGAGCGATCTACCGTGTCAGTTCACCAGACTGTAAGTAATATGTATACAATAATGATTACTATTTCTTTATTATGATGCAGTAAGATATGACTGAAAAAACACTGAATTCATTAAAATGTTAGCGTTGTAATACAGCGCTTCTGCATTTCAGGACGTTACGGCGCTTTTATTGTTGCATAGTTGAAACAGTACAATTGCAGCACATATAGATAGTCTTCATTAGTTCAGTATCACGAAAGTAAACAAAATCCGTGTAAAATATTATGCTCAAAGAATATTATGCTCAAACAAAAAAAACAAGAAGTTCAGCTGTCGCTAGGATAGCCGACAGTACTAGTTGTCAGTGACCTTATAGGTCATCCAAAGTCGATAATTTTCATTTCATTTGAAAACCAATATTCGACTTCCTGTCAATGATCAATAGCAACCTAGGTCCTATCTCGCACCGTTTAGCCACAATAGCGCGTAATCACCTTCAAGGTCATGCAAAATCAGTGATTTCCATCTAATCTGACAGGACGTATGCTACTTCATATTAGTGATTAATAGCAACCTAGGCCCTATCTTGCACCGTTTAGCCACAGTACATCCGTGACAGACAGACAAACGGACGGACGACAACCACGACAACAGCTCGACCGTTACTGATGACCACGCGGACGACCGCGTATCATGACGCTGCTCGGCGTCGACAGTTTCCTGCTTAACAACGCGCGTAACCTATCAAGCGGTGTAAATGAAGCATTTGGGCATATACAGGGTGCGGCAAAATAAAGTAGCCCAGAAAATGTTTCGCTGTTTTCTCAAACACCGTTTAAAATTTTGATTTAAAATTTTACAGATTTTTTTCTACAATTTTTACATTTAACTGCCAAAAGAAATGTAATACTGTTAAAAACGACAAAGTTAGAATTTTTTAAACACAACTTCGTCGTTTTTTAACAGAATCAAACTTCGCTCAGCAGTTAGATGTAGAACACACAAGAAAATAAATCTGCAAAATTTCAAATTAAAATTATAAAGGGTTGATAAGAAAACAGCGAAAAATTTGAGAGAGCTACGTTATTTTTCCGTATCCGTAGGCCTATTATATAACTCCTATACAAGTGTAAATTTGCTGCCTGTCTACAGGATACATGACTTGTCCAAGCTGTAATGAACTACGCGGCATCAAGGAGGTATAATGATCTGTTCTTGTCTGTCTGCCCATCCGTCTGTTTGTCTGTCTTTCTATCGCCGTTTCTTTCCGTTGCCCGCGTCGGATCTAAACACAAAAAACACAAACATCAAAGACCTGGTTACACGTACGACGTTTGCAGAAATGTTGCAAAACGTTTCAGCATCTTAAGTACATGGAAATACAGCATTTTGCAAATGTTTATCCTACATGTTGTGTATTGTGTATTCAGGATGACACAGCGAAAAAATCATGTTATTTCGGTAGCCGTCCGTCGGTCCCTATAAAACCCTTCAAAATATGGCGCAGTTTTGTGCCTGCTTTCCAAAATTTACTGAAACGCAACGGCTTCTCTCTATAGTTTGTTACGCTGCGAGTAGTTTTTCTCATAAGTTCTCATAAGTACTATTCAGCGTGCGAATGTTTCATGAAATGTTGTGTAATATTACACGAAATATCACGAAATAAATATACAAAATAAAGAATAAGTAAGCAAAATGACGTGCCTGTCAAAATCTTCGGCGACGGTGTTTAGCTTGCCCCCGCTGTCAACAAATAAAAATATTTATTCTATTATCTAAAGTCATTTATTTATTTCTGCAAAGAATGCACAATCTCGCTATCACATAACAGGCGTGATATACACCAAGAAAAGTAAAATTGTTTTGAAAAAAACTCCATTTTTAAAGTTTTCCTCAAAGTGCAAATTTTAGTTTTTTCTCGTATTGTTTGCAAATCAAATTTTAATTTCCGCCAGTTTAAGGTCGCACCTATGAAAAGAAACAAAAACGCATAGACAAGGGAAGATTACTTAACGAGTAGATTCTTTACTGTGACACCCACCGGACCTTTTTACTATCTGTAGCCCTACGTGGATAGTTAAAGTGGTAAACCATATAACCAACACCAAGGTCAACTCAGCCTTTTATCCCTCCGGGGCAGGTACATCTAGTAGAGTCCTGTTTGGCGAATGTTGAGGCGGGACACATTCACCAAGTTGTGTCGGGCGGCAGGTGTGTGATCCCGTATGGCAGGTGACGTTCCGTAGCTTTGAGACTGGCTCCTAATATAGGTTTTAACCATTAACCATTCGGACGCACAAGCTCAATAGCAATAGTAGTTTTTATACCCAGTGCGGTTCAGTCGGTTTTCATCCATCAGCTTCTGAATCTGATAATTCTCCTAAAATCACAAGACATCAATAAACCTATTAATAACAGCCAACACGGCACCTGATCTGAATAATTCATGCGCGCAGATCAATTATTTTCTGGCATATCTATAATTATCTTTTTTATAAATGTTTTGTTATTTTTTCATAAGTAAAGCGTGTTCAGCGTTTTTCTGTTGTTATAGCGTCTTTTGTTCTTAAACGTTGAACGATTAGTGTGATAATGACTACGACGATTTAAAATATTAATGCATAATGTGACAATTTACAAAAATCGAAAAGCTACTGGTAAAATAAAAGCACTGTTATTGCATGTAAGGGCCTAAATTTATGACGACTAAAATAATCGACAAAAATAAACTATTCCTAAATGATAAACTTTGTTCATGCATAAAGTAAAGAATATTTATTATTTATTCAACGTTGTATTGTTTTAACGGGTTTTTTTTCATTTTTTAACGCTTATTACATCGAATGCTATACACAGATTTGTTCAATATGTACGCGTTTAATAGCGAGCTTCACGTCTGCAGGCACGTCGGGAATAAACGCCGCGATCAGGAACTTGACTGAAAAGACGATATGCTGCAAAAACATTACACATACACAAAATAATCTTTTATTGCATAAAATAAACGCCGATTCGAAAACACAAAAGATAAGCGTCTGTATACTAAAACTTAAAAAGACAACGGTTAACAAGGAAACAATTTAGCCCATAAACCTATAAGCAGTTAAGCACAAATAAGAAGCGGGAACTGACATCGATGAGGATGTATCGCTTGACTGGAGTTTTTTTCGCTACTCATGCCACTGAATTTTGTTTGAAACATTATTAAAAAGTTCAGGGATACTGTTATAATATTAGCTTTAAAAAACTACAACGACGTGCTTTCCTAACGAATGCATCAATTTTATCACAAATTTCATACAACTGCAAAAAAACTGCAACAACGACTGCTATCGATTGCGGTATCCATGATTTTTTTGTAGCAACCATTCCGCTATCAGTGATGGTTTAGCCGCAATTTGCACAGCAACATTTGTCAGTTGGGAGAGTTACCATCATCTCCAAACTCTCCTTTCTGCGAAGTAAAGCCAAAGTAATTTAACAATACGCGAAATTAATCCTCGTTTGCAGTTTCACCAGGCGGCTGCATAGGTCTGGCGGTTTGGCTGCAATAAGCAATTATTTTGGCTGTGGGTTCAACCCGGAAATCTTCTTTTCTGACCTGAGGGTTAGAAGAAAATTGTGTAAAATTGGGGTCAAAACCTTAATTTTACACAATGTCTCAGTGGGCCCCAAATGGCATCAGAATCTTTTAAACGGATAAAGCAGAAAGCAAGATCGTGAGAGACAGACGACAGACAGACAGACCACGCGACGAAGAAATGAGTAGCAATAAACGAAATCGCTTGTGTTGTAAAGACGAGCTATTCCGCCATGGGCGTTGGAAGTGTTTGAAAGTTGGGGGAGCAAGCAGTGGCTGCGGCCATGGCGAGCGCGTGGAGCGCGAGCCTATAACGAGGGTCTGGGGGCGGAGCCCCCAGCGGGGTCCAGGGGCAGAGCCCCTGGTGGGGCTGAAAGCTTTTTGGTTCTTGAACGTCCCACGGAACGGCAAAACTCTAAGATGTCTAAGTCGATTCGACTCAGTCTAACATCGCAGTGCAGAAGGCTCAAACTTTTGGGGGAGCAAGAGCCTGCTCTCCCGTGCCAAAAGTTGGGGGAGCAGCTGCTCCCTCTGCTCCCCCTGTTCCAACGCCCTTGTATTCCGCGTAATAACGTTTGAATGGCTGCAGATAATGAAGAATCTTGAAAACTTTCTATTCTGCAAAACTATTTTCTATTCGTTCCGGAGCGGATATTAGCAAAGCTGAAAAAAAGGTTTAAAAGAAAAATTTTAGGTTTTTTGATTTTAGGTTTTTTGGTTCGATGTCCAATGAACACCATACACAAAATCACGACCCAAAACATCTTATGCGTTCTGTCCGTCGCATAATCACATCGTTTCCTGTAAATTACAGCAACTTCAGCAAGTCAAAATGATCAATAATCACGATAAAAATATAAAATAAAATACGATATATAATAAATTACACGACAAATAAAAAACCCTAAAAACCATAAATTTTAGCTGTTGACGTTTTTAAAACTTAAAACCTCGGTTTTTCGCATCAATTTCCCAGCCTTGGGTAGGAGGCTAAGTTGACTGACCTCGAATCCCAGAACAATGATCAATTGTTCGGTGAGTTTATGCTTCATTCCCCAGGCGGACGTAAAGGCAATCAGACAGGCGTTGGTGACGACTCCAACGATGTTAATAAAGTTTAGAATGTCGTACCACATTCCTGTATAAACACAAAGCCCGCAACAATCAGTTGCATTGCAGTTGCATTAACCACTGCTGTTGAAACATTATGAGATAATAGCACTATTATCTCCGCCAAGTGTGAACGTAGTGAACATTGGAGGAGATTAAGAGATTGGTCGTTCTGGCCGTGTTTTCGTCGTTCGTTCCTTCTGTGTACAGGATGTTTCATAATAGCAACTACGTCATTGCACCAACAGCGCAAGCAGCAATGCCGGTTATTACTTTTCCCTCCTTCCGCATGGCGGCTCTTCCTTCCCCCTGTCCTTGTTCTATCGTGTAGTTGTAGGTGTTGTTGTATTAATAGTAATGTTTAAATGACTTCACTTGGCGGAGATAATGCACTTTCACGAGTGCCGTCTAGATATTGTATTTACACTTATGGTATGAACTGTACGGTATTACAAAAGGCGGCTGTCCGAACAAAATTTTAAAAAATAAAGGTGGTATTTAGATCTTAATAGTAAACCCCTCACAGGGCTACGGAGCGTCACCTGCCATATGGGATCACACAGTGTTAGCTGCCACCCGACGCAAGTGAACGCGCCCAGCCTTAAGCCCAGTCAGATAGGCCAGTACTCGATTTACCTACCCCAGAGGGATGGAAGGCTGAGTTGACCTTAACGTTGGTTACCTAAGTGGTTTATCTGTCCGCAGACAGTCACCCATCCTAGTAGTAACCACTTGATAGTGACTAAGTCAGAAGTCGAACAGACGACCTTTCGATCGCAAGACCATCAAACAACACTAGGCCGCATTACGCGTCTTGCCATGCAGTCCGTCTGTCTTTCCGTTTGTCTGTCTCTTCGTCTGTCTGTCCCATGCAAACTTCTAACCCAACAGCTAAAATGCATAGTTGAACAACCGAAATTAGTGCAAACTTATCCCAAGCCAGAAGTAACCGGTCGGGTAATTTTCAGTTCAAAGGTAACATAGAGCAAAACGTCCCACTTGCTAGACTTTTTATACACACGAATAAACATAAATTAGTGACAAAACTGTCTCTAAAACAACCGTGTTTTGAAGTTCGTTTTAACTACTGCTGTTCTTATTATTAAGCTTACGTATTACCACTACCAGGTGGTAGTTTGGCTTAGTTGGTAACACCGTTGGTTGCATCAAAGAAGTTAATCAACGCCGAGCCCGGTTAGTACTTGGATGGGTGACCATCTCGGCATGTAACCAGCCACCCAGGTCAACTCAGCCTGGCCATCCCTCCGTGGGTAGGCGCAATGAGTACCAGCGAAATGTGGGACGTAAACAGGCACACCGCGCGATGCACCGGCCCAGTATCCGTAGTCTCAGGGTAAACTGGTGTCTGTCTGAGGGCTAAGAAAATGGAGATCAGCACTGCTTTATGGGCTGGCTCGAAAAGGACTCTACGTTTACGTTTTTACGTTGACGTAGTAAATACACTATCCTACCAATGTCCTGTGCGATGTGTGCCACGGGTCTGCGGTAGAGCCAGAGCATTCGCTTAGCATCAACTCTCACATCGATGACTAGAATTAGAAACGCAATGATAGGAGCCAGCGACAGACTGGCCGCAAACAACTGCAACAAAAACAAAAGTAATTTAGTCATAGGCAGAATGGCTGTTCGACTCCGCCACCTGGTGAATCATTAATTATTTTTTCGTACGTTGGATCAAAGCAACTGCATATTTTGTTTGGGGATTCGACCCCTGAAAACTTATTTTCTGCTGGGGGGAGGGACCGTAAACCCCATCTAACTAAATGCATCAATGGATCTCAATGTACCTGCCAAATGGGTACTGGCCAGCTATTCCGAAAGTCCACTGTACAGTTACGCACAACAGTGCTAGGGTACGGGTTAAGGTAAAGGTTAGGATTAAGGTTAGGATTAGGTTTAGGGTTAGTTAGGGTTAGGGTTGTTTTCCACGTTTACTCACTTGGCTGTTTTCTCATCTACACAAAAAGATTGTTCAATCAATCAATCAATCGAGTACTCAAATGCTCCGCCACCTGGTGAATCATTAATTAATTATTAATTAAGACAACTCCGCCATGCCATTCCTTTGTGAGTAGGGGCAATGAGTACCGTGAAAAGTTAAGACGTAAATGAGCACACCGCGCGATGTATTAGTCTCGGATTCGTGGTCTGGCAGCGCAAATTGGTGTCTAACAAAACTAAGATCAGCACCGCCCTATGGGTCTAGTGGCTTGGGAATAACTTACTAAACATTTTGTTTACGTTTAATAATCTCAATAAACAAGACACTGTTCAAACGAACACGGAGTCTGTCCAATGCATCTCGATAGCTAACAGTAAAGTCCGTATAAATTGAATCAGTGAGCTGTGTTGGCCAGTGGTAAAACATTACAAAGTTTAATTGCCGCCTCGAAAATAATGGGGGTACGACCTTGACCTTTTGGGGTCACGTGATGTCATCGGTCACGTGACCATTCGACTCCCGGGTGTCGACTTCCTATTGGAGGTCCATTGTGACCATGGGTCTATCTTGCGCCGTTATGGAGATATGGCGCCTCAAAAGTTGGACGGACGCACGCGGATGGACGCTCAGGTGATTTTATACTTTGTCCAACGCTATGCATTGCAATGGACAGACAATAATGCTGAATGATGAAGTTACCATGAGAAATCCGTAGAGAATGACTTTCTCGGTGTACTCGCCCAGAGTAAAATCTTCCAGGTCCGGCTTGTTGTGTTCGATCTCCCAGTCTTTCGGCATCGGTTTTGGCCCCTCCTGTACTTCTTCGTTGTTGACCTTAGGCCTACATCGCTTCTTGCAGCATGGCCGCAGCTTACGAACCCACAGACGCTTTAACGCCCTGCAGTCATACACACCAACTCTTACAGTAAGTGAGGCGGTCAAGAGGGGACGCAGTGGGCCCAGACTCGCAATCCCTCAGACAATACATAAATGCATGTTTAAACTGCAAAATATGTGCCAATATAGTCAGCTAATTTTCCAAAAAAAATAATTAAAATTGTTGCCACCAGATATGATATTTAAGGCTGTATTGCACGAAATTCGATTTCGGCTGAAGCTTCATCCCAAACCCTGCTGGGGGAGCTTACAGCGTTCTTCCAGACCCCTAATTGATTTTAGGGGTCCTACTTTTAAAGGGAGAGGAAAAAGGGGAAAAAAGGGGAAAACGGAAGGCAGATGGGTAAGAAAAAATAGAGGTACGGTCAACTAAAAATGGAAATTTAATGCATCTAACAAGCATGCGTGAAAACTCAAGCGCCAAAAGGTATGACTTTTTGCTGCACCCTGTATACTTACGGCAGGACGATATCTTTGAGAAACTTCGGGATGGGCTTGGCGAGCATGAGAACAAGGACTTGGAAGGACAGCATTGACATACAAGTGCCGCCGTCTTCACCGCACGTGTCCACGTACTGAGGACCCAAACCGAACACACCTGTCTGAAACGCCCTCTGACAACAGACAATAAATAAATAAATAAATTAATTAATTAATCAGTCAATCAATCAATCAGTCAGTCAGTCAGTCACTGTCAACATTTTTTTTCTTAATCATCACAGAAAGATTTAACGTGATCTAAACAATATTATAAGCACTATTCTAGTACTGTACCGAAACAGTGAAGCGAAAATCCAAGGGCGTCCATCACTTTAGGGCCAGAAAGCAACCTTCGCCGTAGTTGCACCAACCCCACTATGAAGCTGGCCAATACATATATATAGAACAAGTAATATGAGCAAAGCTCATGAGACGCGCGACAGCCTTAGCAGTTCCTATTCGCAGGTTATCTTTGTCTATCTCCAGCCAATTCGTCGTAATTCACTCTTGAAGTGCGCATCGCAGCCAAAAAATCGCAAAAAAATAAAACCCGCTATTTTGGGGGTTCAAAGTCATTCAAGGTCATCAATGTTGATATCATTAAAAAGCTCGTTATCAGTGCTTGCTAAAATAAGCAGCATGTTTGTGCCTATCTGCAACCGGTTTTGTGGTAAATGAGCCAATAGCGGTCAGATGAAAAGTTTTTAAAGGAATACCCTTTTTTCACGCCTTTGTTCGAAGAAAACTCCGCCATCAAGGCGCACATAATTTTATTGCAAAAACCAGAGTCCTTGCGGCAACCAACAGTGAAGATTTCGTTATCCTAGCTTGCGTCGTTTTGACACAATACCGCAGTGTGATGGACAGACCGACGGACGCCCGGGCCATGGCTAAGACGCGCGAAGCACATTACATGCTGTCGCGCGTAAAAACGCACTCATGCTATGCCAGACCATATAATCCCACTCTAGTTCACTGCGACAACTGAAACGCGACTCGCGTCTTTGTATATGTAAATAGAGAATAGGTGCAAACAGCGCGCAATTATCTTTCACGGGGGCCGAGTTATAGTCAGTTGTGTCCCAAAATTCGTTACCATGGCAACGGGGGTCGGCAGGGGAGAAATTTAAGTGACATCATCGGATAGCCCGGGCCCAAATATAGGGGGTAGGTGCAAACAGTGCGCAATTATCTCTTACGGGGACCGAGTTATACCGCTTTGAACTCTCCATTAGCTGTAATGAAAAATTTTGCATCTTTTGAATGGTTACTATGGCAACAGGGTTTGTTAGGGGGTACATTTAAATGACACCGTTAGATTGCCGAACCCCAAAAATAGGGGGTAGCTGCGAACAGCGCGCAATTATTGTTTACGGGGACCGAGTTATACTGCTTTGAACTCTCCATTGGCTGTAATGCAAAATTTTGCAACTTATGAATGGTTGCTATGGCAACAGTGGAACTTTGACGTCACATACGTCACAGCTACGTCATGGTACGTCACGTGGAGATAAAATTATGTTTATTTTATTCAGAAACCCCATATTTATATCTGTTGCCAATACATTTATGGGGTCTAAAAACCAACCATAAAAAAGTTAGTACAAATTGAAATCTTCAATGGCGACCATCTTGAAAATATGCAAATTAACCATGTTCCTGAGGTCATGTGACCCGGGACTTTTTTCTGAGACTCATCATGACCAATTAAGGCAGCTAAAGCAAAAAATGATTTGTTGGAATTTTTGGGGGGTTTGGCGATATAGATCGTATTTTGACCCGACTACACTGTGTCCCAAAAAAAACTGTCCCACTTTGTGATTGTCCATATCTTCATCAAATATTGACCGATTTTCAAAATTTTTTCACTGGCACATTTTATGGACAAGTAGCAGTAGTGTTATTATTAAACATACCACCACACCTTAACTGCGTCTCTACACTACCATGTGAAACTCTTATTGTTAAAAATGTCTAAAATGCTAGTAATACATAAGCAAAAATTATTTTCTTAAAACAATTTTTCAACAATTTTTATATTAATATGTAATAATGTTTAGTTTTTGATACATTCCTTGTGTTTCTAAACAAAAGCAGATGATATTATTGTAAAAAAAATAATTTTTATGCAGTGACAATACACTGGTAATGTAACGTGCATTTAGCAATGGGGACAAGGCTTTAAATAAGAACTTTTTTGAGTTCAAAAATGCAGCTTGCAAAGAATACTGGCAAAATTTCTTAAG
>Ga0209367_1010261_pt1 | contig 12585 bp, 7 predicted proteins | sample WorMetLIZISLAND2_FD_187412 | JGI IMG/M metagenome (GOLD analysis project Ga0209367, IMG submission 187412) | Marine gutless worms symbiont microbial communities from Max Planck institute for Marine Microbiology, Germany - Olavius geniculatus... ... | reverse complement strand
GTTTTATGTTCTCTTTGTGCTCGATAAATTAACAAATAGATGAATATATCGCATTTTTCGGTGGCGATGTCTCGCTGCTACAGTAAACATACGATCGAACCCTTACCACAGCAACAAAAACTCATTTGTATCGATTTATAAGGCATCAAATTCAATTATACTTGCAATCTGGATATGCTAGATTTGCACTATATCGGTTTTCTGAGGCGTTTTTGCTGAATAAATTAATTAATGAATAAATAAACAGCGTTCTAGAGTGCCAATGTGCCGTTGCTTCGCCGTAGCTACGGTGAACATATATCTTGACAACGGACGTAGAATAATTAATGAGTAAAACAAAGTGCATATTTTTGGAACTTTATCATGCAACTGTTGATGCGAAAATTGTGTGATAACTTCAGGAAAGCTTAAGGCATCAAATTCGTTCAGCTGAACCAAGATCATGAACGACGTTGGTGCAACTCGCCCTAAGTACAAGTATAACTCACGTGGATAGCCGCCAGGTGGCGGCGGATAAGGCTGTGCAGCTGGATAACCTATCCACACATCACATCAGCATCATAATCCCAGTCACAATCAGTGGTAAGTTTGTTACTTATATATTTGCTGTTTTATTGCCAAAAGTCGGGGAATGAGCCTGGCGCATGTAAAAAGTGCTATAGCAGGATCTGTACCCCGTGTCTACTACTGCAGCTGCTGCTCTTGCTACGCTGCTGCTCATTATAGCTGGGAATCAGGGTAGACTTCGACTGACGTCATCTTCAAACCTTCAAGCCACACCTCCGTCAGATGCAAGGATCTTGGTGATACTTGTTGTACAAGCCGAGGTATAGCCCATTTTGTATTAAATTTTGTTGCCATGGCAACAAGGGTCGGTTGGGGTAAAATACAGTTAGCAGCATCTGATGGCCCATTTTCGAAAACTCCCCTACAGATGCCAAAAATCTCGCAGACATCTCTTACACAAGCTGAGTTATAGCGAATTTTGTCCAAAATGTCGTTGCCATGGCAATGGGGGTCAATCGGGGGGGTAAATATAAATGTCACCGTTAATTAGGCCGACCCCAAAAACCATACCATAGAACAAAAAAATTACGACTCTATCTTGCACACAACAGAAGTTATGACAGTTTAAAGAATTTTTAAAATTTTCCCCATAGGCGCCATTGTATTTTTTTTGATTTTTCAAATACATAAGTCAAAAATTAAATTTTTATTTTATAACATTAAAAAGGCACTTCCTTGCACAGAACCGTGTCATTTGACATATTAAGCGTAAAAATCGGTCTAACGGACTCACTTGTATGCAAGTTTAAGTACCAAAAACAAAAAGTGTAGTAAATTTCGAACAGGAGGGATGTATATTTCACCTATAATGGGAGCAAAAACCCCTGGGCGGATTAAGCCCAAATTTTTTTCGGTGGTATGTGTCCACGACGTAATCATGCCATTCAAATTTGGTGACGATCGGTTCAGGGGTTTTTGGTCGGCTGAGGGTCAAATTTTGCCTTTTCCCACAGGCTTTGAAGGTCGTCCTTACAACACTCACACTAGCGCGTGAGGTGTGACGTCATCAAGCAAAACTGCTGAATCACTACGCACAAGAGGCACTGCTATCTCAAGGACAATCAATGTATTTAAACCAGGTCCAACATACATGAAGTCAGAAACATCTTCACCTGGATTTGGTGGGTATCCTGGTCCTGGAGCAGGTCCAGTGGGTGGATAAGGTGCCGGTGGATAGGATCCAGGAGGAATGCTCCAGGCACTGCCTGCGGGTACTGACAGGCAGGGTACTGTCCTGGGGGCATTTGTCCTGGTGGGGGTGGGTACATCCCAGGAGGACCCCCTGCAGGCGGATAAGGTAGATGAGCTCCTCCTGCGGGGTGCGATCCTGGTGGGTGATGTCCTCCTTTTCCACTTTTTCCATGTTTGCCGTGTCCCTAACAGAGACAACACTGACAAGTACAGAAACTCTTGAGTACTTACTTAACGCATTAGCTTTTGCTTTGGCATGATATGTACAAGAGGTCATTCATGACATAACAATGTCAATAGTAACTCAAGTGTGCAAATAAATCTAGAGTGTAAAATCAAGGCTATATTACTGGAATAAGTAAGATATAAGAACAAAAAGTGAACTCAGATGTGTGATGAAAGCCTGGCTGGAGGACAGATATAAGACGCTTTATGACGTCACAAGTTACAATGACGTCACATCCGCTTTAAGGTTGTATGGCATCAAAAGAAATAAGCATTTTATTGGTGTATAGATCTTGAAAAGTTTTTCAGTCCAACATATGGACTCGCAAGACTTTTTGAACACCCCTCATATATTGAAACCTCTTCGATACTCTTTGCTGCTGAAACACTGATACTCATGACACTCATCGAAGTATTGAAGGTATCGCACAACACTATCGCTGACGTCATACGTGTTCTTTGGAGTGTTTCTTGTGCTTCTTCTGCTCTCTCTTCCAAGCCTTCTTTGCCTCATCTCCGGAGCCACTGGAGCTTGAACTTGAGCTGCTACTGGACGAGCTGCTACCGCCTCCGCCGCCATGGTGCTTCTTGTGGTGTTCCTTCTTGTGCTTGTGCTGATGCCCGTGACCTCCTGCATGTGATGGATACATCTTCCTGTCAGCAGCATTCATGTCAAACTCTATGAGTCAGTGTTACGAGTTAGTGTTATTGACTGATGGTAGCTTGGTAGCTTGATTAGGACATTAGACTCATGATTGAGAGGAAATGGGTTCAACTTCCGGTCAGGTCTCACTCAAGTGGTTACTACTTGGATGGGTGACTGTTTGCAAAGAGGTGAACCATCGCAGTATATAACCAACACCAAGGTCAACTCAGCCTTCCATCCCTCCAGTGTAATAAATCAAGTAACGGTCTGTCTTGCTGTGGTTCAGGTTGGGGACATTCATTCACCTGTGTCAGGTTGCAGGTAACACTGTGATCCCACATGGCCGGTGATGCTCTGTAGGTGCTTTGAGATGGGTTATCATTCGGAGATGTAGACAGCCTTTAATCCTATATTCTTTATTTATCATCAGCAGGAAATCAACTCTTGCTTTGGTGAAGCCACGACCTGTCTCCCTGCATTTCCAGTTAGCTTAAGGCAGGGCCGGATTAACCGATATGCCCAGTATGCCATGGCATCGGGCCCCCCGCGCCAGGGGGCTCACCTGGCAGCAATTTGTTTCATACCAGTATTTGTTTGGTGACTAACTTTGTTTGCAGCACGTTGCTTTTCAAAAATCTCTAACGTCCTCGTCTTCAGTCTTAGGCTGGTGTAGGCCTATAATTCATAGTTCTCTTGATCATAGTTTAGGTGTATTATTGTTGAAAGTAATAGTAAATAAAACAAAACAATGGCGGCAGCCATTTTTTGCAACAGGGGAACATTGTGGATTCCCAACAGATAGTCCACGGAACCGTTAAGCTAAGGCTTAACGGCTGGTCTAAAGCCTAAGCGGTTGGTTAAGTTAGCGGCGGTCAGGACCACTAAGCTTTAGCAGCGGCTTAGCGCTCCAGACCGCTAAGATGCCTGTCATTGGCAGGTCCGTCGAGAGAAAGGGTTGAAGGGGGGTAAGTTACCCCGGGCCCCACGACATTTGGGCTCCCCGCTGTCGCTGAAAATATAAGGTACACCAGAATGCGCCGTTTTAAAAAGGAAAATTTTCAAATTTTCTTTCCAGATGGGCCAAGCGAGAATTTTTTGCTCGGGCCCCACTGTGGCTCTCAACGTCCCTGGTCAGTGGTAGTAATTTTTGAGACCCAAAAGCAACAACCTTTGCGTGATTCGTAACGATATACAATAAACTACCGTTTTCCCTTATAGAGTCAGATTAGTAACTCGTACACTGTAGAAAAGAGTGCAGTAGGGTTACAATCGCGCCATTATGTAAAAAAAAAGTTTAGCGAATGGCCAAAAACGTGTAACCACGAAATACTGTGCAAAGTACAAACACTAACTCCAACGATGGTCGTCAATTTAATGCTCATTAGTCATGCTCATTAATATTCATTCACTGGTTGTCAGTCACCATCGGCACTACAGTGACGACCATACATGACGACTGACGAAAACATGCGCACTCACGCTGGCGCTCTGCTTGCAGCAGTGTGAGCACAACACATTGTTTGATTTTATTTTTTCGTTAAACCGCTAAGACCGCTAGCTTATCGGCGGCGGCGGCGTGGAAGGTTAGCGGTCTAGGACCGCTAACTTAACAGTTGGTTGCAGTCCGAGGCCTTAACGGCGGCGGCGGCGGTCTGCTGTGACGTCATCGTGTCTTAGTCAGTGGGAAGATGCCATGCTGTGCAAAAGGTTTTTGTCTGCTAACAGATGAGATGAGAGTAAAAATTTACAATAAGGCCGCCACCCCAGATTGCTTCAGAAGTGACTGAAATACGTAGAACTAGTGTTGTTGCCTCCGCCAAAGAGGTTATGTTTTTGCCAGAGTTTGTTTGTCTGTCTGTGTGTTAGCAAGATCAAAAAGTTATGGAATGACCTTTCTGAAATTTTCAGGGAATGTTGGGAATGGCAAAAACTACAAGTGATTCAATTTTGGGGGTGATCTGGAAGAAATCCTCGATTCTCGGTCACTAGTTATGCAAGTTTCAGACGAAGTTAATTATGGGAAACTGCAAATAACTGACTATCAAGACCCGAGAACAAAGTTAAGTCTTTTGGGTGCATTCCATCATTCTAAAGAGGGTTTTTTGGAGGGGATCTATAAAGAAAAAAGGGGGTTAGGTCTTTTAGGGGAAAACAAAGAGAAACACGAAAAACAGCCTAATGGGAGTAGTGGCGCCACCTGGCAAATGATCGATGTACTAAAAACAAGAACCCACAATGAACTAGGTGGCGCCCCATGGCAAATAATACAGCCTAAAAACACCCAAAATATAGTGCCACCCCCTTGCGAATGAACATTGTACTAAAGAAATATTTCCAAAAAATAAAATAAGCTACCTGAACAAAAAATGAATACAAAAATGCCAAAAACACCAAAATCGAACTAGCGCCCCCTGGCAAAAGAACAACGAAGTGCAGATACTGAATAAGCAGCACATAAAGAAGAAGGAGAAGAAGAAGAAGAAGAAGAAGAAGAAGAAGAAGATTCCGTTGCGTGGGAGCTCATCCCCTTTACAGCGCTTTGGACCGCAAGGGCGAAGCCGGCGCGATGGCACACCTGCCCGCAGGCAGTCACCCACCGCAGTACGAAGCCCAATTAAGCTAGCATACAGCCCAGGTCGGCCGGATGGCCAGCTTAAGTTAACAGCCAGCGCCTTTAACCGACTAGACCAGTATGCTTGCAGTCCTGACCACAGGGGCTACTGTTGGGCAGAACTCGCCGTTTCTTCCCTAGCGATGGGCGTGACCACCGCTAGTACTCATTTTACCATCCCACAGAAGGTAGAAGGCTGAGTCGACCTAATATAAAGAAGGAAGGAATAATATTATTGCTTCTCCCCACACAAAACCCCAAATTTATTCTCAGCTACCGAACTTCACTCAACTGCAGTTTCCCATAATTAAACTAGTCTGAAACATGCATAACAACACTAATTCTACCTATTTCAGTCATTTCTGAAGCAACATTAAAACAAACAAATCACAAAACAAATGTATCGGTACGCATACCTTGTTCAGCCGAAAAAGTAGCGCACGCACTGATACTAGGGCCTACAGCATTTCGCTCAGAACGATGTCATGACGCATGAGAAACCAGGGTTTTCAATAGCGGACGTTTGGGCGTAAATACGCCCAAAAATTTCAGCCCATACGCCCAAATTTTAAGACGTGGACGTCTCGACGTCCAAATCAATTTGCTTCTTATTACGTTCATTTGTCTATAATAAGCTGTAAATTGACGTCAGAATCTGTTTTCCAATGTTTCAAAAATTTTCGCTGACTGTCGTGTTTCTGAATACTTCATTTCATGAAGACGGGGCACAGCAACCATATTAATTTATTCTGTTGTAAAGTTCCGCGTGGGGGTGGGCCTCCGAGCCGATGGCGGCGCTTCCGGCGTGTGGGTACTCGACCGCGTTAAAGCCTCCAATGTAAAGTTCGAATGTTGCTTGTTTTTACAATAAAGCCCTGCTGTCGCTAGGGAATATGCGCCACAGCCTATATAGTTCCTGTTGCACTACTGACCTTTAACGTCATCCAAGGTCAATAATTTTCATGCCATTTGAAAGCCAATATACGTGATTAATAGGTAACTTGGCTCTGTCTTTCATCGTTTCTGAGATACGGCTACTTTACTTGAAATATTCCGGCGAAACCGCTCGGACGGAGACATGGTTACTATTGACAGCTTATAGGACGTCGCCAGAGCCCTATCCGATAGTACCATCGCCGACCCTCTACGACTAACCGTTTAGTCACAATACCGCACGATTGTCATACCATAGTGCATTATGACCAAAGACGTTATCTAACGTTATCTAACGTCTTTGGTCATGACCTTCCAAGGTCATACAAGGCCAATGATTTTCATGTCATTTGAAAGCTAATATGCGACTTCCTATAAGTAATCAATAGCAATCTAGGCCCTATCTCGCATTGATTAATCACAATAATTATACATCCGTGACAGATAGATTGACAGACAGACGACAATCGTGCCACAGACGCGCTATTCAGCATGGCTGTAGCGCATAAAAACCACGACTTATGTTGGTGGTGCGTTAGTGACGCATGTGTAGTAAGTCTTGTTTTGCATTAAGTTTTTGCTTTATTTTTCTTGTAGGCCTACTGGATGACTTCCAGATTTTGTACACTGACGTCCAAATTTTTTAGCTTGGAAGTCATGACGTCCTGAAAATTCAGGTCTATTGAAAACCCTGTGAGAAACGCTAACAAATCTTCGTGCACAAATTGACTATTGTCCAGCTACACAAGCAGCAATTAACATTATTTGCAATCGACGCCACCTTGATGACAACAATCGACCGCAACAGACAGCAGACGCATTTCTACTGCCTAGACGAACGTTGACCGCCAAGCGACCTCACACGACCACATGACCACAGCACATGGCCCACAGAGCCCATACAAGGTCACCGCGTAAGTACATCACATCCAGCTCTCGAGAGTTTGGACGCAGGTTTTTGCAATAATTACTTACTTTTTCGCCAACACCATTCAACTAAAGCAACATTTAGTGAGAATGTCATCGTGTAAACAAGTTAAAACAACGAATGTGTAGAAAGTTAAAGTTCAACAATCTCAGGTATAAAAAAGTAAGCAAGACTGTTCCGAAAAATGTTACTTAAAAATATGCATAATGAAAGTCATTATACCAATCGATACACACCACTGTGATATATGTATATACAAAGCTCAGTGCTACAGTCAGTTCGGCAAACTGAAAGATTTTTGACCAAAATTACTATCGTCAGTTCGCCGGACTGAATTGAAAGAATCAGAATTTACTAAAACAGTTCGGCGGTCTGAAGTACAGCTAATTGGGCTACTAAAATCAGTTTGGCCGCGCTGCTATCAATTTCACACCGCCACACGTAGCCTACACTGCTTATGGAGATGGTGAATAGATTCACTAATTCCAAAGTGAAAAAATATTAAAAGGATCCTTAACTCCGAGTTCTGGCAAACTCCTCGTTACCAGCGCTGGCTGCTGAGATGAAATCTGCACAGGTGGAGAGTGATGCGATTTACCACGACTTGTGCAGAGCGACATTCTTTCTTTATACAAGATTGACTGAAAAATGATTAAGCACCACAATTCTCATTTATATCTTTTCAAAATACTGAGAGGTTAAAAATCTTTCAGTTTACTCTTAGCTATTCAATGGCGGAATTGGACCATAATGGCCGGCTCCTGTACAGCATAGACCTAAAATCTTACTGCACAACTTAGATTTATTTATTTCAGCTTTATTAGATAGTTAGTTAACTTTCTGCCACATTTTAGTCCCGCCAGGCTGTGGACTGAAATTGACTAAGTCGAAGAAAGTCACGTATAAGGCTATAAGCGACACGTAATATTGATGTAGGAACATCGGCGTGCAATTTACAGCAACATTTCAACATCGGTAAGTCTAGTGCTATGCTCAGCTTGTAAAAAAAACACGCATTATCTGGCGTCAGTATTCTGCACCAGTACCCAAATCTGGGCTGGCGGCCTTATTCTAAATAATAACCAAGATGACTGCTGAACTGAAGCTTACGGTAGGGGACTCAGGAATGGAGTTATCGACAAAGTTAGGGATACGCACAGAAAGATGGGGTTTGCGGCCGGCGGCAGACGAGTCTGGATAGAAAGCAACAGATATATGACAGTGTTACATAACAACAATAAAAGTCACTCAATTTAAATTAACAATACTTTGTTTCAAGTAATGCGATACCTGACGTACAAAATCTGTCACCCGTAAACAAAATAAACCAACAATAAATTAACTTTGTTCGACTCCACGATTACTTCACCGTTTATTGTTTACATTACAACAGGAAGCAAGAAAATGTGAGAAATGTAACTCCGCCTATGCAGGCTTAAATTTCCGGAGTTTCCTCGTGACATTTAATTTATGGCATTCAAAAATGACAGAATTTTTGGACTCTTAATTGCCATTGCAACAGCTAAAATTTCAAGGAAGTTTAGATTTCTTTTAGCTGTGGTGTTTAAGTTTTGCTAGTGCTGTCAAACACAACGGAAACAAGAAAGCCCAGCTGTCGCTACGGAAGACGCGCTACAGGATACACAGTTCCAGACTTCTTGTTGCAGTTCAACTCAACTCAACTCAGGTTTAATAAAAACGATAACCGATGGATAACAAAATATACAAACATAAAAGTAGCAACCCGCCAACGAGCCGACGTCGGTGGGACAAAACCGACCATCCCAAACTCGTCGGTTTGGTCGCGGCCGCAATTTAAGTTGCCGCAACAGGGGGCAGGGCAGTCATTGTTACACCAGAACTTGACCAAAACGTGTTCTGTGAGGCTAAAATGCACCAAATTCATTTTCGGCCGGGGCTCCGCCGGACACCACTACAGGATTTTACTTAGAAAATTTTCTACTGGCACTGCGCACGAGCAGGGGCGTCTACACCAGGCCTATATATAGGCCTATATAGATCTAATAAACCTGGGAGAAAATGCTTCAAGAAAAAATAGGGTGAAAGGTTTTATTTAGGAAATGAACTATGGGGGAAAGTTAAATATTATAATTCTGCATTTCTGTGAGACGATGTTAACTCACGATTTACAATAGGCCTATATGGCAAGCAGAAGTATTCATTGACTTAGAATGCATGTACAAAATTCGTTTCTTGCCGGGGCTCTGCCCCAACCTCACTCGGGAGCTCACGACGCTCCCCAAAATTCCTTAGTCGGCTGGGAGGAGAATACCCCCTCCCCATTTTCCACCTCTTCGATGCCTACGTCTCCTTCGCTGCAGATCTCGGCGACTATGACGCCTCGATCGTCTTGAGTTAGGGGAAAACTTGCTCCAAGTAGGGCGAATAAACGCCCCTACCCACGAGTACGGATGCTGTCATTGGGGACAACTTAGCAAGTGACTAAGCTTGACGTGAGGGGAGAAGGGTAAACATTAGAGGGTGGATTGGGGAGAGCTTGCGTACGTATAATGTGCCCAAAGGGGATAGACGCCCCTGGGTGGATTACTGAACGGCTGCTTCACCGTCAGGGGGTAGAGTCGAATCTTACGTAGGCTACTATTCTACTGAACATGCATGTCGTTCAAAACGAAGATTCTTCTAAGGATTTTTCTAGCGTCAACGCAAGAGAGAATATAAAGTAAGTTAACAATACAACTCGACGCACCAAAAATGCACAGTGTGTTCAGTTATGTTACAAAAACAAAACACGCAACAAACATCTCTCCATAGGTTACAATGTCATGTATACAGGGTGCGGCAAAAAAAGTGGACCCCCTAAAGTTTTTCGCTGTTTTCTCGGCAACCGTTTGGGATTTTAATACGAAATTTTACAGCTTTATTTGGTGAAATCTTCTACATATAACTGCAAAATAAAATGTGATTTTGTTGAAAAACGGCAAAGTTGTAGACTTTTTAACATGACCGCCTACCGATTTTTCAGCATTAAAAATGTTCAAGCTAAAAATGCTATTTAATTTTCAAAAACTGGTTACGCGTTACTGCTGATGACGTCACAGTAACGTTTTGATAAACAGTAATTTATATTGTTTATAAATTATCACTAAATTATCGTTCTTTTAAAGCAATCACTAGCTGCCTACCGGATTCATAATCCAGCAGGATGGCGCGTCAGCAGTCAGCAGACACAGCGCGCAACGCCGCGCAGCGCACAGAACTGGCTACGGGCCTGCTGTCCAGATATCATCACAAAAGACCAATGAGCTCCAAATTCGCCGAATATCAACCCAATGGACTATCACGTATGTGGTGCAATTCTGGAGGCTTATCGCAAGCTTAAAATAAAGCCGAAAACAAGCGCCGAACTCAAGGAAGCGTTTCAGGTTATCTGGGACAACCTGCCACAGGGACCAATCGACAAGGCTGTAAAAGATTTCTCAAATAAGGCGACTAGAGGCTGGTGTTGTAGCTTGGAGCTGGCGGTGGACACTTCGAACATTCGCAGTGCCAATGGAATTCTGGCATCTGATCATTATTTAACTGCGTTGTTCAACGATGTTATTAAATTGGTACGTGTTGTGGCCGGAAGATTTTTGAATGCTGAAAAATCGGTAGGTAGTCGGCGTGGTGTAGTGGTAACGCGTCTGATCCAATCAGCGAAGTTACTGTACGCCGGGACCGGTTAATACTGCGATGGGTGACTGCCTGTGGGCAGGTAAACCATCTCGGGATGTAACCAACCGCTTAGGTCAACTCAGCCTTCCTTCCCTCCGGGGTAGGTAAATCGAGTACCGGCCTATTTGGCTGGAATTAAGGCGGGGCGCGTTCACCTCTGTCGGGTGGCAGGTAACACTGTGTGATCCCATATGACAAGTGACGCTCCGTAGCTCTGAGATGGGATATAGAAAGAGCTATATGCACCTTTAACCTTTAAAAATCTGTAACTTGGTCGTTTTTCAACAGAATCATATTTTACTTGGCAGTTAGATTTACATGGTTTTCGTAAATAAATCTGTAAAATTTCAGATTCCGAACGGTTGCTGAGAAAACAGCGAAAAACTTTAGGGGTCAACTTTTTTGCCGCACCCTGTTGGCATATCACTGCTAATGTCAATCAATCAGTCATGTCAACGCAGAGCAATTTTTACGCGCAAAAACAACCACTGCTTTCAGCGCGTCTTAGCCATCGCAATTCTGTCCGTCCGTTTGTCTGTCACACGGGTGGATCAGTCAAAAGCGGTGCAAGCTAGGATCACCAAATCTTTAATTACCATCGGCTGCATAGAAGACTCTAATTTCAGGCACCATAAAGCTTTCCATAAATTCGAAGAGGGTCACCCCGAACGAGGGCGCTAAATAAGAGGGGGTGAGCAAAATTTGCGACTTTTGGCCAATAAGTCACTTTATCTCAGTAACGGTGCAAGATAGGGCCTAGATTACTATTAATAGGACGTCGTACACTGGCTCTAGATTGGTGCCGAATTCAATGACCTTGAATGACCTTGAACGCCAAAATAAAGGGTTATATGGATTTTTTGGCGATTTCGGGCTGTGATACAAGTCTGTATCATTCACAAGGTGGCGCCACGCTACTATCGTTATGCGATCCAGATAGAGAATTTGGCATCTGTATATTAACTTAGCGTGAACACCCCAATTTTCAGCTAAACTACTGAACCGGAACTGCTATAAACTTTAGCGCGTCTCGTGAGCATTAGCTCAAATTTGTTGTACGTAATTGTGTATCCATTTCGGCGTTTACTTTTGGTACCAGATTGCTTTAGTTTACTAAACTATCCGTACGCAGGCCTATAGGACTGTAGGCCTAAATAGTCGCCATGTTTTCGCTCAGCTAAAGTCAAAAGTCGAAGTGGATATTCCAGCTCAGCGAAATCACTTCACTTTTTGGCTTAAGTAGGTACTTAGACCGAAGTTTAGACTCAGCGAAAGTCTCAGCGAAAAGTTTAAGTCAAAAAGTGAAGTCGCCCTATTGTCTACAAGTCATCATCTATTACCGGTTGCTAAGTCTAACAAATATGGATTAAGAGATTATAGTTCCACACCCCCTAATCATCGTCGTCGTCGGATGGAGCGGATGTGTTGTGGTCCTTGTGGTTGATTTCACAAAGTGCAAGAAAAAATCTGCTATGTTTTCCAGTTTTACCAGAGCTGAAAACTTACTTTTCCATAGGTTACCACAACAAAACATTTCGATAGTAGATGTCCGTATAAATATAATCAGTGAGCTATTTAGACTGGTAGAAAAAAAATCAAACAGTTTAATTTAAAACTGTACATCAGCAATGATCCTTTCATCCTTCTGTATTATTTTAACTAAACAATAAACATTGTCAGTTACGAGACCATTCGATTCGTCACCAGCGCTTCACTATAAATGGTCCACTATCACCATGTGTCTATCTTGCACCGTTATGGAGATATGGCGCCTCAAAGATGATGGGG
>Ga0209367_1010260_pt1 | contig 12585 bp, 8 predicted proteins | sample WorMetLIZISLAND2_FD_187412 | JGI IMG/M metagenome (GOLD analysis project Ga0209367, IMG submission 187412) | Marine gutless worms symbiont microbial communities from Max Planck institute for Marine Microbiology, Germany - Olavius geniculatus... ... | reverse complement strand
ATACTGAGATCGCTATAGCTGCTGACCGCTTTGCGATTGAATTCTTGCAGACTGAACGTCTAGACACCATAACGTGATCAACAGTCGGTAAGTGCGATATTATTATGATCGTTAAAGCCAGTCATCTTTTCGGGTAAAAAAGAAAGAGAGGTATAGCTGTAAAAGGAAAAGACTAGTTAAGTTCAGTGATAAATTGATGACACATTGACAATCAATCAATCAATCAATCAATCAATCAAAAAATAACCACTTACAAAAATGACCAGTGGTGTACAACAAACCTAAGAGCTAAAATAAAAACTAAGGATAATGTACAAAATGTAAAAACTAGTCAGAGATAAAACGCTCGCTGAAACAGTAATGTTTTAAAGTTTCGTTTGAATGACGGAGTGTCAGATAGTTCTTAAAGTGACGGTGACAAATTGTATAAATAATGTTGTTTTAGTTTCCCGAGCGTGCAACATATATTTTTTCAACATTTATGTCAACATTTACTTTATACATGAGACATATAAGATGAATATACAGTATAATTCATATATGTCACAAACATGAGGCATATATGTTGTCACACACATGACGCATATACGTTCGCGGGAAATTATTGTGATTGCGCCGTGACGGCGTATAGAATTGCAACGCTGCAGTTGTGACCACGAGTCGATCTTTCGTCCAAGAATCAGTGAACTGTGTTAGGCTGCAGTTGCTTAAGATGAAAGAGAAACTCCCAAAGTCCCAGTAATTCGCTAAAGTAATTTGACGTTTATATAACCGCGGGATTTGTATGTTCCAAACCGGTCCAGTTTCTTCTAGACGTATAGGCGCCCAGAAGAACGTGTGTCGCAGCAGAAAGCGCATAACGTAAGGCTACGCGCGTGACGAAAATGCGTTTCGTGCATCCGGCTGACGCGAAAAGCAGCTCTTTGTCGATGTTGACTGGAGGAACTTATATAGACATATATGGCAGGAGATCGAAGCACAAGAGCAGCATGCACTAGTACGGACGTGTCAGGAAATAGACTAAATTATTATACACGGACATTGGATTGACATTGCTGCTGACGTTTATGTGATCGAACAAACAGCTCAGAGCACTTCAGCGGTAAAATGATTGCGATGTCCTCAGCTCGATATCTGTGCATGACAGACAGCTGCTGGTGATGGCTAATGGCGATTGAATGGGAGCCGTGATTATTCTCACTGGACGAAACCGATATTGTGCTAGGCTGCGCCACGGCACGTTTCTGTATTTTTCTGATAATCGCCAGATGCAGTACCCGGTAGGCCTACGTGACTCGTAACGGTGAGATGCAACTCTGGTTGCTTGCAATATACTAACAACATTGTAATGATCTCTGTGCCGTTTAATACGTAGGCCTGTGCGCCTTGACTCAGTCAGACAATCAATCAAAAAATAACAACTCACAGCAATGCCATTGATAATCTTTATTCACCAACACAATGTGGTAGATAACAAAACAAAAATATGTAAAACAGTTACTGAACTGTAGCATATCACAGACACACATAACCTTAACTAACCTAACTCATTGTCATAGCTCATTCGTTTACCTTCGTTGTGTTTGGCGTTCTAGAGATGTTTAAGGTTGCTCCCGCAGTTTGCACTCAGCGCTGATCATGATTTCGCAATGTGGGCTCAACCTTTTGCTTCTCTCCCCTTTTCATCTCGTCGCACATGAGCTTTGCTGTACCGATGCGTGTGAACTTCCAAGCCAGGGACAACATCACTGGATGAACTCTTGACCTTTCCATGATCTCTGGAACTACTGGTGGACTGATGTAGACCCTATGTTGGTTTTGCACCTGGCTTTTGGTTTGCTTGACCTCACACTGATGTAGGCAACGCGCGCAGTGTTTCGGTATCTGCTTGCTCGGCGCGGGGCGCGTGTTGTTAAGTTCGCCCCAACGTCTGAAACCAATTTACCGGCACACGCGCTGCGGTCGGCATGGAAGGAAGCTCTGGTGAGCCTCTCGGTCGTCTGCGTGCGCCGTATCCACGGCGCGCACACTGCAGGCGTCGGCACGTGGTCAACAGACACTTCCCTTTAACTACCACCACGAGCAGAACGCATGCCGCTCGGCACTCCGCAGTCCGCTAACGATTGGACTAGAGACTCTCGTGTATAAACAGCACACGTTGACGAAGTAAACGTTTCTTAGCTTATAGGCTATGTGGCGACGGTTCGACAAGAAGTCGACATTTTGCATGCGGCGCTTTTGACGTACCGACGTAATAAAACACTGCGTGCCACGTCGTAGTCATCAAAACGTCTCGCGGTGAACTATGAAGGCCTGCATGCAGGATTGAATGCACGAAGATCGAACTCGTTATGGGATCGGCGGCAGAGATCGATATAACTGGGTCTCTGGGGCAAGTGGACAGTGCGCGTGCTGCCTGCCTGTTGATGTCATCTAGGATAGGCCTCGTGGATATGTTTATCAACTGAACTGGCCATCGCTGGACTAGACTACTTATACTGCCGGTGGCGAGGCGTGTCCATCGATCACGGCTGTCCGTATACCGACCTGCGTCATCCGACTGGGTTACATCACCCACTACGCGTCGCTGACTCCGCTAGATAAACAATCTGCTCCTGAGCGCCTGGCATGACACGCCAATCATCATCAGTCATTTGTTAATTAGTTCTGCGTGCGCGCGTTCAGTATTGGATGATGTCGCCTGGCTGTTTGGTGTGTACTGCAGGTTCGCAACGTGGAACGATGTCTACGTTTTCTCGCCGAGCGTGGAGCTCCAGTTGACGGCATCGAACCTAAAAGTACGTTCACTCCGCACTGTATCTCTTACACAGACCGAGTTATAGCCAATTTTGTGCCAAATTTCGTTGCCATCGCAACCAAGGAGGGTCCAGGGTAAAATTGAATAACATCATTAGATTGACCATCCCCGAAAACCATACCGTAGAACCAAAAATTACGACTCAATCTTATACACAGTCAATGTTATGACCGTTTAAAGAATTGTTTAATTTTTCCCATATACATATATAGGCGCCATTGTATTTCTTTTTATTTTTGCGAATAAATATGTTAAATATTAAATTTTAATTTTTAAACCCCAAAAGGGCACTTCCTTGTGCAGAACCGCGTCGTTTGACGTATTAAGCGTAAAAATCCCTTAAGGGGTCTGACCTGTGGATGAGTTGAAGAAAAAAGGCATAAATAAAAAAAATTTGCGTTTATTTCACCCGTTCGCCGAGAAGCCCCCCTTGGAGAAATTTGCATAAAATTTTGCATGACGGGTCCCTTCGTCGAGATAATCAACTGCGCCAAATTTTATCTCAATCGGGTCAGGGGTTTTGATTCTGTGGGGGGTCGAATTTTTGGATTTTCCATAAGAAAGAGAAGTCGCCGTTAACACAGGGCTTGAACTACCGTTCAGCCTGTGATTACGCGTTGTCCGAGCCCCTGCAGCTGGCTAAACAATAGTACGCGTTCATTAGTGCGACGATGAATCGAGCTTATTATATAGGCCTACCCATATGCCTATACAATAATTTATGTAAAAAAACTGTTCAGTTTATAATACGGTGTAAGGATGACATCGTGATTGTATAGATATAAAACAGCACAAATCACAATTTAATAATTCGAACTTTACCATTACACAGTCAGTAAAGTTCTTCTGACATTGTGTAACTATCTTTCACGGGGCCCGAGTTATAGTCAATTGTGCCCCAAAAATCGTTGCCATGGCAACGGGGGTCGATTAGGAGTAAATATAAATGACACCGTTAAATTGGCCGACCCCGAAAACCATACCCTAGCACCAAAAATTACGACTTTTTCTTATACATAACCGGAGTTATGACGGTTTAAACCATTGTTTAATTTTTCCCATAGGCGCCATTGTAATTTCTCATATTTTTTGTGGAAAAAAATTGGTTAAAATGTTGAAATTGAATTTTGTAACCCCCAAAAGGCACTTTCTTGTGCGAAAGCGCGTCATATGAGCCATTGTGCTTTCAAATGGTTCAGTCGTTTTTCCTGTAGAGGACGGCAAGAAAAAAGGAAAGGAAAGGAAAGGTGCAAAAAGTCATGCAGACGTTATATTTCACCTCTTTGTGGGGAAGCCCCCCGTAAACGGATTTTCACTAAATTTTGCGGATCGGAAGATATGCCGGACATAATCGTTTGTGCAAATTTTGGTGTGGAAAAATTAAGGGGTTTGGGATATATGGGGAGTCAAATTTTGGGTTCTCCCATTGAAATGGCTGGTCACCCTTACAACAGTGCTGCGCTACGGCGCAGCCTGTGATATACGTAAAGGTGTAATGTCGACATTGCAGATGTTCGTGCAGGAAGCCTCAAAAGCGTTCTGCGACTGCTCTTCAACTTGTCCTGTTACAAGCAGCAGCTGCATAAAGGCCAACTACCGCCGACCACTGGGCACCCGAGCTCAGCTGGTGACGTCGGATGCGCTCTAGAAGCTCTTAACCACCTCTCGACCGACTCGCCGGCCATGCTGTCCCGGTAAGTCTTCGCATGCAGATTAATGTCGCGCGCGTTACGATGCGAACGCAAGCAAAGAGCGACACTGCGCGGGGTTGTATGTATCAGCTGAAATTTTTATTAAATGTTACATGTTAAGTTTCTGCCCGCAGTGGCACACAAATAGAGCACTGCTCCACCGGACGTTCTCTTGTTTCAAGATTTAAAAACGTTTGTTGGCGGGCGAGTTATCTCATTAGGCATAGGCCTAGTTATTCTTTTTTTCGTAAATGATGGCCGTGCACATTCTCAAACTTTCCTTCTGAAAATGTTTTTAAAAACGTTTCTGAGTATTTTCTAACATAAGAAATCTTCCTAGAATCTTCCTAGGAAGTTTCGAGGATGTCTCCCCAGACTTGGAAAGGTTTCTGTTTTGTTTTGGTTTGCTCTATCGAGCCGTATGTTTTACGCTGCATTCATGCATGTTGCCGTGTGCAGTTGCCAGTTTCTAGCTTGCGTGAAACACGTGTTGCCAGTTACCGTTATTTCGGTGTTGCTAATTTCTGAGTTAACGTAACCGGACAGTTGCTGAGTCAGCCGCCCAGCGTTAGGTTAACAGCTGGAACGAGAGCTCACGCTTCCCTGGACAAGACTGTTCTCAGTGTATTCCAAGCTGATGAACGGACGGGTATAGTCTGACCCACGATCAGTGGGGTCGACCAGTCGTCAATATTGGGAGACTGAAAGTCGAGGCGCCGAAGGCGTCGAATGAGTTGGGAAATTTGGAGCCTCTGGAAAGAAGAGTCTCTTTTCCGGCCGACTACGGGGAATCTATGGGACAGCGCGAGCGTCGTAAGCTCCCCAGAGGGATTCGGGGTCCCGCCACGACCGAACGAAAATAAATTTGGCGCATTTTTAGCCTCATCTGCAGAACACTTAGTTCTAGTGGAACGATTGCGTAGCGAGCGAACACGGTAAAATTGTTAGCCTTTTTGCTGTTTATTTTTTTTTAAATTTCCGTGTGGTATGAATGTCATTGCAGCTTAGAAGTAATAGGCCTATGGGTCACTCCGATGTCTATTCCATTTCCAGTTACTGAGGGAGGGGCTCGCCCACCCCCACCCCCGTCCAGCCAGGATTGGTTCCCGTGCGGACGATTCGTCGGCGTAACGTGAACTCGGACCGACAAGGTGAGGCGTGGACAGTGAGTGGGGCAAGGCAGTTTGATGGCTAGCGCATGGACTCCTCGCACCTACAGGAGGGAGTCGATGCTTCCTAGCAGAGACTTCTATCCAGCTGCAGCTGCTGCGGTCAGTCATCACTGTGCTGTCGCCGCGCCCATGCTCTGGTCTGGTCGGTCGGTCGGTTCTCCTGGAACCAGCAGCTGACGAGCTAGCACTAGCATTCAGCTGGCCATCTGCTGCCAGCTGACCGCGAAGTAAAGCACGGCGAGTAACTCACTCACACCGAGCCTCTCGTGACTCAGCACCAATGAATGACGACTGCCAGCCATGTAGCACGCCAAGGCTGGCTTCATCCGTGAAATCCTGTATACTGGTGCTATTGGGGTGAGTCCATGGTTGTTGGTTCGACGGTGTCGGCGCGATGATGGAGGACGCCAACGGAACCAAATAGTCTATACATTAGAGTACGAAGTGCGAACTGGCGACGAGCATGAAGCCTGCAGAAGCAGCATTTGTCCGTTTTTTTCCCTGCACATGTGGATCTGTCCGCCTGCTATCATCATGCCTGATGCCTCAGACCACAGATGTAGGCCTAGTATAGCCTAACCGTCATTAAAAATACGAAAAAGTATCATTAAAACGCGAATTGCAAAGAAATTTTTAAAAAACGTTTGTAAACGTTAAATAAAAACGTGGCTTTTTTACTTGAGGTATTGTCTAAATCAATCCCTTCGAAAACACAACTTTCTCACACTCATAAAATTCTGGTCGTCACACATAAGTAAGTAAATTTGAATACAATATCTGCTTTACCCGATTATTGGTATCATTTCGATTTTTGTAGTACACAGTTACTGTAAATTTTAAAAAAAAAAATTAGAAAAAAACGTTAACTGAAAAACGCGTTTGATCAGATTTTTACCGACAAAACGAAAACCTTTGTAAACGTTTATTACAACTATGTATATACACACCAATTCTTCGCAAATTCTGCCGACATTGATGTTAGCGTTGAATACCACGTCCAGAATTGTGCCTGCAGTATGCACGCTCACTGGGGTGAATAGTCTAGTTAATTAAAGCATTCTTGCGCTTGCGGCATTGTGGCGTCAGTTTGCGGGTTCGAATCCCTCGGCCGTTGCGCGGTGGCTGCAGGGAAAATAAAAGTGGGCCTCGCCGAAAGTAATCTTGTACCGCGAGGTTTATGACTAAGTCAGTCACATGCACATAATCTGACTGCCTAGAGACCGGAATCAGTTGTTACAAAAGTAGTCACAGGACTACTTTTGTGATTTACGAATTTACGAGTGGCATTAGCACGTGATCCGGCGGAGTGACAGATCAGTTACAGCTTAGACCTCGTATAGTGCGCCAGGAAACGGTCGCCATGAATCAGTCGTTAATTACTCCTGTCATTGCTAGTCCATGTTCCACTGCAGATCATGTGCGCTGTAGAGTGGGTCGTTAATGTGCGTCGGTCAATCCGGGATGGCGTTGCTCACTCACTCACTTAGCGCCGGACGGTCCAGGAAGCGATCGTATATATTCTGAATCACGCTTGCACTGCAGTATTGTTTACTGGTGCCGGTGCGCGGCAGTCCGGTGGCGCGCTTTCTGCGCGGTGGTCAGACGGGAATTGCCCTGTGTGTGGCGCGGCCCGCTTTAGTTCGCGTCAGACGAGCGCCGTTGAGGCGTCCAAGTTGCTGCTCATGCAGTTCAGTTGATTGTTGGACCGTCTCTGACCTACAGACAGACAGACGAGTCCTGCTTGAAGACTGCATCATATACAGGTTAGTCGCCGATTATACGAGTATATCGGAATATGGTCGAACTTCAACAAGTTGAAGACTTTTGCTTTGCTAATTTTCTGCAGTCACAATGAGTGAGTGACGTATTTTACAATTTTGTGCTTGTTTTTGCACTTACTGCTAACTATTTGGTTATCTTCGTGTAATGTTGTTGTACTACGTTTGTCACTTTTAACACACTTTGGCTTCCTAGTATCGTCAAAAGTTAATTGTTAAAAGTGTTACATCTAAAACAAATTGCGGCAGTTTTGTGCAAAAAATTTACGATAATTACGTTTAAATATTTTTTTGCAATTTTGTATGTTAGGCTCTTATTTAAAGTGCTATTCAAGTGATATTTAAAGATGTGCAATTTAGACATTAAATTAAGTCGTAAAACTTTTTACTTTGGCGATTATTTTTTTTCTGTGATTAGCCTAGTGTAGTGCGTGATGGCAGGTTGTGGAAAAGTCGCTGAAGTTTTCTGACCACATAATAACTTTTAGTATCTGGCGTGGTGATAGTAGACCTACGAGCCTATTATATACTAGCCGGAAGTGCGTGGTAGGGGCATGCTCATTGTGATATTGACCAGACCACACGCACGCATGCCGTACGTCTTAGACAGCAGCCATTCCAATTATTTCATTCGATTGTCAACGAGCGAGCGACGGCGGCATTTCACGCACAGCTTGTTAATGGACGGGGCACCTGACGGCTGGCGGTCAATTCGATCATGACGTGAGCCAATATACAGTAGTCTTTACGCAGCGACTCTGGTACGGGTGGAGTCATGACATTCCCACGTTGACGGCTGGTCTGATAAGTCGCACGCAATGCAAGTTGGCGGGTGCGCAGCGCGTGTGATTTCAACGTCGACAAAATTCTTCGATACATTTCATTGCCAGGCGACCACAGCAGTGCCAGCACGCCTGGGTCGATTACCGCTAGCTGCTGCCCTCCGGACCTGCAATCTGGCTATCTTTTGACCTAGCGGTCAAACTGCGCCAAGCCGTATGGTCACAGGCTGCGTCCAAGTCTGCTTACGCGTGGCATTTCCTCTTTGCTATGTGCAGAACTCCACAAAAGTGTCATAAAACTTTAGGATCTTAATCAAGAGCGCTTTTGGTATTATAGCATTTTGCCGATCAAGTCGAGCTGGAAAGATGTGAGCAATGTGAATCAATAACTGGGATCTTTCTTCGAATGTGTAATTCGCCCTCTGACCGACTTGACTGAACTCGATAATTGCGCCACGCAGTCTCGGTGTTTCTGACAGCGAAAAGCTGTTTATTACCTGTCTGTGTTCCTGTATCGTGTATTATATATCTGAGCGTTCTCGGTCGCGCCCGGCTAAACAGATATGCGGCAAGCGATAAGAGATCCGTTCAATAGACGTCTCAACGATCTGATAATCCGTATTATCCGTTTAATCGTCTGAAGCGGTGCATATGACGCCTCGCTCAGTAGCATGTACTGTTGCTGCTTATTACAGAGTCTTTTCTGTGTGCTAGCCAGACAAACCTGGCTAAACATCGTCGGACTTTTTAGCGTATAGTGAGTGATGCTGAAGTCATAATGATGCTTGATAATAGCATCCAATTTATACACGTCACAAGACGTGCGGTGATGATTTTACTAGCAGTAAAACATGATTGCGAGGAAAGTTTTTGCTGGTGGCTAGACCCCATTACCCCATAAAAAATCTGGTTGGATGTGCAACAACAATGGCATAGACAAGGGGGCCCAAGATGCCCAGTCCTTCTCCCCCAATGCCCCAGACAGGACATAAGGACACGTTTGAACTGCACTAAATGTCCCAATTTGGTCAGTTGATTCTCAGGAAAATAATTAAAATTGTTGCCACCAGATCTCATATTTAAAACTATATTGCACCGAATTCGGTTTCATTTGGGACTCCGCCCCAGACCCCAGTCGGGAAGCTCCCAGTGCTCCCAGACCCCCTATGTGGATTTTAGGGGTCCTACTTCTAAGGAGAGGGGAAGGAGAAAAAGGGGATCGGGCCGGATCCTGCAACTGGTTGGATCCAAACTTTTTTGGATGCGGTGCACCCCTAGACGTCTCGATCCAGAATTAGCGTTCGAGTTTAAACGCTAAATTATATGCGCTCGTTAGTGCATAATATGCTGCTGAGAGCGTAAGACAAAGCTTAGCCAGCAGCGATGTCGTTACGTGCGGCGTGTAATTACAGCCTCAGTCCACAAGTGGTGCTCCTGTAGGCTACGCCATGTGCTTGTAGCGGCAAAACTGAGTGCATTGGCACCACGGCCGGCGTTGATCTGCCTTGCTTCCAGTTCTTTCACTTACGCAGTTTTCAGCCGTACCGTAACATGCATAAAGTGTACCAAAACTGACAGTTTAATATGGGTCAGTACTCAGTACATGTAAGTATGCTGAAAATCATTGTTTTTTTACTATGAAAAACGATAGCACAGAAAATGTTGTTAACTTGTTACACAGCTACAAAGCTGAATTTAAGGCCCACCATAGTGATAACGCTGTGAACCTTTTTTGCAGCACTGTTTTTGGTTGACTGTGTTACTCATTAATGATTGGACTTGATCAAGGTGACAACTTCATAATTAATCGAACTTAATTTCACTCTTTTCGCAGTCATGAAATAAAAAAAATGACATGTTTTTAAGAATGTCAAATCGCGTGCAACAATTATAGGCTAGATTTTAAAAGTGCATTACGTGCACTTGTAGCATTATAAGATACTGAACTACATCGATTCTGAATAATGTACGTATTTTATTCCACGTGTTCACGGTATTACGTTTGCAATGGTGTAGCCATATGTGAATGCGCAGTGCCCCTCAAGAGACCAGGAATGATAATCATCTGGTGTTCTACATTAATTTTATCAACAAACAGTGCCAAAATGCATCCAAACACATTATTTGCACATTTAGAAAATTTACAAAATTATCTGGAAAGGTGGCACAGCCTTCCCAAACCTTTTCCTCGGTGGGGAGGGGAGACCCTTCCTTCTCCCCATACGCGTTTCTTTAAGTGCTCCCTTTACCTGCTGGTGGTGGCTACGCGGTACGCCAGTGTACGTGCGTTTGGTATTATGACGATTCATTCACTAAAGTGCTACATGGGGTGGAGTGGGAGAGTGTCTTAGCGCTGTATCAACCGCAATGTTTCATATTGTGTTTCGTTGCACGGCGTATCGTTTGAGTGTTGTTGGCGCTGCAGTCCGCGTATTAATCATGTTGGCGCGTGATGATGTGCACGCAATGACAGATTGGCGTCTCCGTTCCGAGGCAAGCAGGCGACGACGACAACGACGAGCAGTAGAGCTGGCGAGACTGCAGCGGGAGGCTTCGTTCCATCGCCGTCGTCAAGACGATTAGATCGAGCTCATCAGACGCCTAATCACAACAGTCATCACCACCAGCAGCAGCAGCAGGCCGCCGGTTTGCATTGCATTCAGTTTGACAGCCTCATCTTCATTGTCTGGAAGCACACTGATGAAATAGTGATAATTCGATATGCGTTCGTGATGCATTTATTTCATTTTTCGTTTGCAAATTTACGCAGACTTCGTTCTTGAAATACGTATGTAGGCCACTGTTATTGGACGATGTCCTTTAAATTAGCAATTAAACCTTTCGGTAAATTGCTCTTTGTTCGTTATCGCTGTCTTCGTGGCAGTCGTGATTTGTGGCTAAAACCTAATCATAACCAGAACTTTCACTTGTATATGGGACTTAAGCCTATATGAGGGGATCGCAGACACTAAGGGGATGCTGCTTGAGAAGTATAGGCTAACATAAATTACAGAAGACTAGGTTTGCGTGAACATATTAAGCGAATTATTACATAAAAAGTCTTGACCTTAGCTTGTGTCATTGACATAGTTAATGCACGAACTACCTTGTACCAATGCAGCAGCAAAGCAGCTGAGCGTAAAAATAAAGGTTAACCGGGACATTCCAATGATTTCTGAAAACGCAGAGATTGCAGAAGCGAGGCAAGATGCGGAACGTCTGCTTATGAGATGCCGCGAGTTGAAGACGCACGTGGTGGGTGAGCATTGGCGTCCGGCGCAGCGCTGAATTGGCTTATCTGACGGAGAATGGTTTAGCAGTGCGTCCCGTTGAGATTGCAGCAGTGCGTGGCGGCGCGAGTGAACGGCGAAGCGGCTGTCGTAGCTTACGTGAACGAATGCAAGCGGCTAAACATCATCAGAACGAAAGGCAGCGACGCGGCAAATTGTCCGAAACAGCTGGACCGACGGTCGGTCGATCAATATTGACTCACAGAACGAGTCGCCGCCGCGGGGCGCCGTCAACGAATCGCCCTCTACACGGCGCCGGAAATCTGCAGTGTATGTAGTGGCAACGAGCAGCAGCAGGTGGCGCCGAGTGGCGAATTATCTCAACTACTTCGCAGCCACTCTACTGCAGTCAGCACAAATCCAAAGTCCAAACCCGGACATGAGCGTCAGACTTTATAGTTGCTGCTGTTATTTTGATATAGATCGATTTCTAGATGTACGAGACACTAACAGTTTACGTCCCGTAGAGAACTGCGCATGGTTGTAGGTAACAAGCCTAAAATTATCATACGGCGGTAGATAAGTCACTGTCAATTACTAGTTCTATATCCGCAACGTTCTGTGCAGCGTCTTATACTAATAATTCGATTCGGACTAGGCCCCATTGTGTGTTAAATGAATAGATTAAATGATTCCAGATGTTAAGTGTTTTATTATTTAGTAGGCCTATGCTATTATAGTTTGAGCATTCAGAAACACGTGTTGCTGGCGTGCAGAGAGCGGCGCGGAGGTTTGGCAGAACGGTGTGGCTGAAAGGTCGCTATCACCGCTCATCAACGGCAAGTCGCGCAGTGTCGACTCTGCACGGACGCATACTCCAGTGTCAAGTCCCGCCACTGGCGTCAAAGCTCGAGCGTCAACCAGCGAGTCACGGAATGCCATCAGCGACCCAGTCGACGTCAACGCTTCCACCAAGCCGGCATCTATGCTGAACCGATTCAAATTATTCAATTCTCGCGACAGCAGGACATCCGCCGCCGTCAAGGATGTCAACGGCGGGGTTGTGTCTCAGCCAGCTTCTACGAGCGAGGAGATGTCACCCGCGCCAAGGCGC
>Ga0209367_1010259_pt1 | contig 12585 bp, 7 predicted proteins | sample WorMetLIZISLAND2_FD_187412 | JGI IMG/M metagenome (GOLD analysis project Ga0209367, IMG submission 187412) | Marine gutless worms symbiont microbial communities from Max Planck institute for Marine Microbiology, Germany - Olavius geniculatus... ... | reverse complement strand
GCTTGTAACCATGCACATGCCGAGGTATGACTTATTAAACGTCATTTGTGCAATACAACACAAATATCTAATTTTTGGCGTTTCCAAATATTAAAAAAACAGGCAAATCTGCACCTTTCATTGAACGTCCAAAAGCTAAAAGTGTTTCAGTTTTAGGGGAACTTCGCCCCCTGACCTCCCGACCAGGGGTAAAGCCCCTCGACCCCGCTACGTCTTTTTGATGCACAGTTGCACACAGCAACTGAATAAGGTCGACATTTGGCCCACACTAAAATTGCCCCTTGTGCCCTAGCCCTTGACCCCCCGTTGTTCCCTAGTTTCAGATTCTTAGCGCCGCCCATGAGCGATATGATATGCCGCCAAGAGCCAAAGCCCGGCGCTTGTTTCAGGTTGCTTAGCGTATGTTATACTGTGCCGTATATATAGGTGCACCTGATCGCTGGCGGACAGACGACCTACGAGGCCAATAAAGGTGAACACAAGTACCGTCTGGACGACGTCACGAGCAACCTGAGGACGGTGTTCGGTCCGTACTGGCTGCTGAACTTCGTCTGGCCGCTACGCACACTACCTGATGGCGACGGCGTCTTCTGGCAAAAGCAAAAACACGTCAAAGGCAGCTGAACATCAGAAACAGATCGACACAAACGAACTGGCCCGATCATCACAACTCTGAATCTCCCGGAGACTTCGGAGACTTCGGCGTCAGACGTTCTTTGTAGACTGTAGTTTAGTTTAGTTTTGAATGAAGCGTACGTGTAGGACTAGAACAAGAAATGGTGACGCCACTGCGGACATTGTCGTTGCCAATAAGCTATGATATTATATGACCTTTCATACCTAAGAGTCTTGCACCTTCGGCGCTTGAACTCGGTCCCAACTTATAAACCTTATTAGCGCCGCAACGAAATAGAGAAAATTGTTTTGTAACACAGAAAATAAATTTACGGTACCTATAAAAGGCCGGTAATGGGCCACGGAAAAAAATCGCCGAGGTCAAAAGGTCAGTAAAGTAAACACGACACTGGGTTTTGGATCTTAAATGAGTTGTATCAGAACGACATCTACCGGTACTATTGAAATAATAACTGACACTGCCTTCTGTGACTCAATGACACATACAGGGTGCGGCAAAAAAAGTAGCCCCCTAAAGTTAGGGAATTGTTAAGTGAAATATGATTCTGCTGAAAAACGACGAAATTATAGACTTCTGAACATGACCGCCTACCGATTTTTAGCACTAAAAAATGTTTAAGCTAAAAATGCTATTTAATTTTCAAAAACCAATTACCACGTTACTGCCGATGACGTCACAGTGACGCTTTGACAAACAGTAACTTATTTCGTTTAAAAATTATCACTAAATTGTCGTTATTTTCTAGCAATCGCCGGCTGCTCACCGGATTCATCTTCCAGCAGGACAGTGCACCAGCACACACAGCGCGCAGCGCAGGAAACTTGACTGTGGGCCAACTGTCCAGATTTCATCAGAAAAGAGCAATGGCCTCCAAATTCGCCGAATGCAAACTCGGTGGACTATCACGTGTGGTGTGCAATGTTGGAGCTTACCGCAAGCTTAAAACAAAACCAAAAACAATCGCGGAACTCAAGGAATCGCTTCAGGTTATCTGGAGCAACCTACCACAAGGACCGATCGACAAGACTGTGAAAGACTTCTCAAGTTAAGCGACTGAAGGCTTTTGTTGGAGCTTGGAGCTGTCGGTGGACACTTCGAACATTCACAGTGACAATGAAATTTTGGCATCTGATCATTAGTTAACTGTGTTGTTTGACTTGTTTCAACGATGTTATTGAACTGGTGTTGTAGCTTGAACATTTTTTCACGCTGAAAAATCGGTAAGCGGTCATGTTAAAAAATTTATAACTTCGTCATTTTTCAATGGAATCAAATTTTATTTGGCAATTAGCCGTAGAACAGTTTACTAAATAAATCTGTAAATTTCCAGGTCAAAATTCTAAAGGGTTGCTGAGAAAACAGTAAAAAAACTTTAGGGGACTACTTCTTTCTGCCGCACCCTGTAGGCTAACGCAGCAGCGATGTTTTGCAATTTTTTTGGTTTTATTTTACGTGTAACCACGTCTATAAAGTTTTTACTGAAATATTTTTGCAAACGTTTTTGCAAATGTTTTAGTAAAACTTTTCTTGCAAACGTTTGTGTCTTGCACGCCTAACTCGACCTAACGAAAAACTAAGTCCACTAGTCGTAGCATATGCACGGTCAGCGTCGATATGAAATTTATAATGTATACGAGAGCCATCCCAAAAGTTACCGCGGCCTCGACATAATACAATATTTTCCACAATCTATGTATCAGTGAAACCTACAATATTTATTGACTCATACGAATCTGCTGCGGATGGGACGTCATTGTAATTTATGACGTCATAAAGCACTAAACCGAAATGATTTGTGGCGCTAGCGCAAACAGCATAAAATCAGGCTCGCTGTTGCATGACAGTTTAGTTAAAGTGGGGCCCCAAACAAATTCAAAAAAGTAAAAATATATAGTGTTAAATGATACTATAAAACTACAACACTTATGAGAGTGTGTCAAAAAATATGACAGTGGCGTAGTCAGCGGGGGCTATTATAAAAAGCGCCATCTGAATGCAAATTGCCCAAAGCTAACAAAATTTACATCAGCCACATGCACTTGCAGCTTTTTTATGCCCCAAAATGGATTCATACGGCCACGGACCACACTGAGGGTGCTCCTATGGCTTCCTAGACTTCCTTCCCAAGCTTTTCCGTTAGGCCTACATCACCCCCGCTGTTAATTGGCCTTTGAGTTCGATTTTCGGCAGTCCGCCCGCCTCAGTCTAATTTCATGGCTACACCTATATTATGGAATCTTACGTAGGCCTAACGACCCCAAGTGCTCAGTGGGAATAGTGGCCGACATTAGTGGGACTTGGCTAGCAGGTAGAGTAAAGGACTAACTAAAGGTAGCCTATATGCTATACTGCAGTGTGTGCATGTGTGTCAGGCTATTTATAGTTCCTTATTGTGATGTCTTGCTCCAGCTGATGAAAACGGATCGATACGGTCGGCCGTGAAATAAAAATAGGTAACGCGTGCTGCACGGCAACCAAACTGTTCTCTTAGAAAATTGCCATTGGGCCTAGTTTCCAAAAATAGACTGCTCAACTAGGGAATCATTGGAGACATCGGATCGGTGTGTGATGAACGCTGCTGCAGCGCCTGTTACATAAGGCCTACACGAACACTAAAAATAACTTTGAAGCGCAAATTTGCTTGTCTCGCTGAACTGGTCCTCAAATAATCGGCTTTGCGGCTCAAATAAAACACCGCTTGGCTCGGCTTAGGCCTAGGCCTAAACACGCTGCAGCTCCGCCTGGTTGTTCCGTACAATTAAGCCTAGCCTAACACAACGCACACAACAAAAGAAGACACCGCTACCATAATTATAGTATGTATACCGTATTATACTTGCGTTTTGGCTGTTGCGCGCGTCGCCGGCTTGCGCGCCGCTTGCCTGGATCATCTGGACGGAAATCGACGTTTTAGGCCTATGTAATGGCCCGGCTTCGTGTTCCAGGGGAGACTTTTTGAAATGTGCGTCTCGCAGCCTAAAATCGCAAAAAACACTAAAACTTCGTATTATGGGGGTTCAAGGTCGTTTAAGGTCATCGATGTTAATATCACCGGAAAGCGAGTAGATCGTCAGTGCATTGCTTTGATAAGCAGCAGATCTGTGCCTAAGACTACGGGTCTACAACCGTTTGTACGCGTGACAGCAGAATAGGCTACTTCGCGCGTCTTAGCCATCGTCGAGGTGTCCCTCCGTCGATCTGTCCGTCCGTCCGTCACACTGCGGTATTGTGTCAAAACGAGACAATCTGTTATCACGAAATGTTACTGTGAACTGCCATTAGGACTCTAGTTTATCGTGACAAAATTTCGTATTCCTGAGTGAGGGAGATCCCCTTGAACGAGGGCATCAAAGAGGGGTAACCCCTAAAAGAGATAATTTTGCTGCTTTTCGCTCGTAAGCTTATAGCGGGAAAACAGTTGCAGATAGATACAAACATGCTGCTTATCATAACAAGGACTGGTGACGGACTTTTTAGATTTATCAACATCGATGACGTTGAACAACCTTGAACCCCCAAAATATAATAGGAGTTTTTAGCGAACTTTTTTTTCAATTTTTGGCTGCAGCGCACATTTCAAGAGTGATTTGCGACGAAATGGTTGGAGATCGCCTAGACTAAGACAACCTGCATATGAAATTCTCAGCATTAAAAGCAGATTTTAGCAGTCCAAGTGCTGACTCCCGAGGTTCAGTTGAGGTCTACGGCAAAACGGCTGGAGATAGACCAGGACAATTAACCTGCATATGAAATTTTAGCATAAAACGTACTTTTTAACATTCTAAGTTTCGACTTTAATATTAAATTCAAGAGTCTTCCGTACGGAGGCTTCAAATTTCAAGACGCATTATTATTTTATTGCTCTACAGTAGGCCTACACTGATAGCTAGGACCGCTGCTATAGCGCGTCACGTGAGCTTTGCTCAAATTACTTGGTAATTCGCCTTGTGCACTGCGTTAGTGCATAAAAAGCGCCGCGAACGAATACCGAGACGAGCTCAGAGCCTCAGACGACCTCTTAAAGGAATAGGAACTAAATAATGTTCCTGCGACAAACACGCAACTGCTTATCGCATCATAGCGCCAACGCGACGAGCTATATCTGGAAACAGAATAAAGCTTATTGATTGCCGTAATTGGCCGACTACACTACTAGCAAAGACACTAGCGACTAGTGAGTGACACAGAAGCAAGCAGCGGCGCGACATGTATGAGTCCACGGGCGAAGATTCGTGACGTCAGGTCTATTTCTGTGCAGTCTCGCCTCTTCCCCTCCCCCTCGGCCACCCAGAGCGCTCGGTGCCCGCCCGCGCCCCTCGCTTGCCCACGGCCAGCGGTCCCACGTCGGCGAATTATTTATTTCTCCGTCAACGTAATCATGGTGCAAATGGCGGACGCTGGTCGGCTATTTTTGGCCGTGTGCTATTTTTGACCGGCGCGTTTAACCCGGATGTCCATTTGCCTGTGCAGCTCCAAGAGAGTCTACTACTCTATGACGAAGGATTTGTTTTGTTGGTGATCGCGGTTGCAGTTTTCGTCGTCTGCGCGTTGCCGTGCGTCTGGTGTTGATGTCGTCGCGTCGTCTGCGCTGCTAGAAGCGACGGAATTCGACTAGTATTCAACTTTGTTGTCGTCGCTCGTTGCACGTTGTGTGGCCGGGTCTTGTGGGTAGCCCCTGTCTGATAGACCGCTGCCTGAACTATATGTACTTCTTCCGTCAGTATCCGTCGTGCTGTGCACACACAGGACTGTTTCCAATCGTAGAAGACGATACGTGGCTACTGGCTGACGTTAGGTGATGAGTATGCGCAACAGACACGGGTTGATGAACTTGAACTTAAGCGCCTGATGATGTCAACAAACGACACGTCAGTAGGTGCAGGTGAAAACGGCAGAGATGCTACTCCTGCTGCTGCTCGCACCACTGCACAGCCAAAACCATCACCTCGTCACATACTCACTAACACTTCCAGCTCCGGATCAGGTCTGTGAAATAATACTGCTGTGGTTTTTGTGTCTAGGTGTTCGATTTACCTTCGATTTGAGGGAGGGGAGAATGGGGGCCGAGGATCTGGGGTTTTAACATCCCCACTGGATGAGAACGTAATGCCAGCTGTGCCTCAATGCTTTCCGCTCGCCAGTTGTCGACCCTCCACTGCTTTTTTGACAAATGGAACACTGGTGTCAGTTACTCATATCCTGTTTACACAATGAAGCAAACATGAGGCAAACTTAGAGCACACATCATGCAAGTGTATATTGAACATATTTGCTTTATGTTTGCTTCATCGTGTAAACGGGGTATAAGTATGTGAGTGATGACCAATATCTGTAAGAAGTACGTCGGTTCTACGCATTGGTGATTAACTTGATTATCAGTGCGCATAGGCATTCTTTTCTCGTTCATCTTTAGTTTTGTCAAGAAGAAGCAAAGAAGAAAGGTAGAGAAATGAGTCTGTAGTTGACTTTTGACACCAGACAGCTGGTGGCAAAGATATCTGGTCATATGACTATTGAGCATTGAGCAAATTGTTCATGTATTTCAACTTCTTTTAGAAGTTTGTTGTGCACTGCTAATGTTGATGCAACGTCTGTGGTTTGTTTGCAGATCCGTTAGCATCGCCGGGCAGTGAAGCAGTGTCCGATGACAGTCATCCTGAGCAGGTTCTCTATACAGGTAGCGTACGTATAGAAATTTTAGAAATATAATCATAGCTCTCATAAAAATTTTTACTGTATGAATAAATGGTAAAATGTAAGTTACATGTGTATAGCTTTTAAGACAAAACCTGTCAGAGATCTGCTTAGCATCACCTGCCATATGAGATCACACTGTGTTAGCTGCCACTTGACACACTATACAGACGGATATAATTTAATGAAGTAATTACAGTTTCAGTGAGCATTTTTTCACTGATTAGGTTTTTAAAAATTCGTGTGTATGTTTTGGTTTTTATCTCCATTTTTAGGCATATTCTGTATTGTGAACCACTGGTCATTTTGTAAGTGGTTATTTTTCAATATGTATGTAGCACTTATGCTGCTACTTATGTAATTAAGTACGGTACATAGAAACTTAACAGGTGGTCACAAGTAGCTTTAGCCAGTGCATAACAAAGTGGCATAGCATTGAGATTAAAGGATAGTAATAAGTACAGGTGTTATTCTGCCAGCTGATCGCTAAATTATCCAGTAGCAAGGGCGTAAAGTTTTGGCGGTTGGTGCTGTAAATGTTTTTGAATGATTAGTATTTCATTGGCTTTGGTATGGAATGGTTTGATGTTCATTGTTAATCGAGCTGGTGTTTGGTTATCTGCAGGGCTGCAAGGTCCTCTATCAGGCGCTGTTCCACCGGCCGCCGTCACCGGACCTTCTATCCAGGCGCAGTTGTATCGCCTCGAACAGCATTATCATCTTCAGAAAGAGATGCTGAGTCGACAGTTTGAGGAAGATCAGCGTTTACTGGAACATGAAAAACAACAGTACAAGATGCAAGTATGTAGTTTCTATAAGCCCAGATTCCATTACGCCAAAGTCCACGACACAAATCATGTCGCTGACTTTCGTGGTTTGTGTCGCGGACTTTTGCGATTTGCATTTGCGGACATTGTCGCCGACTATCCTCGTGCATTGTAACGGCCTAAATTCCATTAGAGTGACACAAACGGGTTTGTCGTGGACTTGTCACGGTCTTTGTCGCAAATATCTTGACATGTTGAGATGGTCTGTATCCGCGACTTTCGTGATTTGTGTCCATGACTTTCCCCATGGGGAAGTTTCGGTGAAAGTTGGTGTAATGGAATTTGGGCTTTATAGCATGTGTTGGAGGTAGTGATTACAATCCCATGATCCAAAATCCCGGGATCCACGACATTCTAGCCAAGCTCAAATCCCAGAAATAGCAGCATTAAAAAAGACTTTTTGAGTTCTTAGATAATAAAATAACAATTTTACCCATTTCATGAAAGTTATTCATGCGCGCAGAAGAGTGCTTACTTTGCAGTGTGAGTTGCATTCTGGCAGTCACAGTCAGTTGCAATACCTACCGGTAGGGGCCTGCTGCATTTGTGCACTTTGATGTACAGCTGTGTCAGTGACAAGTTTGCTTGAAATGAGATACTATCAGTTCAACATTTGTTCTGTATTGGTAATGTGATGAAGTATTATCTTCCTGTGTACAAACAGGAATGAGACTTGAGCATGTGGAACAAGCTGTTTGAAGTATTATCAGTTTCTAGCGTGGACAATATTGAGTTTTGTGCTGTGCATTGACAGTTAAAAAGTGTAGAGTTACATTCGCATTTGTTTGGGGTTATATTTGTATCCTCAGATCGATAGCTAATTCTGACGCTACAAATTTGACTATAATTTTTTCTGTAACTTTTTTATTTTTTAGTTGGTAAACTAATGCTGATGCATGTAAATACCATAGTAATCCAGTATTCGAAGAATTATGCTGACCATTTTCTAGTATTAGTGGTCGTGATGTTATTATTTGCAATATTTTGTGACTGCACAATTGTTTGTCCGTTTCAAACTACTCATTTAAGCACTGAATTTAGGTTAGATATTATGTTAATCAGATGGTGAACGACGAACATTACTGGCTCAACAGGTCAAAAGAAACATTGTATTTTTTTCTGTCCATCATATATCTAGATTCAAGGTTTTTTAGTTGTATCTTGGGAAGGTTTTTGTTGTCTAGTTCGTATTTGTTTAGTTGATATTCGCTGCTGGAAATAGTTTTTACAATGCGATTATCTGGTAAACGTGGTTCATTTTATTGGTGTGCTGCGACAGATGCTATTATTACAAAAGCATCAGCAACAGTTGTTACTGCAACAACAACAGCAGCAACAGCTTGAGGAGCCGAGTTCAGAGCAACATCAGAAGTCATTGCACAGGGAAGAGCAGTGGACGCAGCTTGAACATATCAAGCACAAGCGCAAGGATGAAGAAAGTACGTGCATCTCCTTGTCTTGGAATTGATGGTGGTCAGTCAGTCGATCAAAAAACATTTATAAACTTTGGTCCATAAAAAACGTGTGCCACTTTTATTTTTTGAATAGTTCTGTGAAATATTGGCCAATTTTTTTTATAATTTTTGGCATGCAACGTCAAGAAGAAACTTGATGCAAATGACTACAGGTTTGACCACCTCACCTTAATACTGTTGCTACACTACCTTGTGAAATTCAAGTTATTGAACCTGCTGTTAGCGAGTACTGTCAACGTCTGTCCCTTGCGTTTGTGCTGGAGGAGGACATTTGGAGTACACGCTGTAATAAAGACGATGTGATATGACACCTATGACTTTTTGAGAGAATAATAATGTCATGATTCTAGCTTGCATCGTTTTGATACAGTGCCAGGGTGTGACAGACAGACAGACAGACACACAGATATCTCTGTGATAGCTGTGAAGTGCTATCAAAAAATTGTAAACGAACGTTGTAATTGATAAATTTGCAATCTAACTTATCAGATTATATGTGATCGGTGTAACGTGAAGGTGCCGTGGCATCGACTGCTGTGAAGTTGAAGCTGCGTGAGTGTCTGTTGAACAAGAGCCAGCGAGAACTCAGCAACATTAGCAACTCGCCGCCCGAGTTTCGCCAGTGGTTAGTTTTTGCTAGCTGGATACCTTATCAGTTATTATGCAGCCATTTTAAGTTCCTAACTAGTTGCTTTACAGATCTTGTCTATCTGCCCACGATTAACCATAACCAGAGCACCAATTTTTAGCTTAAAGGGTCAAAGGTCAGGGCAGTGGCTATTGGCTACGTTGTGTTGGCACTGAGCCGATAGAATTTCAACATTTTTAGCAAGTGCTATATGCTATATGCAGCAGAGCTAGTGTGTGGATCGCTGAGCCCCCTATATCTGCTTTGTTGCTATACACCGTGTCTCAAAAAAAGCATCTCATAACCTAGCCCTCTAGCTGGGGAAAGCAGACCAAGCATAATACGTGTTAAAATGAATGACAAAACATCAATAAGTTTTATCTATCTTAATCTGTGAGCCCCAACAGCCAGTCTATTACAAGGTTTGACTGTCGTGCAGCAGTGTGTCTACCAGATGAAGTTTAGGAATGTTTGTGAAGTCAAGAAGTGACTGGTACAGCCTGGATTGGTCTGGAGCAGAACTTTATCGATACTGCTGTCAATGAATGGAGAAAGCATCTCCTTGCCTGTGTTTGCATAGTGGGCCAACACTTCAAGCAATTTTACTAGAGGCAGTTGAAAAATGGACAACTGGATGAAATGTCAGCCAAAGTGTTAGAAATGTGAACAAAATGTCTTTTTACGCGTTATGTTAATTAAGCAATCATATTGCATTGGATAAAAAATGTGATATTTCGCTGGTTGCGTTTTCGCCAGGTACTGCAGAAACAAACGTTGGTGAGGTGGGAAACTGAATTTGATGGCAAGTTGTGTCTGGAATATTCGTACCAAAAAATATCAAAATTTGATAGTTGGTTTTCAAGTTACAGTCAGAAATGTCGGGAATGTTTTTTTTGAGACACAGTGTAGTTTTAGTTGCTATTGTGAGGATCATGATGTGTTCTGGTGAATGTTAGGTCCACACAACACAGTTCACTCGAGAAGCATTCTCCTCCGACAACTGAGTGGTCTCCACCACCAAAGACTGCACTTGGCCAGTACGACGACGAGTATCCACTCAGAAAGACAAGTACGTTGTATGCACAGAATGATGGATTATACTTTTGTTTTATCTTTCAGCAGTAAATTTGCAGTTTTAGTGGTACTATTCAATTATTGATTTTGATCCATTTGACATGTGTTGTTTTCTGTAACCTACTGCAGGTGTTATTTAGTTTACAATATACTAACATATACGAACTACCTGTGGCTGCATAATTCGCAGGTGGTAAATGTTTGGAATACATTTCTAACGCTTTTTGTCATCGTTGTCATTGGTAACTGGGGCAACATTTTCAATGACTATCCATAGGCCTAGGCAGCAGAGTATGTCTCTTAAATTCTGGCTAAGTGTTGTACTGTATTTTTGTGTTAATTTAATAGCAAACTTAATGGCTAATATCCAGCAGGTTGCAGCCGGTGTATTTTAAGGCCAAAGTTTTATTTATGTGTGTGTATTGTCACAAAGACTCTGTGCTGCATGGTACTCTAATGAGTAATGCCTGTCAGCCTTCAGTGTCAGTAGCTGTTTTTGATGCTAAATTTCATTAGGCTTTTTTACTGTGAAGCTGTTGTGATTAGTAATAGTCATATGCAATTTAGGGTAGTGCTAAAAACTGGAACATATATTGTTTATGGAAATATTTGCTAAGTCATCGTTGTACGCTGTGTTCGGAAAAAAGGTAACCCCTTAGACGTCATACAATAGTAATGTCAAATTTGAATGAATTTGAATGAAATTTCTTACACTTATTCGTCAATAAATTGCTAAAGTAACTGCCAAATTTTGTTGAAAGATATTTTTTAGCAGAGTTATTAATTGTTAAGCACGATAGCAGAATACTTCGCACGTCTTAGCCATCATCTAGGCGTTTGTCTGTCTCTCTGTCCATCTGTCTGTCCGTCACACTCGTGATCTGAATCAAAACGATGCAAGCTAGGATCACAAAATCTGCGCTGTGTGCTGCCCCAAAGTCTAGTTTATCGTGACAAAATTTTATGCCTCTGAGTGAGGGGGTTTCCCTCGAACAAGGGCATCAAAGAAGGGTACCCCCTTGAAGAACGTTATTTTACCTTTATTGGCTTGTCTAGCGTGGAAATGGTTGCAGATAGGCACAGACATGCTGCCAATCATAACAAGCACTTGCGACGAGCTTTATAGTAATGTCAACATTGATGACTTTGAATGACTTTGAACCCCCAAAGTAGGGGGTTTTAGTGAATTTTTTTGTGATTTTGGGCTGCAACACACATTTCAAGAGTGAATTGCGCCGGAATGGCTGCAGATAAACCTAGACAACCTGCATGCAAAATTTTCAGCATTGAATGTAGATTTTATCAGTCCAAGTTCAGACCCTCTGGGCTCTAGGAGGCCTGCCCACGTGGGTGTCAAAGAAGGGTACCCTTTTAAAAAGTGGTTATTTTTCCACGGTTGGCTTGTCTAACGTGAAAATTAGGGTTTGCAACCCGGTTTAACCCGAACCCGAAAACCCGGGTAACCCGGAGTTTTTTCAAACCCCAAAACCCGGGTTTGGAGAGCTTGCAAACCCGGGTTTTCGGGTTTGAATTTTGACCTACATTATGTTTAATTACACGTTAAAATAACTCGGCAGAATACGCAGTGGACGCTGTCAAACTGGCTTCTCGGAGAGAACGTTTGTTGTCCATCATGCTGACGTCGTTTAAGTGAAGGTTTTCATGCGAAAAATGGCTTGTCAGTTGTGTCTTAAGTTCTTAACTAACCATGCCAGGGACGTCTTAACACATACGTTCCAATCAAAGGGTTAATACAGTGACTGCATATAATTTTGTGGTAGACTAAGACTAGTTTTACTTTAAGTAGTTAAGTCGCGAGTTTGAGACCCCTGAGTTAAGGGCAGCCTATTAGTTTAAGTGGTCAAACTTACGCTTCGACGACAGTGTTCAGAAACTTGACTTTCTTGAGAAACATGCCCACTTTCCATTCTATTGTGAGTGTGACTGACAGTTTGCGCAGAGAGTCCGACTTTGTGACGGAGGTTGTGAGTTGAAGGCTTACGTGCAAAAAGTGCAGATTGGTGAACATGACCTGGTTGGTAAGCTGATTTTCACACGAATACGTTGAATAGCTTTGCTTAGCGACCTGGACTGCAAAATTGCGAATGCCCATGCCCAACGCCAGTTCGGATGCTCGTTGTGCAGCTTGTGCAGGTCGTTTGGGCAAAGCTTTTCGCGTGAAGACCAGTCTATCAAAGGCCAGGTAAATCAACTAAGTAGACACTGTTTTGCACGGAAGCCTTTGACTTT
>Ga0209367_1010258_pt1 | contig 12586 bp, 8 predicted proteins | sample WorMetLIZISLAND2_FD_187412 | JGI IMG/M metagenome (GOLD analysis project Ga0209367, IMG submission 187412) | Marine gutless worms symbiont microbial communities from Max Planck institute for Marine Microbiology, Germany - Olavius geniculatus... ... | reverse complement strand
TTCTTCTCCCGAACTCACGTGACACTTCCCGGAGAAGAGTCGACTCATTTTCGAAAAAGGCAACAGCGGTTGCCGAAACGTCAACCAAATAATTATAAGGTTTGAAACAGTTATTTTTTATGTTATGTCTAGTGTTCAACTGAATAATGTATTTAAGAACACTGGTTAACTAGTATCACATTTCTGGAGCTTATCCAGCATTTGAGTCCAGACTACAGACCAGTTATAAGTGACATCACGTATGATAAAACCAACAATTTTTTGCTCATTTTTACTTACTTCTTATTCCTACCTACTGCGAGTAGGTAAATGAAGCAAATTTGCACAGTGCCCAGTGTTGACGAAAGGTCCACTGAATCTGAAGTGCAAAGGCTCTGGAGTAGGGCACTAAGACAGACTAAAAGTAACATGCTTTGAGTTGGTGATGAAAACAACACAACAACAAGGACAACTACGAATGTGAAGAGGAAAGTACTCCAAATGGTGGCAGCAGCTATTGCAAAACTATAAGAAACCACCAAAAGACACATCCGGAAACAAGAAACAAACAACAAGTTAAGAGTCGAGTCGAATGCAGAGCACAAGATGTTGAATAATGTGGAAAATGAAATGGATCAAAAGAAAAACCTCTGGACGTTTCAGAAGGGGAAATCACCCTGTCTCACATCACAATGCACAACAGATAACTCTCACCTCAGTCGTTACGCTGACGTAAAGCTCAGCACAGGACGGAATGCTGGGCATAGTGTGACGACGAGTTCTCTCTTCACCCGGCGCCAGATGCTTCACATCAGCTGCTGCTGTTGCTGCTGATGGTCCGGCAGCGGCTGCTGGCTTATCATCCTTCTTACCATTCAGCAGCGGCGCTAATGCGTCATCAACATACGCCGCTAGAGTAGCATCAGGCACCGACACATCCCATTGGGTGTTCATCTCATCTGTGCTCACACAAGATCGATTTCCAGGATATTAACTACTAGGACACGTATAATAAATACAATCACTGATAGTGCTACTGAATTGTTCTTCCGTAGTCAGTAATCACTGACATTAGTTTAAACTGTAGACCAAAGTTAAAACAGAGTGAGCCTAGTTATTTGCAATAACTGCCTAGCCATATCTGCAACATACCAAGATCAATGCTTCAGCCATCAACTGACCCATCCAAGTACTAAACAGGCCCAATGCCAGTTAACTTCACCGATTGGACGCAAAGTGTCAACCACCACACTGAGCCGCCACCACAGACAAAGTGACATTTTCAAAGTACCTTTATTACACGGTCAATACACATCTCGTCACTGCTGTCCAGAAAGGTATTGCAAATGGTAATATCTGCACATAGTGAATGCTGGCACCTCAGAATTAGCTGTAATTGCAGCCAGTCTGACAGATTGACAAAGTATGTACACGGTGTTTCATAAAAATGGCATCCTTTTTTTCTGTCTTTCACAACTCAGCCAAATGGCAATCAATTTACATGAAATTTTTACCAGCTGTGGCTGAAGAAATACTAATTCAAAATATATCAACAAAGTTCGGATGTTACTTAAATATTCTTTGCTAGTCGTGATGTAACGCTGACATCATAATGTGCCGTGAGTACAAACTTGCTTGTCGCAAACAGTGCTGCTTCGACAGTCAACTTCATCTGATTTACTAAAGAAAAATGTTCATTGTATCAGTACTATGCATCACAGAAGCATGAAATCAGACATCTCGCGATTTTAAAACTCAACCATCTTGCAAGCAGTATGTGCTGGTGCAATGTCTTGCTGAAAGGTGCAAAAGTTAAGCTATCCCCACAAGTTTGTGAAGGTAATTGTTTGGGGCTTTTTTGTGGCTGCAATGGTGAAAGTTCAACAGTTTGTCATCAGTGAACCAGATGAAGTTCACCATCGAAGCAGGGCAGCTATTCAGCAGCTGTCAGCACCCGTCACAGCAAGACCATGTTTGTACTCACGTCACATTATGACGTCAGCATTACATCATGACTAGCAAAGAATATTTAACTAACATCCAAAACTTCAAGTAAATTAATCGCCATTTGACTGAGTTATTAAAGAAAGAAAAAGGGTGTCATTTTTCACAAAACACCATGTATATTATAGCAAACAACTGTCACAGAAAAAATGTAAGACTCCAGCAAACTCCAACAATTACACTACACCGTGTCTCAAAAAAAGTCAAAATTATTTTTGTCATAACCTTATCGAATTTCCACCAATTTTGATAATTTTTGGCAAAAAGATGGCCAAGGTGACAGAATTATGTAAAGTGAACTCATTTACCACCTCACCTAATTTATGTCAATGCACTACCATGTGAAACACTGATGCTCCAGATTGTTACATTATGCAGTGATTTGTATGAGATTGCTGACATCTGCATCATCAACTTGAAAGAGGGCGTCAGGTGATTTAATAATTTTGTGATATTAAATATTTTACGGTGAAAATATCTGGCTAATGCATTTAAAACACATCTATTGATGAGTAAATGTTGTTTAATCAGTCAATTATTGATTCCGCTATCACCCAGTGGCGTTGCATCAAAGCCACGTCCATGTATGCGATACACACTTTGGCATAATCTCTGACAATTTGCAAGTGAGTTGTTATACAAACTTATAATTCTGGTAAATAATTTACATTCAAGTTTACTGTATGCTTAATTTAGTCCTTAGAACGTTTACTGGAGAAAACAACTCAATGTTATGCAACAAGTTGGGGCATCAGTGTATCACATGGTAGTGCATTGACAAAAATTAAATGAGGTGGAAAATGAATGCACCTTACATATATCGTCTTGGCCATTTGCGTGCCAAAAATTGTTAAAGGTGGCAGAAATTTGACAAAGTTATGACAAAAAAGTAGAGCTGTCACAGTTGACGCGTTAATTAATGCGTTAGTAAATTAACGCGCGTTAAAAAAATTAATGCACATTAAAAAATTGACGCACATGCGTAAATTTATTTCATTCAGTTACTAAATTCTGTGCAGCAAAAGTTCGGATATTCCATTAAACTGCGGTTATATGACAAAAGAAATGAAATCAAGTAACTAAACTAGTTTTCGTTTCATCACTACTGTAAATAAACAATTACTTATTAAAATACTGTAATAGTTAAATAGTAAATAGTCTAAATAAGTTTAAAAAATAAAAATTATATGTGTTTTTAAAACTTTTTTTTCATTTTTCTAACTTTCTATATTCTACAGCTGGGTCCCATAAACGGGCCCGGGGTAATTTACCTCCTACTCTCCATCTCGACGGGACTGGGTGCGTTAATTTATGCGTTAATTAACGTATTAAAAAAATTAATGCACTGCGTTAATGGGTTAAAAAAAATTAACGCATTGACAGCTCTAAAAAAAGTTTTTTGAGACACAGTGTATAACCTAAAAATTAAGAGGTTTAACAGCCAAAAAGGTTGCTTACGTTCAACGTGTGCAAATGCACAGAACAGTCCTCGCGGGCAGTATCCAGTCTGCACCATGTCGTTGCACTTTGTACTCTTGTAGATCTGTGACAAGCATATCACACAGACCACAGTGGTAATGATATCACAAGCGAGTGTGTGAGTAATTTCTTAACGGCACATCGGCACAAAATAGGCCATTATCACAAATGTGACTTATGGCAAACCTCACATAAGCCGAAACTTAACTAGAAACTACAGAATCAGTAGACTACACGAATCAATTTCTGTTACTCTACAGTACTGATGATGATCTAGTAATACTACTGCTTGTAGTTTTTGTTTAACCAGCCAATTATCCCCACCCCCCTGAGTTACTTCCAAGGTTTGCTGAATCACCAAAATGACAAGACATTGACTCTCTTTCTAGTCAGGTAGTTGTGGATCAATGCACATGGCCATAAAGCACCGACTACATGCAAAATTATTGTAAGAAATAGTTAAAACTTGCATCAACTACAGCCTTAGACTGTAAGACAGGTAATACATCACAAACAGTATGTCTGCAACTGATGGTGTGGTACTTATTTTCCTTTCCAGATCTTGACAGGGCAGTGAGCTTGTGCTCAGTATTAGCAGCGATAAACTGCCGTTATGTTCCCAGTTTTATGCCGGTTCCAAATTGTACTATACTATTTAGCACTGGAGGCATATGTGTGCAAACAACTTATCCATAGTCATTGCCTGGCAGCAACATGACTACCGCAATTTGAACCCCTGACCAGTTGACCACAAGTGCAATGCTCTAACCATTACGCTACATGCCACACACAAATCGAACTGCAATAACGTACTGACCGCAAAAGTCACACGAGTGACAGAAATGAACGTTGACGTACAGACCTCAAGATGAAACTGCTGTTCCGTGCGAGTGTGGCAGTACCCACAAGTGTCGCCATTCTCACACTTGGAAGGATCGCCCCACTCGTCTCCCTGCTTCACATTAGGACATGGCGTTGACCTGCACGCCAGATGATAATCACTGGAAAATTCTGGACAGCTCAGCTCAGTACTTAGCAAATTCTCCACCGTGTATTCATCCTGCAGTGCTTTGACCGATCAACCAGGCAATCAATCTGGTACCACGTATATAAAAGTAAACTGGATAATACAAAGTATAATCCTAGGTCCACTGGAAAAATTAGATGGAATCCAGTCCAAATAGTCAGAAAAAAAATATGGTGTTGGATATCCAGCCTGTGAAAGTCTGCTACAATTTCGAAAGTTCGCTTGATAAACAGCATGGTCTAGCACGGATAAAGTCTGGAAAACATGGGCCAGTTACATAAAACTATGTTTATCAAACATAACAGGCAGTTTGCAAGACAGAGCAAGCCTGAAAAATCAACTGACTCAAATAAGTCAGGTGAATAAAAAACAACAAACCAAACCAAATAATTCGGGCTTGTGCACAGGTTTTGCATGTGAGCACTGTGTCAGAATAGCATTCATCAACTGCTACTCCGCCAGTTCTTTCTTATACTGTCTCAATTACCACACATTTAATTAGAATGACTATTGGAATTAACTACATTCAACTGACTACTGTGCATAACCAAGCAGAGGCCAAAGGCACAACTCTGAAATGACAGAGACTGACAATATGGTAGGCAAAAGATAAGCAGTGATCACACGGTTTACCTGTACTTATAGACTGCAGGACTGCGTCGTTTGTCACGAGGGTTATGGTAAGATGGGCAGGCATAGCCCTGGCGACAAAGACGTAAAGGACGACGACACTGTTCTGTCTTATAGTGAGTCAACACAAACTTAGGATCTGCATGCCACACACAGCCTTCCAGTACCAGTCAAACTGCAGCAGTGCAGTAACACCCATCGGCAACATGACCACACAACACAAAGTATAAATGCAACAAAATAATAGAGGTGGGTGATTTGGCTGACAACAAATCTGATTCGATTCAAAAGAATTCCGATTCAATTCATTAGCACCAACGTCGTGGCAAGGGGGCAAATGGTGGGGGAGAGCAGATGCCCAACCTAAATTTTCGACTGTCGAAAAATTATGAACAATATCTTCTTGTCAGAAAATGTCATCCAAAATGCAAACTTTGGGGTTCAAAAAACCTATATTTTAAAAAAATTCTAAAGCAAAATTAAAATGTTAAGAACTCATAATCTCTTCTTCTTAAAATTTGCAACTTTTTGTCAGAATTCTTTAAAAAATTTGCAGTGTCTGTAGAACAATTGCAACTTTTGGTCTTGCTACTTTTTTGACCCCTGTACGATGCCGCTGTTCACTGGAAATTCAAGTTCTTTATGAATTCTGAGTTGCAATTTGGGCCTGCAGTATCACACTATCGTACTACTGTACTATCGCATTTGCTGGTATAAATCAACCCAAAACAACCAACTGAAAGTCGTAATTAAAAAAAGTCATGTCACGAAAGAGAGGGTTAACATCATTGGTCACTGGTTATGCCTGTACGGAAGCTTATGACAATGTGATAGTGAAGTGAAACTAATCCAAAGTTGTGTGCAACGAGAATGCACGCATGCAGTTAGCGCCAATTAACGCGCAGAAACACGAGTTTGCCCACAGAACTTGGTTTCAGCACTTCAGCAAAATGGCGGGTCGAATTGAAATAAGCTTGGGTTCAATTCGCTTTGTCGAATCGATTCACTTGGACTCAAATCGATTAATCCCAGCTCTACAAAATAACGTGCTGTCCTGTAGTCTGGTAATACAAGATAACTACGCCTGCAGTTTTTGATGTAACAGGCAAAAAGGGAAAGGAAAGTCCTGCTTGACAATTTCCAACAGTTCCCTTTCTTGGGCCACAGGAAGCACCTCCTGATATGACACCAGTAAAAATTTGTTAATAAAAGAGAAATTTACGATAGTAGCAGCAACAACAGTAAAAAATGATACTGATAGATATTTATAAACAGTAATATTTTAACTGGTATGCAAACTGTAAACAGGAAAAAACTAATACAATGATCATCTAATGTGTTTTAAAACTTAGTTATTGGTAATTCTATACAAAAATTGTGTTCATGAATTGTATTCGTACTTACGTTTGTTATTATGGACTTCCGTAAGAGCTTAGTGCCTGGATGTTCCTGTCAGTGTAATGTCTAATTGCAGTTTCTTACGTGTACTATGTTTTTGGACGAATAAAATGATTGATTGATTGAAATAATTTCACAGTCGATGAGAAACACACCATTCCAGACTGGGTCCTCATTCAGCAGACGGTCCGACTCCAGACTGGCGGAAAGTGGAGTGTCCATGAGAGCAGATCCCGCGGGACCACCCTCCAACTCCCGGATGTCGTAGACAGGCTTGCGTAGATCAGCATGACCGTGAGCAAATGCACAGTGAGGACCATTCTTAGAACAATTTCCTTTCGAGTCGGTCTCATAGACACATGGGCATGTCTTGTAGTATCGAATGTGATATCGACGTTCCGTGTCGCCGGCAGTCCGGTGCAAAAGCGAGCAGCTGTAACAGATGAATGACATTCACAACAATTGACATAAAAACCAAGCACTTTGCAACCAAATGTTTTCTCTCGATTGGACAACATCTCAACAAATTCTTAAACACCAGCCACACATTTGCACGCGCATCAAATCTACCACAGCTACAACATACAACTGTCAACATCGGAAATTCGCTCCAGATTCTTTGTTTAGCTAGGCAACTTGTGCAGAGTTACTACACTCCATGTTTCACCAGAACTCCCTAAACATGAAGTCTAAGTGTTGTGGGAGTACATTCCAGACAAGCTATTGCAATCATCCAAAATGCAAAGTCAAATCACTGAAAGATTATGCATTAAATCTGAAAAAAAATTATTAATTCTGTAGAAATTAACAATTAACTACTGGTAATCAATTTATCATAAAAAAATTTTGTTTGATAATCTTTATATCAATTTAAATTTTAATATCATCCTACCATCAGTAGTCTGCACATTTCACTTATGACATATCTTAAGATTTGTACCTTGCACTTTTGTGCTGCTTATGTAGTGTTTGTTATGCAGTTTGCACTATGAAAGCTCTCTTGATCAGATTACTTATGTCCCTTTTTCCAACTGTGCTTTGGTTTATGAAAGTAAACAACCAGCAATAACTAAATTCTGCAGTTTTCACATAATTGATCAATCAACATTAAACTGGTTAATCAATGTAAAAAAAAAAATTTTCTTAGTACCAGATTAGAAAACTAAACATATGAAAGCATTTCAGGAGATAACGAACACATACTCATCTCCATCAGGACAGAGTCCAGTTGTTTCATCATACTTTGTGCAGTACACGTCAGCACTGTAGTTAAACGTGCCATCCTTGCGTTGAACTGGCCGTCGACGTTTCTGATTGGCAAAGTGCCAGTTGAAGCAAACAAATGGCCGGTGCTGCATGCATTTGTGCTGCAAGAACTCTGGACACTGCTTCGTCCGAAACTCATTCAAATACCTACAATGAAATGCATCATCACACGTATGTTGACACCAATGCATTTATATTAAACCAGCTCTGAATTCATGTATTACATCATACGTTACGATATTCAACATAATTCAATGTGAAGCTGGCTGGATGGAGCCAGATAGCAACAGAGGGAAGAAAGCGTGTTAACATTGAAAATAGGCTCTAAGTCTAGCCCTCCAGGTATATGGCCCAAAAAATTTCTTAGCCTCTAAGGCAAGTGTCTAGAGCCCTGTCAATAACCATGTATGCACAATCTCCTGTTAGCAAAAAAAATGTAACATAAGTCAAATCAAGTGTTATAGATAGAGCAGCAATATGAAAACCTCATTGCAGCGATACCATGCGAGTATTTTGCGTACTCCAGCCGACACAGAACAAGCCAGTAACTAGTCAGTACCAGTCACAAAAGATACTTGCGTGTAGTGCTGCGGTTTTTCTTCCGTCGCAAAGCTTTCACTTGGTGCGCCTTCATTCATCACGTCCGCCATTACGCAAGTTAGTCACACCAACGATTCATCATCAGCAACGAACTCAAAAATCAAGTCAAAACTCGCTAACATCAACCAGCATAGTTCTAATTTGCACAAACAGTCCAACACCTGCGAAAACATCAATAACGAAACAATCCACTAGTAATACGCGTGTTTACTTCTCACAATTATTTACGTTGTTTATTGTTGACAATGAAATCGTAAATATTCTATGCTCATGTCAGTGCACTCAGTTGCTCTGGGACTGGGAGACCCTGGGGCCGGGCCACAGATACCGTATCTTTTTCTTATTGTATTTGTTGTATTTGTTGTATCCAATACGACCGAAACGCTTCGATTAACTTCTTGGTCAATCTCTGAGTAGAAACTCTGTTAACACATCAAAGTAAAATCTTCTGACGTAAATTCCACCATACCGTATGTAGTTATGTACCGGCTGCCGGCCGCGTATTTGTAGATCTTACCACGGTGCGACAATAAATGGGTTATTTTTCCTAGCTGTCAAACGCTAAACGGTAATTAAAAATACTTTAACTAATGAGCGCTATTGCCGCTTTATTCGTTTGTAATTATAGGTATTTTTCAATTAGCTAAAGGTAAACGTTTAAATGCGCACATCCCTATATCAAACACATTGAAAATTGATTTCTAATTATTTGCCCGATTTCGATATTACATTTCCGGCACGTGAGAAGCGTAAAAAATTTGTAGTAAAATGTTCATTGCGGTAATATAACAGTAATAATCAGAAAAGGATAATCTAAAATTTCACATAGCGAGTGATAGGAACCTAAAGAAACATTACGAATTGGCATGCAAGGAGTGAAGTCAGGTAAATGTAAAGTTCAGGTTAATAGTGAATTCCTAACCTAGTAAATTCCACTCGGGTGTGGGTGAAATGCGTCCGGTGCGTCTAGTGCGTCTAAGTGCGTATAGTGCAATTAAGGTCAGGATAAACGTTAAACACAGGATCAGGGATAGAGTTACGTTTAAGATCAGCGTCAGGGCTAAGGTTTAGGCTGGTGAGCATTAGTCGCCAGTTTGCGTAAAAACAACAGACGCACCGGAACCATATCTGTTACATTTAGAGCAGGTATTGTTCGGTTTGGAATAAGAAAAAATGATGTCAATAAGGATAGAGATAGGGATATGGTATGGACTAATGTTAAGGGTTTGATTTGATTTGCCAAGAGTTACGTACGTTACTAGACGCAGACGCACCAGACGCATTTTGCCCACACCCATTCCACTCTTGATGCAGAGAGATGTGGAGAAATTTGCAGCTGCGGCAAAAACGGCTGGTCGACTGCGTATTAGTACGCACCGCTTATGAGTATGACAGGAAAGTGTACTATGCAGAATGTGGAATTTCGAAAATGTGTATTTTGCAGAATTTTGCCTGCGGAAATTCTTTGCGGAATAAGGTGTATTTTGCGGAATTAAAATTGCGGAAAATGTTCCTGTTGTTGAGTTATGTAAATTGAATAAGTGTCCAACTCAACCACATACATGCTCACAAGCCTCATTGTACGTCTTGCAGGAGGAGAGTGGGCTAATTTTTATCATTGTTTTGGTAGGCCTACGCTACCTTGATTTAGTGTCAGGCTAATAAGTGACTCGTGTTGTATTTTGTAAATAGTCATTTTATCTCTATATTATATTTTATCTTTATGCCTTCCTAATGCAAGCAGGCCTATTTATTATAAAGTTGATAGTTGTTTTCTAATAGGCCATATTTAACCCTGCAAAAACGCCTAATATCATGCACATAGTCATTGGAAATAAAACATGAAATCTTTACAAATAAAACGTGAAAGTTAGCTGCTATCAGACTTTGTCTTAAAACAGTCATTCTAATTCTTAAAGAATTAAAATTCGACTAGAAACGTTTTTGAAACTAATGTGACGTAGAAAAAAATTGACAACGACGATGCTGTACATAAATTAAGCCTTAATTACCTGAACAGACATCTCGGCTGTTGCTGTGGTGGCAACCGTTTTGTGAGTAAGCCTATTTCAGCTGAATTTTTTTAGCTGTCTTTGATCGTGCCTTAACGGTAGTCTGTCAGGTGAAATATTGCAGTAGGCCTTCTTAATGACCTGAGCAAGCGACTCGGTCTTTGCGCCGCATCAGGAATCTTTTGTAGATTGGGCCTAGGCTACTTGAGTTGACTTTGCATTCGTGTATGATGTGTTGGCTTACGCTTGTGAGTTAACGGACTTCAAGGCATTTTAAGAGATAAGCTGAAGACGTCAATATGTGATTACTTTGCCAACTGCGTGACCGCACCATTGTGATGTGCAGATGTCGATTCGAAACTCAAATATAAGCCTAAGCTTACGCGAAGTTGATTATTTGATTTTATTTGGATTTTGCGGAATGCAGAAAAAACTCTAAGGTGTAATTTGCAGAACGTTCCGCAGGTGAAATTCCGTAAAATACACCTTTTCAAATTTCCGCATTTTGCAAAGTACACCTTCCCGAGTATGACTGCATTCATAGGATAAAACTGAATCTTTTGTTCCCATGTACTTTTGCTCTCGGGAATGAAAGTTCCATAGGTGGAACTTTCGTTCTCTGGAATGCTTGCTCCCAGAAGTGAAAAAGGCATGGACCTTTCGCTTCCCTTGTCCAGAAATTATTGTCAGAGTTAACAAATAGTAATGTGCACAAAGCATAAGGCCTATGGACAGTGCTTCATTTTTGCTTAACTACACAGTGTCACGCGTGATGAGCAGGAATCACAAAATGTCATTCCCTGTACATGACCTGAAACTCGTACGTAGACCTACATGTTTGATGCTTATATGTCTATATGTCTATGCTATAGGCTAGACTGCTAGTGTAATCAAAGTGGAATCGAAGCAGCCAGAATCAAAGAATGCTGGCAGGTGGTGTAAATGTTCAGCGTTTAGTCAAAATTAAAACGTTTCAAAAACGGGATGGATTGCCTAGTAAACAAACAAACTATGATGAAATGCTATTAGTTTATTAATTAAATAGGGGTTGTAATGATAATTTATGTTGGGGAGTGAAAGTTCCACGTTACTTTGGCTGTGGAGAGCAACTGAGAACGAAAAATCCACATCACTTTTCCTACTGGGAATAAAAGTTCGAAAGTTTTATCGATGGTACTTTCGCTTTCGGTAGTGAAAGTACATGGGAGTGAAAGTTCCATTATACTCTGCATAGCAGTGAATGTGAACAGCCACTATGCCCTTTGATTCATTAGTACCTTATGGTATATAAATATGGTTTGATTGAGTAATTGTTATTTATACAAAAAATGCAGCCAGTCATATCTTTGTATAGTAGCAGCAGCCAACTGCTTGTAGACTTGTACAGCTGAATTAAGGTTGTTTTCCAGAAATTTTACATTAGTGATATAGAAAATAGCTTGCTTGATTCCCATGACACAAGTTGTATTGATAGCCTCTCTTACATGCAGCCTGCTTAATTATTGCAAACTTAATATGGAAGTGATGAAACAACATAAGCAAGGATATGTACAGCAATTATTTTATATTGATAGTGGCAAAATTGTAAATCTTGCTGTAATGCACAGAAAGTTTGTCTGTCTGTCTGTCATACCCCTCTGGAGCCTTCTGTGTTGCACGGTCGCAGACCCTGATCACGTTTGAGTCCTTGGGCCTTAGATAAGTGGACCTTACCTTGCCACCTATATCCCCTCTTGGGTGGCCTGATGGCGGGGGTGGGTCTGAGTTGCTGGGTAATGGAGTGGATGTGTGGAATGGAGTAGACGCCCGTTTAGCATGACATGAAAACTGCAACAGAGTGAGGTGAATCAGAGTTAATAGTTTATTCAGATATAGTATAGGTTATTCTTATGCTGATATTCAGTGCTGAGCTAGTTACTTCCAAAAGTAACTAGTTACTGTTACTAGTTACTGTCTCCAAAATATAACTAGTTACTCAATTAGTTACTTCTATAAAATTGTAACTAGTTACTTTACTAGTTACTATAAAAAAGTAACTATTTACTTTGCTAGTTACACTGTTTGATAAGCATTCTAATAATGCACTGTTACAAGTGGCAACACGGTTTGTACTAAATCAGTATTTTAAGCACCACAACAAAACATTGAAGATTCATAAATGTCCCGATACACAACACAACTCATTAGTCAT
>Ga0209367_1010257_pt1 | contig 12587 bp, 12 predicted proteins | sample WorMetLIZISLAND2_FD_187412 | JGI IMG/M metagenome (GOLD analysis project Ga0209367, IMG submission 187412) | Marine gutless worms symbiont microbial communities from Max Planck institute for Marine Microbiology, Germany - Olavius geniculatus... ... | reverse complement strand
TACTGTCTGCCAGGTGTCGCTGAGGCAGACAGTAAGTAGTCGTAGACAATAACTAGATATGGGTTGTAATTTGATATGAATTTGTATAACTTATTAGGTACTGTGTTTGCCGTTTCAGAGAGATATTGCCCAAAGACGTTCTTCTGCCAGAGGCAGGGCGGAACGTTGCTGCAAAGATCGGAGCGGAGTACTGCGAGACGAGCGTGCTGGAGGAGTTTGGACTGGACCACGTTTTTATGAACGTCATCCGGGCAGCACTAGTTGGTCGTCGCAGTCGACATTTCTACCTGGCTGTCGGTCCACTCAAGAACATTGAGCCACCGGCCTTGCAGGTACTGGCCAGCGGCCGAGGGGTAGTGGTGGGGATGATGTGTGAGGGGACCACGTGTTTATAAACGTCATCTTTGCAGCGCTTGTTGATTGGCACAGTTAACATTTTTACCTGGCTGTCGAACTCAAAGTATGTAAGACAGATGCCTAAAACTTTCGGACAATCGAACCTTTGGATTATTTCACTGCTTTCAAGCTACTAGTATTGGAGGCAGGGATATTTTTACTTTACCTCACCTTACCTTCACGGCCGACAGGTATTATACCAGTCATTCATTATCCTATTTTACTTCGTTTGTTCTGATTTTGGATTGCAGTTGTAATTTTATTTGTTGTTTTAAATAAAGTGTCTAATTTCCATTTTTATATTTTCATTTAGAAAAGGTGACTATATTTTCATTTTAATTTTGATTCTCATTTTAGTGTGACTGTTTGTAAAAGCTTTGTCTGCTGCTTTGGCCCACTATGCTGTTGATGCACATCTTGTGGCTGTCGGTTGATGTTGACTTTGACTATAAACTAGATATGCTAATTTACATCGGCTAATTCTATACTAATTCTTATTTTCAGCAATTGTAATATATCTGTAGGAACCCCATCTGCCGCCTCGGCCTGCAATGCCGACGGTTTGCGCCTCTTGTCTGTTGGTCGACGTCGACTATTCGTCACTGATCAGCAATTCCTCGGCGTTCGTTGATGTTGTTTTTGATGTATGCGGAGTCATCTTGGCGGCACACTCTGCATGCCTGGCAATGGCTTCGGACACATTTTGTGATTTACTTAGTGTGGTCATGCTTGGAAAGGAGTCCACTGAAACTGTCAGCATCTGCAATGGTCAAGGTTAGCAGAGTAGGCAGGTTATGCCTAGCCTAGTTTTAAGCAGTGATTTGCCATGGGTTACAACTGATTACAACATTTTAAACGAAAACAACATTCCAACCTGTTTGCAATGGCTGCCAGCCTGCTAGGCCATGCTGCCTGATTTTGATGACATTGGTGAATTTAGCTGCTGCCTGTTTTTTTTTTATCTAGCGAAATGTACGGCTGTGAATCCAGTACGGATATTCAAAGTCATATCTAGTATGGTTAGGTTATGCCATGAGCTATGCCTAGGCCACGAATTAGGCCTATATATACCTTATGAGGTCATGGGCCATCGCATTGCCAACAGTACTGGCATGTTATATTGCCAAAATAAGTCAAATTTTGAAATAAGTGTTAGTGTTTACATGTTAGTTTCATTTACTTTTGGCATCAGTTTGGCATTAATTTATATTCTTATTTTAATCAACTTAATTTAATTTTAGAAAATGTTGTTTGCCCATCTCGATGGCAGTATTAGGCGTGAAAGCTAGAACTTGGTGTTGTTAAAATATGGCATTTTTGGCCTCATTTTGGAGTAAACAAAATATAGGTTTGGCATCTGTAGCCCACTTTGCTTGCCTGGTGATGGCGTCACGTGTGTTCTGTGATTTCTTCATGCTCTGCATATGTGTTGCTGTTTTTTCTTAACTTTTTGGTGAATAAAATGACAGGCCTGCCAAGTTACCTGTGAGACACCCACAATTTACAGCGCTGCAGCAGACCTGGATTTAATGGGTCCTACTTCTAAGGCAAGGTATAGGTGGAAAAAGGAAGGGCTGGAAGGGGAGGGGAAGTAAGAAAGGAGAAGGGAGAAACAGATGAAGAGGAGGGAGAGGAATTAAAGGGGAGGGAAGGGAAACAGGAAAGGACAGAGGTAGAAGAGGAAGGGTAAGAAGGAAGGGAGAAGAATTATTACCCACATTGGAGGTATAATAACTTGGCAGTCTTGAAGTGATGATGATGATGATGTAGATTGTCACTTGGGTGAAACCTCTCCACACAGTGTCCCGTTGAACCATCCTGTCTTCACGTCCTTTGTCCGGTCAACCCTAACCAAGGACGGGTCACTGGTCCCGGCACGAGTCAATGTCAGCGACACTGTGTCATTGTCGGCGTTCCGTGTCGTGCTGCATTTCCTATACACCGGCACATTGCCGCCACTGATGGCCCACTGGTGTCCCGACGTACATCACTTGGCAGAGCTTCTGCACATGCCGAGTCTTGTACGGGCCATCGCAAATGTCTCAATGGACGAAGATTTTCTGAACGTGGAGGTTTACAAAAACGTCCAGGATGAGAGATGTTCACAAGTCAAGTGCCTTCTCCTGCAGGAAGGCCTATTCTCCGGTAATATAAACCATGTCTCCAAAAATGTGCCACTTTTGTTTTTTTAATAATGCCATGAAATGCTGAATGCACTACCCAGTATGAATTCATTGTTGTAAATTGCTAAACTGTGACTTCTGCATTTTACATGGTAGTGCAGCAACAGCATAAAAAAGTAAAAGGTAAAGGCCAACACTTGCTATAGCACTTCTTACCATTGCTCAGAAGTGCTTTACAAGGCCAGTTCGCAAAATTCTGTGGCTCACTGCGGCAAAGTTGTCCAAATTCCATGGCTTACCGCGGCCTTCCGTCTGTGCGTAAACTGAGCTTTATTCTGTTTCGATAAAACTACAGTTTTGGTTGCTGTTATGGCGCTCAGTTATGTTAGCAAAATACAAAGAAATTATCTATAATTTTTTTCCTTTTCAATGGTGCAATTTGTCAATTAGTCACATTGTGTTAATTTACGATTGTGCCACATTACGATGGTAATTATTAGCAGCGACGCAGTTTTGGATAGTTCAGTTTGATTTTCCTCAATGATACAGTTAGTCTAATTAAGTTATCAAGCCGATGATCGTACTAATCATTGGTCATTTCTTAACTTCTGGAAAATTCTGCAAAATTCCATGGCAATATCAAAATTCCACTGAAAAAGAGCAAATTCCACGTCTTGGCTCGAGATTCCACGGCCCATGGAAAACTGTGAGCCCTGCTCATTTTCTATCTTGCTGAGCTAACCTGAGCATGGAGCAAGTTGGACAACTAGATGAAGGTTGCTCGGAAATGACCACTGGTGAGATTTGAATTGCAACGTGAATCTTATGAGATTGGTACTTCAACCAGTGCATTTACACGGTGTTTGTGGTCCGGTTTGGCTGTGTTATTGTAGACATAGTGTTTGAAGTAGACGACGGCACAGTGCGGGCACACCGAGCATTACTTACTAGTCGGTCGGACGTGATGGCTGGCATGTTTAACAATGACTTCATGGAGAAGTCTGCCAAACTGGTAACTATAAGATTAAGTATAGATTTCAACGTGATCTGCAGTGTAATATAAGAGTGCAATGAAGCATAATACACAGTACATTGTGTTGAAACATTCTTATTTCAAGGCTGTGATCGACGGCGTGTTTTGCCTGGATGCATGTCTGATATATGAGGGGCGTTCAAAAAGTTTTGCAAGTCAAAATGTCAGACTGACAAACTTTTCAGTTTCTATACACCAATAAAACGCACATTTCTCCGGAACTCATGTGAGCTCAAAACGGATATGATGTCATTGTAACTTATGTTATCATAAGGCGTTTTATGTCGGTCCCTCTAGCCAGGCTTCTACCACAGACTTGAGTCATTCGTTGTTTGGATAGCGGGCACCAGAGAGAAAATTTTTCAGATTTAGAATAAGATAATATTTACTGTAAGTCAAGTCTCTGCTGTATATAGAGTGGTCTTATTGTATGAAGCCGAACAGCTTGCTGGGTAATTTTAACTTTGGGATTGGGCTGCAGTGCCGGGCACTGCCGGATTTACAAAAGATCTTCAGGGTTTGCTCCCAGGCCCACACACATCTGAACTACCCAGGTTGTACATTGTAAAAATTGTTTAACTTTTCACAAAGACGACGGATAGCTGTTAACTTTTCAATAAAATTTTACGGACCATGTCAAATCCTGACGTGACATTGTAATTAACATAAGCGTTGTTATTAATGGCCAGTGCAGATTTTGGCTAATGTGTATTCATATTGCAAATAAGAAATTCATGGACGTATCTGTCACGGCTTCCACAAAATCATATATATTTTGGGGTCTCACGTTCATAAATCTGGCTGCAGACTTGAGAATTTTCGTGCGTATATTTGTGCTGTTTGTGTTAGCACTCCAAATCATATCTGTTTAACGCTTTTTGACGTCATAAATTTCAATGGCATTACATCCGTTTTCAGCTCATACGAGTATTGGAGAAATATAACTTTTACTGGTGTATAAATTTTACCAAGTTTGCTAGTCTAATATACGAGGGCCTATCGAGTTGTAAACTTTGTCTAATTTTCCTCGTATGTATGGTTTATTCACGGCTGGCACAGAATTTGGCTATTGATTATTTACAATTCACAAAAATTTTTTACAGGCGACTTTATATGAAAAGGTGCATTTTTTGCCATTTTGCAGCAAGAATTGCAAAATTCAACAATGTTTGATGGTCTTTTGCATTTCGAACTTTCAGAAAAATGGGTGAATTTGCGGTTTCCATTGAACATTCAGAAGCAAAAAGTGTTTCAGCTTCAGGGGGGCTTCGCCCTTCTGACCCCCCAACCAGGGGTTCTGCCCCTGGACCCCACTGGGGGCTCCACCCCAGACCCCCATTATAGGCTCACGCTCTGCGTGCTTGCCATGCCCCCCTCCCTTTGCCAAGTCCTAAATATGCCACTGCACCCAACATAGGTGAAACATGCCCCACCTCAAACCCAGCCATGCAGGCCGGTATATGATGCTAGAAAGCTAGGGGTTATGTTAGGAAGTTATGGGGAATTACATCTGCTTTGCTCACCTGCTTAGCTTGTGGAGGTATGTGTGTAGCGATGATGTGAGCGCGCCAGCGTCGCATGCATACAGCATTGTGATTGGTTGAACTTGCCATGCCCATGGGCACGTCCACTACAGGTACTCATTTTACCTACCTCTGAGGGATGGAAGGCTTAGTTGAACTTGGTTGTTGGTTATATGCCAAGATGGTTTAGCTGTCCGCGGACAGTCACCCATCTACGTTGTAACCACTTGATAGTATCCCGACCAGGATTCAAATCCACGACTTTTTGATCCTAATCCATTGTCCTAATCATTTCTCAGCCAAATGGCAGATGTGTCTTTTTTGGTGTAGGTGTCATTTCCAGGTGTGGTGTGTGAGACTTTCCAGTTCTTGCTGGAGTTTCTCTACACCGGTATGACCTCGGTGGAGTGTTCCGCTACGGATAACTTCTCTGTGTCTCGGTGCATGGATTTGATTGAGGTCGGGAACCGGCTGTGTCAGCCGTCGCTCGTCGCTCACGTAGAGGGTGTACTTGTGGATGCGTTGTCATGTGCTGCCACCGACGGTCACAAAGACCTCACTGACGTTGTGCTGAGTCTCCTTGAACCAGCACAGGTTTAATTATTGACTTCATTTCAAGCCGTGTTCATTCGATTTGTGTCCATTTAAATTTTGAGACTTGCGTGTTTGATAACTAGGCTTAGTGGCGAAATGGTTAGGATGCTTGACATATCATCAAGAAGTTGTGGGTTTGACTCGCAGTCAGATCAATTGGCTGCTACTTGGATGGTAACTGGCTATCAACATCTAAACTACCTCACTATATAAGCGACAGCGAGTTTAATTTGGAGTAAAGGTCTTACAAATGCTGTGCACCAGTTAACTGTCTGTCATTATCTTGAGCTTACTTTTAGTTATTTAATTCCATTTTTGGCGAACTTTGATACAGAAGTAAAACAGCTAAGCCTTTAATGTTGGCGGATATTTATGCCGTTGACAGTACAGTTAAGTGTAAAGAACTTGCTGATGTTGTTTTTGGTCTGTTTGAACTTGTACAGATTAAGGAACAACGTTTTTCCCTTTTTTGAGTTTATTTTGTATATCCTGAGCTCTTAAATCTTGGGGGATAATGATTGATGTTGCCATCTGGTGAGTAAACTGGAGTTTCAGTTTGCAAGTTGTGGTTGTTGTAGTTGTTCACTAATCTATTGTAGTGGCACAGTATGTCATAGTTGTTTGCGTATGTTCTAGTGGCAAAGTGCAAATGACGTGGATGTTGTATTTTTGTAATAGTTGTAGCAGTTGTTTGGGCCTGTGTTGTAGTGGCACAATGCTGATCAGCTGGCCGGTTGGTGTTTATGGTATCTGGCAGTGAACTACAGTCAAGTGTACAATCAGAATGCTAAACTTTTGCGTCAATTGGAGCCCAGGAATCAGATATATCTTACTTCTCATCGCTGGCCTCCCACATGGTCAGTCTTTGTCAGTTATTCCACTAAATATCAAGTGTATTATGATGTTTGAGTAATTAAAACTCTAAATCTAAAAATTAGCATATTTTTGCATATTTGCTTGATGTGGACCTAGCATTTTGATACATTCGGTCTCACAAAAATTCCAAAACTCATCAAGTTGGGCCTTTGTAGTAAAAACACTTTGAACCCAAGAAAACCTACCAGCTTGTATTTTTATGCACGACAGCAGGTACTGCTATAGCGCACCTTAGCCATCACAATTCTGTCTGTCCGTCTGTCCGTCCGTCCGTCCGTCACACGGGTGGATCAGTCAAAAACGGTGCAAGCGAACGAGGGCGCTAAATGAGAGGGGGGTGGGAAAAATTTGCGATTTTTAGCCAGTAACTCACTGTATCTCAATAACGGAGAGCTTTATTTACCATAACTTTTGACATCTAACTGCTGAAAAATTGGTAGGCGGTCATGTTAAAAAGTCTAAAACTTTGATGTTTTTCAGCAGAATCACATTTTACTTAGCAGTTACATGTAGAATGTTATAGTAAATAAAGCAATAAAATTTGGTATTAAAATTCCAAACAATTGCTGAGAAAACATTGAAAAACTTAGGGGGCTACTTTTTTGCCACACCCTGTACATTAACATTTGTTGACATTTGTTTGAGTAATCTTGCCTTTGCATGATGATTTGGTGACACAATGGTGTTGGACTTGCAAACAAAAGGTCGTGAGTTTGACTCTTGATCAAGTTGCTATCAGGCGATTACAACTTGTTGGATGGGTGACTCTCTGCAGCCAGGTAAACCAGCATATAATCAATACCAAGATCAACTCAGTCTTTCATCTCTTTGGGGTAGGTAAATCGAGCACAGGCCTGCTTGGCTGAGGTTAAAGATGGGCACTTGCATCTGTGCCAGGCGGCAGGTAACACTGTGCGATTCCATATGGTAGGTGACACACTGTAGCGCTGCAGTTGGTTTCCATAAAGTGTTTTTTTTCTGTTGCTGGTGCTACGTTTCACTGCGCTTGCTGCTGCTGCTATTACTACTAGCGGTGTTCTGTTACAAGGTACGTGAAAGAGAAGGAGCTCTATGAAAGCTGCATAGTGAAGTTTGAACGACACAGTCGCAGATCAAGGTGGTCCACGTGGTGCTTACCGGCATGCTGTACCGGAAGTACAGTGTTCAGCTTCAGTCCTCGCCAGGCACGGGGAATTCGACGGGATTCCCCCGGCTCTGCCGCCGACATTACAAACTGTGACTGATCGACACCCGTCCATCATGTGCTGACGGCAAGTCCAGGGAGAGCAGAATGGCAAAAAAACATCCTATCCTTTATAGATCACATTTCAAGATAACAGAAAAATGTTATGCATGATGCATTTTTTCAGATTTCTACTGCAGTTTTTCTAATATTGCTGCAAAATTTGTGAATAAATAACATCATATTTTGCTTTGTTTTATTTTGTAATAACATTTATATGCAAACAGCATCTTGAATAATCTTGTACTTGGTAGTTGGAAAATTTGGGTATAGACAACTGTAGATATGACACGTTGCCATTCTGCCCTCATACACATGAAACCTATAAGTGCATTTCCGTTGTAACGTAGTTTTAACCAGCTGCAGTTCCAACTCTGCTGGCAAGAGTTGATAGTGAGCGCCGGATGCGATTGCATTTTTACGAGGCACACATTCAGTGCAACAATGTCACTGCATTTTCATAGCTCACCGGATGGTTCAGATCCAGCTAGATCCACATCTGAAATGGATCTTCAAAAACGACCGGATATCTGGCTGGATCTGGATATGGATCTGGTGGCGTAGCCATAGGGGGGGGGACACTGGAGCCAGGTGCCTCCTAGAAGCCTACTTAGTTATTCAAATTAGTGTCAAAATGCATCTAAACACATTATTTTTACCAAAAAAATTCAAAATTTTTCTGTTGAGGGGTACAACCCACTCTTCAGACCCTTTTCCCATTGGAGAGCAGACACCCATCTCTACACCCCACTTTCAAATGCCCCCCTACATCCAGATTCTGGCTGCGCCACTGAAGCCTACCCCAGCGTGGGTTGGGTGTTGCAACGACCATGTTTCACAGACTGTTGGTGGTCTGTCTACTGACAGGCTCTGTGGCCACGTGCTTGCACTGGTATTGACTGTTCATATTAAGAGCACTCGTCACTTTTGACCGCTAGTAGATGTGTGCTACTTATGATTGGATTTCAGTTGATTGACTGGCAGATGGATTGATTTTGTAGCCAATTTGTGAGGAGCATTTCCAGCATTATAGTTATGATCAGTGGCATAGCTGGTTTACTTAGGACAGTGCGGTCCAGATGCATTAATATACAGAGTGGGCTATAAAAACCATCCCTCTACATGTGAGCTAATTATGTCTTTCAAGGGTAATGAACATTTAAAGTGAATAACGCCTGTTGAAATATAATCAGTTCTGAGTAACATCTGCAGTTTTCGTGCAGATATTTTCAGTAATTTTGTAATGGGATAAAATAAATGAAAGCAACCCAACTCTACAGGAAACACAATGGGGAAACAGTGTAACGTCATTTAACGTACGAGGATAAAGCATCGATCAAACTTGTTCGCCAACAAAAGTGATGTTGCGCTAAACGCATTTGTAAAAAGTTTCCTAACAAGAATTGGGCGGTCAGTTCTGTTCGAGATCTTCTGTGCAAAATTGAAAAAAACGAACTCAATTTTTTGAAAGGTCGGTAGTGGACGGAAGAGGACTCTCTGAACACAGAATATCAAGCATGTGGCGGAGCTGATATGCAGCCAGGAAGGCAACGCTGGGTTTAGCAGAATTCCAAGAGAGATTCAGAAGGGCACATTGAACAGATGTTTACTTAACTGTCTTGTTGTTGTATGAAGTTTTCGGTGTTGTACTTAGTCATATACGCAAGCACGTGTTTCCATTTGTGTTTCACCATTGTGATATAATAAAGTTGGGATGCTTTGATTCTATCATACTATTTTTAATAACGTTTTGACATACTTATTAGGTTTTGATATCAATATGTGCAGAAAAAAAACAGTAATTTATATGGTGCATCATTTTGTCCATATAAACAAGTGCAGTAGCAGTTAAGGCAGAATAATATAGGGGGCGGTTTTTATGGCCCACTCTGTATAAAGCCACTATTGAAGCATTTAAGAATTGGGTTGAAAAATGGCAAAAGCTGGAAACTGCCACTGGTGCCAGAAAATAAGTAAATAAGTGAAGCACGCTGGAAAAATTTCAAGCAAAGGCAAACAATCATTCAAGTATCAGTTTTGAAAACCATTTCAGTTTCAGTGAAGTTTTTTAGCAATCAGTTCAGTTCAGTATCAGTATTAAAAATCTTTTCAGTATTAGTTTCAGTGTGAATTTTTCTGAATTTAATCATTTCAGTTTCAGTTACTAGAATATCACTGGTCTGGTGGCCCCCTGAAAATGTTTGAATTTTCAGATGCAAAATTCTACATTTTGATGCACCTTTGGTGAGAAAATTGACTCATTGAAAGAGTTGTTTTGTAGTGGGGGAGGAGCAGAATTTTCTCTTGCGAATCTGCGTGATTTACATGGGTACACCTCAGAGGGGGATGGGGATCTGAACCCTAGGACCTCTCTGGCCAGCTATGCACCTGGTGATGTTTTATTTTATCGGTCAATTGCTATGCCGGTTAGCGTAGCTTGGCCAAAGTTGAGATATTGTAACATTGACATCGATTGTTTTATACTGCTCAGGTGTTATTTAAATACGATGATTGTTGGTGGTGCTCACACGTTGTTAGATTCAATGATCAGCTTGTAAATGAAATAATAATTAATTTCACCACATCTAGTCTGCTTTGAATTTTACCATTTTGCGTGGGTGGCGCTTGGTATGCGATTGGGGCCAGTTTCTGCCCTAAATGTTGGGCATCAGACGGCTATAGGCCTAAAAGGCAGCTACATAAGAGATAAATGTTGCACCAAATTTGCAAAACATATTGGTAGAATTGGACACCTGTTAAAGACAGACCATTGTTACCTGTAGATTTAAAGATTTTTGCAATGCTGGTATTTTGCTGATGATGAAAATCATGCTGAATATTTTTTTGCAATATTTGTGTCTATGGTTGTACTCCAGAGTTATTAATCCCACGACATGACCCATCCAATATGTGCACAGAGAGATGTTTTCTTGTATAGCCAGTGCAAACAGGATGAATGTCCAGTCCTATTCCTGTTACTTACAAGAAAAGCCCAGCTAACGCAAAGGGGAACGCGCAACAGTGGTGCACGTTTGAAAGCCCAGTAAAACAAAGTCTTAAGTTCACCCATCTTAGCAACCATGTTTCTTTTACAGTCGCCAGAGCGCGCCAGACGACCGGCGGCTAATTATCTATAGTGTTTTACTCGTACTCGTCAGAGGGTATGATCTGTCTCGCTCAGCCAAGGCCGTATCAGCTGGAAATCGCAAATTTTCCCTACCCCTCTGTCATTTTCGCCCTCGCTCGGGGTAACGCCTTTCGAATTTATGGAAAAGCTTTACTGATCCTGAAACTAGAGTCTTCCGCGCAGCTGATGGTAAAGATTTGGTGATCCTAGTTCGCGCTGTTTTTGACTGATCCACCCGTGTGACGGACAGATGGACAGACAGAATTGTACGTAAAAATCATAATAGAGGGAAAGTAGAACAGGCTGCATATTGTCTTACTTGGTTGCGTGCTTCCGCCAAATCTGTTGTCTTGAGTTTAAATGCACCAAATCTGCCACCAGGGCTCCACTCCCAGACCCTGCTCGGGGAGCCTATGACACTACCCAAATTTTGTGACCCTGGAGCATCTTGTTTTCAGCATCTTTATGCCGCCTTGACACTCTGGCCCTCAATATTGACATCGGTCGACGCCACTGCTTTATTGGATATCTTTATTGACTACAGTATTGTAGAAAAAACATTTATTGTGTTGCCATATTTTTCAACTGTTTGAAAGTTGACTGTTCTGACTCGATACGAAAAAAACATCATATTGGTGGAGGCAAAGAGAAGTTGTTCATAAATGAGCGAGTACATGAGTTTTACATACTTCACAACACATCGTAGGCCTTTTTGGAGACACTTCTTTTCAGGCAATCACTTGCAGTGGGAAAGGGAGAAGGGAAAAGGACTGGATGTTTAACGCTTATACCTCGGAAATTTTCAGGCCAGTGCATTTTGGTGTAGTAGTGATCTGTGATTTTATTAGTTAGTAATCGTTACATCATAAAGTTGGAGCTGATGTATGGAACTTTTCCTCTCTTTTGGCAGTGAGTGTTCCGAGTGCCTACTTCTCTGATTGATGATGTATTTTTTTCTGTTATTTTTGTCAACGATGTTTGTGTATGCACAATCCGTCATTTTTGTCAGCCCGTACTTGTTACGATATGTTAGATTTCATATCGCATCACGTGTGGTCACTCAGTGTGCTAGCAATATTGGACAATTTGCTAAGGATAAGCAAATTATTATGCGGCCAAATTGAGAACTGTGGTGAGTTCGTGGTCTGATTAACTTGCAGATAACTTCAGTGTTCAACATCATATAGAACACACTGTCCTCTTATGCAGTGTTATTTCCGTTTCGAAAATAAATCACAATATTCATTTTAAATTAGTCTATTTTTTTTATTTTCATTCACAATGATAAAACTTTTTCTTTTTCTACTGCAGTCATTGCAATATTTTCCACAAGTTCGCTTGTGGAAAACGAATTTTGTGTGCGGTGGAGTAACAATGGCGTCGTAGCAGGAGGGGCAAAGGAGACAATCCTCCCAAATTTTAGCCTATTGGATTGTTTTTGATCCAGAGACTTTTTCAATGGTACAAAATTTGGTGTTGGCAATTTGGAATTTGGGAGCAAAATTGGAATTTTTAGCAACCTAAGTTTCTCAGTTGGAAATTTGCAGCTACCGGTATATGTTGGAATATTGCAACTTTTTGCATCTTCCCTGCTTTTTAACCCACAACGCCGCCGATTAGCTACAGAGAAATGGGCAGTTAAACGATTTGGGGCCGCTATTCCGAAGGTCCA
>Ga0209367_1010256_pt1 | contig 12587 bp, 9 predicted proteins | sample WorMetLIZISLAND2_FD_187412 | JGI IMG/M metagenome (GOLD analysis project Ga0209367, IMG submission 187412) | Marine gutless worms symbiont microbial communities from Max Planck institute for Marine Microbiology, Germany - Olavius geniculatus... ... | reverse complement strand
GCCCATCAACTGTCTCAGGGCGGAGCTGTGATCGGCGCTCATCCAGTGTTCTACCAGGAACAGAGAACGCCCTCTCCGATGAAGTGCTTGTTGCTGGAATGGCCAGTACCCACTTGGCACACTGGGAGAGCTTTGGCCAAGTTGATTCCTTAGCTTGCCAAAAGCTCGAAATATCCGCTGCAGTCTCTGTGGAATTTAGGTAATTGTCAACTTCATCCACCACCACTTCCAGCTGCCAATTACGACGAAAACTACTAGTCTCAAATAAAAGCATGTTTTGTTATATGGTTAGTAAAGTGCTCTTTCATTAACGTGTATGGAACTTTTTCCCGTTGATATGTAGTTACCGCTACCGCGGTAAATCGCAAAACGCCATTACCGTTACCGCGGTAATAACCGCGTCATATTTGCCGTCCCCACCGTATTACCGTGAAATGTCCCCCATCCCCGCGGTAATTACCGCGGTTACCGCGGTATTACCGCCTTCCCCATTACCGTGTCATCCTCTAGTCGGAAGCAATTCATGATTGCATGCGAGGTTGCTTTATGATTGCGTCGCTGTCCGTTTGCTTGTCTGTTTTGCCAGGAGCTGTAATTTAAAAACGGAAAGTCGTAAAAAGTACTAATTTGCAGTTAATTTTTCACTGCATGATTGATTATATACCGTAGCTCAAAATGTTTGGAGACGATAAAGTTAAAGGTCAAGGTCACCGGGAAAGTCTTAGCTAACCTAGAATACTGAATTTAGCAAGTGAGCTGTTGGTTATAAATATGTACAATCGTTAACATTGGTAATGATCGTATTTTCCCACGCAAAATCTACAGTGTCTATGTTATTTCGTTTACCTGATTAACTCGAAAAAGCAAATCAGAGTATGTTTGTTTGGTGAGCTGTTAGTTTTCGTGGTTTCTTGTGTGGTTACCAGATCATACAGACAAGAATGTCGTCAACGGGTGACAAAAAGTTATGTACAGTCACGCAGCCTCTACTGGTAAATAGTGTCCGACTGTGCCAAACCTTTGCCATACTGCGGTAGGCGAACAGGCATTTCCGGTCTAGGCTTCGGTGTCAATAATATTAACTTATGGAACGAACTTTCATTGGACACTAGTCACATTACTAGGTATTTCTCTAGTTAACTCATGGTCTCCAGGTAACGTCTCAAGAATTTCCTCTTTCGTCGTTTATATCCGGACTTAAGTTTACAAGTGTATCTGACACTTCACTAGTTGTGGTGGTTCTACACCGTGTCCTGAAAAAAAATCCCGGACATTTTCGATTGTAACTTAAAGAAGGATTATAAGATTATAATAATTTTTGACGCCTGTATTTCTGACAAAACTGGCGATCAACTGACTGTCCAATTTTTCACCGCACCCATTGTCTGCTTCTGCACTATCTGGGGAAACAAAATCAACAAAATATTGGAATTTTATCCTATTTTGCCTGTTCGGGTTTTCCCAGGTAGTGCAGAAGCGGACATTTAAAGAGGTGGAAACTAAAACAGTCACTTGATGATAAGTAGTGTCATAAATGCGTGCACCAAAAATTAGTAAAATTTGTCAATCGTTCTCGAAGTCACGATCGATAACGTTGGGGTGATTTTTGACGTATTTCGTTTATTTCTACTCATATTTCGTTGGTTCTGTTTTTTCCAGGTAGTGCAGAAACAGACATTGAACGAGATGAAATGTTAAACGATCGTTTGATGGCTGGTTGTGTCGGAAATATTTGTACCAAAATGTTTTTAAAATGGATATACCTTCTTCAAGTGACAATCGATAATGCTCGGGATGTTTTTTTTTCCGGACACGATGTAGAAACAATGCTTATTATTTAGGCCGTGTTGAACTTTTCCGTGACGATGACGATGATGATCAGTGAACAATGTTGCAAAGAGCGATGCGTCGAATCGCTTCTGTGCAAAGTGCACGACGTCAACCAACACTGTCGTTTCAATTTAACGAAACCCAGCGCTCAACGGAAGCCGCAGTCGTCACAGGCAGCGTCAGCAGAACTGATGGCACCGAATGATGTCTTGAAAGTGCCATTCTGCGGCAGCCAGTTGCCGGCACATATAGTCACTCAGCAACTGATTCTGTAGCCTGCAATTATCACAGTCTGACCTGACAGCTAGAGTCTGCTATGCCGGGTGGCGCAAAAACAAATGGAACTTATGTAGGCCTACATGCTTTGAGCTTGTTTGGTCAGTCGTCGTTCCGGAAACGCTTAGCGTCAATCACTGGAACGAAAGGCGATCATGTTAAACATTTTTTTATTATTTTAATTATTTCTTTTACCAATGTAATACCCTTCGTTTATTTATTTGTCCGTCTAGCTAATTACTAACTAGAAGGAGATCGCAAATCTTTGCCAACGTTACGTCGATTTTTTTTGGTTGTGTTTGCCAGGAGGCAGCACCTTCAAATACTCATCAGCTCTAAATCGGGTCAAGTCTAATTTTTGCTTGATGTTAACTGGTTAGATAATTAGCAGGATTACACAAAACGTTGTAGGCAAATTTGGCTAGAATTTTCAAAGAAGATTTAACTTAGCGCAACTCACAGATGGTTATAGATTTTGGTAATGACGCGGATCATCATTTGCTTCCAGCATACGATTACAAATTTTTTTACCATTGCGAGATACGGCAGAACGGTAAAATTTGATATAACGCTAACGACGATTTGCGTTCTCTGAATGTCCTTCCATAGTGTGCGGCAAAAAGTATTCCTTAAAGTTTTTTTTGTCATTTTCTTAACAATCGCTAAGAATTCCAAAGCGAAATTTTGAAAGTTTATCAATTATCTATTTTTTTAATCACGTAACAATGCCAAACGTGGCACTGCATTATTTTAATGACGTACATAGTCATTTCTCATTTTTACATGCAGCAGCGTGTATGCAGAACGAAAGTGTTTGTGCTGCAGAAAAAAAACACTTTTATTCGAACAACATAATAAACAGTTTGCCAGTCACTCTGAGTACTTAAAGTGTTAACCGGTTGCCAGCGTTCACACATGCATTTAATCTCTAGGTGAAATTTTTAACCGCCTTGTTGATCGGTCCCTGTGGCAAGTTGTCCCAGGTCATCTGCACCGCTGGTTTGACTTTAACGACGTGTAACGACGTTTTCGGCTTTGGCTCGAAATTGTCAATAAATAAGCCACTAAAAATAATAAGTTATAATAAAAACACTACATCTTGTTATATTAGGCTTCCGCCAACAGGGTTAGCTAGTTAGGACTTGCAATTGAGACCAGAAGATAACAGGAGAATAATTGAAAGACCAAGGAGGGCATGGCAAAACACGCTAAAAGAAAGATCTGGAGACGATGAGCATAGACTGAAGCGACAAGATGACTGCTGCCAGCGATCGTTCCAACTGCAGACGAATTTTGTCAGCGTTAAAGGTCGTCAAAGGTAAAGGTCGTCAATTTGTATAGCGCATCGTTACGAGCATGCGCACGCCTCTAATGCACTTTCGTCACTAACCAGAGCCGCCTGCCGCACGGCCACCGTCCGCAGCCTGCAGACACAGGCTGGCGCAGAGGCCGGCTAGGCAACCCCAGTCAGCTGTACCAAGGTCCCCACCTTCCGTAACCCATGTGAATGAGTTACTACTCATTTTACCGTCTCACGGAGGGTAGAAGGCTCAGTCGACCTAGTCGACCGCTGTGCTTATTCTATATTTTGTCAAATGCCATATAGGCCTAGGCCTAATGCCTATTATCAGCCTTATTAGTCGTATACTATAGCATATAACGTGCCATGTAACTGTAAAACTGTACGTAATATTAAGCTCATTTGAGCAGTGAATTTATTTGGCCAATAAGTCCATCTAAGCGAAAAACACTCTGCACTAATATTGCACACTGTAACCGAGACATTATGCTAGCCTAAAGCATAAAATATATCATTCAAACTGTTGACCCTTGGTAGACTCTGGTCTCGTAGAAGTTTTACCAAATACAGTCACTCGCCAGTCAGTACAGATCTTTAACGGGGCGACTGAAATGCGAGACTGAAAAATGGAGCACAAAAAAATGCAAAGGTGGAAAAAGTGAGACTGGACTATAAAAGAAAATAAGCACCTAGGCTGGACGGTGTTATGACATTGATATACGCGTATAATGATATTGAATTTGCACTTGAAAGACTGACATTTCTGACACTTTGGCTGACATTTCATTCAGTTGTCCATTTTTCAACTGCCTGCAGTAAAATTGCTTGAAGTGTTTGCCCACTATGCGAACAAAGGCAAGGAGACGTTTTCTCTTTTCATTGACAGCAGTATCTATAAAGTTTTGCTCCAGAGCAATCCAGGCTGTACCAGTCGCTTCTTGACTTCACAAACATTCCTCAAATTCATCTGGTAGACACACTGCTGCATGACGGTCAAACCTTACAACAGACCTGCTGTTGGGGCCCACAAATTATGATAGATGGAATTGATTGACGTTTTTTCATTTATTTCAACACGTATTATACTTGGTCTGCTTTCCCCAGGTGGTGCAAAAGCAAACGTTGGGTAAGGTGAAAACTAAAACATTTATTTAATAGCCAGTTGTGTCAGAAATATTTTTGCCAAAAATTATTCATATCTGCTAATCTTTCTTCAAGTTACGACCGATAATGTCGGAGACGTTTTTCCAGGTTTTTTGTTTATTTCAACACATATTTTGCTTGATCTACTTTCCCTATGTGTAGTGCTGAATTATACATAGGGTGAGACGAAAAACCGAATGGTCATTTTTGGTTTCATGGACATTGCTAAACGAAAGTTAGGCCTATAGGCCTGCGGTATTGTGTGCTGGTGCGAATAAATCGAGACAATGGCGACTAATATTTACAGATGATTCAGAGTTAATACCGTGATTCTAATTCGTACGACGTCGTTGGACAGCGATTGTCACACGGTTATGAAGAGATTAAACAACAGATAATTGACGATGTAGAAATGCAGCCATTATCAATGACATTTGATAATGTCGACCAAGCGACCGATAAAAACAAACATGTGCAAAAAAGTAACACTTTGTTCGTTCAAAAATACATCTCATGAACAAATATGCATTATACCTACTGCCACATACTAATATGTCTCTAAACATTATTCTACAATACATATTTGATACCTCGGATCAAAACTATATCCTAGGCTTATTTTCGTTGTCCTACTTCAAACAAGCTATGACATACAGCACGTCAGTTAATAAAATTAAACGAAATATATAAAATATTATTTAAGCAAATCGCGGATCAATCCGATATTATCACGCATTTACGAGCGTATTCACAATTATTATTCCGAATACAACACAGTGTACATTTAAGTTCGCTTAGATGAAAACAAGTAGGCCCAAGAAATGGCGTAAAACTTCAACCGACGACATAGCACCAAAAGATGTCGGCGCCAAGTGCCATCGCAATATGCGGCCGTCCGTCACTCAGAATTCTTCATCAAACATGCAACATAATCTTGACCACTAATGCCAAGATCGACATTGATTGTCTGTAGTCTGTTGTTTGCTAATGAACAGCAGACGGCCATACAACACGAAGACTGCGATAGCCGTAGGCGCGATTACGCTAAACACGTCTCATTGTCGGAAGGTTTATGACGTCAATGATCCACTGGCGTAGCCAGGATCGAGATTTAGAGGGCACTTGAAGAGTGGAGTATGAGAAGAGATCTCCCTTCCCACCAGGAAAAGAATCTAAAAGGAGGCTGTGCCCCGTCCCTAAAATTGTTCAATTTTTTGGGCTACCACGAAGCATTTTGATGAACGTTTTGCACTATATTGAGTAACTAATTAGGTTTACAAAAGGGGAAGAGCACGTACCCCCGGTGCCACCCTTGGCTACGCCACTGCACTGACCTTGACCTTGAACCTTTTCAACTAAAAATTGGCACACCGCCGCGTAATTTTTTCTGCTTTACGTACGCTTACGCCAATTTTGGCTTACTGTTTTGTTTCCGAGTACGAAACCCGTGCGAGACAGACGAACAGACGGACGGACGGACGGACAAGGCGTGTAATACGGCCTATAGGAGGACGGCTGCATAGACAAGTGACGGCGGCTAGCACTCAGTGGCTTGGCTGGAGGCTAGGATGTTATCCATCAGTGCAGCCAGTTGTCTGTGCGAGATGTTCACCCGGTCGTCGATCCACTGGTCGTCAAGGCGTAGTCTGCACACCGAGTCTACCGAGCTGGTTAACTCGGTGAACTCGTGCGGACCCAGAGCGTCTCGTAGCGCAGCGTCAAGACGTGCTCGGCGTCGGTCGATGCCGGTCTTTAGTTCGAGCGCGTCGTCGAACCGCTCGCGCAGCTCGTCGCGTTTAGCTGATAGCGCCTCCTAGCGAACATACACGAAAGTTATATCGCGTTTACACGATGAAGCATTAGCTGGTTCGTTGAGCCAGCATGTCGAGCGCTCAACTCGTCGAGCACTCATCGAGCACTCGTCAAGCTTGATCACGTGTGCAGACTGCAAAGACATAGTTCGTTCAGCACACATAAGTCACACATCAAGCATTCATCAAGTTGGCTTGATGGGTGCTTGAGTTATCAAACATGTCTGAGCAAACATTCGTCCAGCTGGCTTGAGAGCCAGTGTTCGACTTCCTATTAGTGATTAATAGTGATTAATAGTAACCTAGGCTCTATCTCGCACCGTTACTGAGATACAGCAACTTATTGGCCAAAAATCGCAAATTTTTCCCACCCGCTCTCATTTAGCGCCCTCGTTCGGGGTGACCCCCTTCGAATTTATGAAAAAGCTCTACGGTTCCTAAAACTAGAGTCTTCCAGGCAGCCGACGGTGAAGATTTGGTGATCCTAGCGTGGACCGTTTTTGCCTGATCCACCCGTGTGACGGACCTGTAGACAGACAGACGGACGGACGGACAAACAGACAGACAGACAGAATTGCGATGGCTAAGACGCGCTGAAAGCAGTAGCTGCTTTCGCGCGTAAAAACCTACCTTGTGGTCGTTGGAATCGTCTGTCGTGACAAGAAAAGCGTTATCGGCGCGTGCTAGACGATTAGCCAGCATCAGGAGCAGACGAAGCACTTTACTCTGTTCAGTGACGTACAGATGAAACGTCTCACACAGCTTAGCACTGACTCTGCCGCTTAGCATCTCAGACGCCTGTTGACCATCACAGAGCAACGAACGACAGTTATAAATTACACAGCATAAGAGCACACAGTAACTTGTTCAAGTTTGCAATGCGAGTGTTACGAGACACGGCCCTGCGAAACTCCAAAACGTACGTGTTTAAACGCTTGAGTCCTGATTGACTAAAGTGATATTATGGGCGGTTATAATAACATCGCAGACATTATGGTAAGACAGGAGACAAAGTACGTCATGAAATACCGGTAATGTAGGCCTTATTTTTAAACATACTGCTGCTGCCAACGTTGCTCTACAAACTGCGTGAATAAAATAAACATTAGGTTAACTACGTAATGCCATATTGCGTCTAAAAACAAGTAAATGTCCAGCTATCGCATCACTAACACTTCAGTTCGGCATGTAGAAAGCAAAGCTGGTTCAATTGCTGTTCTTCAGCGTTTGTCTATTTTACTGTTTTCAGCATTTTACAAATATACTGATGCAAAGCTGTAGGCCTACATACGACATCAATGATCTTGTTCGGTAAAAAGCTTTATCTTCAGCCGCAACGATAAAAAGACAAGGAGCTGTTCATTGTAGACAAAAAACAAGCACATTGAAAAGACAGGTGACAAATAGAGGCGTCCGAACAAGAACGCGTTGGCAAGATGTGAAAACGTACTGCGTGAAAGAAGACCGCCGACTATACGGCAGGTGATGCAGATAGATCACTAATGCGACATACCACAGCAACAGGTAAAAAGGTAAATACCCAGTACACGCTGCTTACACGAGTCAGGCTCGCGTCCAGAAGCGCTTTTCAATCTTGGAAGTAGCAGCTGACTGCATGACAAAAAAGGATAACGCACTGCAGCTAAACTGCTCATTATAAAACGCGCTTGTCTTTGCTCTGCGCTTGCATTACGAAGAATTGGATCCGCGGTACAGTTAGCAGACATACCACTGCTCCAATTCGCCACACGAGGCCTTCACCCGCTGGACCGTAAACTACTATTTATTTCCCATCCCCGTGAGGGTAGGAGGCTGAGTTGACCCGAGCATACAGTACTATACATGGTTAGGAACTTGACCACGTTGCTTGTAAATTACCGGCAGTAAAATTCAAATCGCAACCTAAAAGATTAAAGGTTATTAGTCCTATTTTTTATAAGATTTTAAAGTAGAGTAGAGTTTCGAATTATTCAAAACCCTAATCTTAGCCATAAAATCCCTCCAATAAAATTTTCTCACATAAATCATGGAGTAAAAACCCCGAGTTACTGGAAACTGTACTCAAAATTTAATTCAATTTTTGATTCTATTTAAATTCTTTTAAGCACTACAAACAATCATTATCACAGAAAGCTTCGCGATAGAAGAGGGGACCATATCGACAAAGAACAAACTACAGAAAGCACACGGTCTATTTGCTATATGAGTGACGTCGGAGTGTAACACAATGTACATAGCTGATGACTGAATAGCTTTCACATGAAGACATTAGCCATGCACATCTTAATCAAATGATTATTTTGTATTTACGGTGTAGGTTTCAATAAAGTCAGTGTAACGTCGTCATACCGCAGCTAACGCCTGTTGCGCTTTAAGCAGTTGTTCAGTCAAACGTTGCTTTTCCTCTGACAGAGCTTGTAACTTGCTCCTCACACAGCAAAGCAGGCTTGCCTGGAACAGTCAGATAAACCACGTTTAAGCCTGCAGGGCAATATGATCAATGATAACGCCTCATTAACGCATACAGCGAATATATCAACCTTAGTCATACACGTGTTGAAATGGAACCAAAAATATTAAACGAAGAAAGTAAAACGGTGATCAGAGAAAACATGAAACTAGCATCAACTGCGATGGGCAAATTGAACACCAAAGGCACAATGATAATTAACAAGCCGGCGGCAGCGATAAGTACTTCCGGTGTGACGCTCCGTAGCTTTAAAATAAATTTTCTGTAAAGAGCAATGTACACTTTTAACCTACTTATATATAATAAATATCGGACTATCAACGCGTGTAGCTACGGTCGGTAGCCTATACTCAAAGCAGAGGAGTTCCAACCTTCAGATGGTCCGTCGACGATAGACTGTCGTCGTCAGCGAGCCTGAGTTCGGCGGAACATTGGTCGTCGGTGGTTTCAGTCGAGCTGGAGACGCTCAGCGGTCTGACGACATGGTCGAACACGCCGTGCACGTAACACGTCGGCACGCGGTACGACGACAACAGAACCCGACGTAGTTCAGCGTCCTCTCCAGCGTCACCCAGGCCGCGGATCAACATCCACGACTTCCGGTCGTACTCCACTTCAGCCGGCGTTAGCGATAGTACTTCCGGTGCTAGGGGCGTGGCTTCACCACGCGTCGATGCGACGAAATCCGGACGGCCGTCGACCATGTCGTCACCGGCGCCCGCGGTCCGCGGGGACGTCGTCTCGGACTTGGTATCAATCCCGCTGTCGAAGGAGTCCGACTTGCGTGCCAGTCCGGCGCAACTCGGTTCGCCGCCTGTCCTGTCTCTGTCTGAGATGGCATCAAAGCGCAGGTGCTTGAAACTGTCCGCCGCCGACGACGACTGACGGCGTTCCACCAGAGAACGACAACGTCGACGACGTCGTCGGACCTCATCCTCGCTGAACTCATTCCGTCTCCTGCCGCGAGACGTCTTCGCTTCGTCGGAACGGGACCGCCTCGGTCGAAGGACGCCCGGACGTGTCCAGTGCGGCGTCGGTTTCCGCTTACAGGAAGCAGCTGTGCCGGCCGACATCGAGAAGGAAATGATGACTTTCGACGTTTCGTCGCCGTCCTCCACCTTGACGCCACCTGCCGTCGTCGTTGATGGCACACCCATCGATTCCTGAGGCGTTATTTCTTCCCTTGAACTGTGACCGTCGACGATCTTGCCCGAAGCGCCGTTCGACGTGTTCGGCGGCAAGCTGTCGGTAGCGGCAGCGGCGTCTGGATCAGTCTCGAGGACGACGGATGACGTAGAAGACAGACAAGTGTCGGCGGGTGACTGATCTACGGCCGGTGCAGGCGCTTGCTGTTGCTGCCGGTACAGATCAGCGGCAGCTTTCATCAGCGACCCAGCGTCCAGCGGAGTCTGGCGCTCCCTGCGGCAGCGTCGGTCCAACGTTCCCGGCATCGACTGAGTTCCCAGACGCCGAGCGTCGTCGTCGTCGTCGACATTGTCGAAGACCGGTGAAGTCGACGGCGGAGATCTCGTCGGCGTGACGGAGAAGCTCTCCGGCCGGGGCGAGCGGCGTCGGTAGTTACCACCGAAACCACGCCGACTGCACGCCGCGGCTCGGTTACTCAGATAAGACTCGCTCACTCTAAATCACAGATACGGCAACTATGTAAAACTTAGTTGTCATCGCTCTTTTGACGCAACTAAATGAAATAGTGGTGTAAAGTATGTGTTTAGTTAACGCAGCCAAGTCCTTTGTTGCGGCAACGTAACTTAGTTGCAGCGACTAAGTTTCACTTAGTTGCGGCCACCGTATGTTTTAGTTGCCCGCACTTACTTGACGCAACTAAGTGAATTAGTTGCGTCAAGTATTATTTAGGCACCACAACTATATGATGTCTAGCGACAACAGAACAGAGTTGTGGCAAATAAGTTGGTTTTGCCACGACTGAGTTCTATAATTAAGTTCACCAGACGAAACTAATTATAAAACTTTATGGTTAAAGAAGCCAGCGACACACTAAATAGCCTAGTATGTAGGCCTATACACTGAAAAAAGTAGTGCTGAAACGATAGCACTTTTAGAGTGCTACACTTGGTTTGACACTTAAAGAGCTGTTCGTAGCACTTAAAGTGCTGTATTCGCAGCACTGGTTATAGCACTTTAAAAGTGCTGGCAAATTCAGTCTTGTAAAGTGCTGTGTTTGCCAGTGCCTGCAAGTACAGCACTTAACAAGTGCTGATAATAATCCAAGATTAATTGCACCGTACATCATCAGAAGTTATCCAACAGACACTTAAAAACTCCATTCTGATATTGTACATATGTTGTCTTGTATCAAAGACATAAGTTGTACAAACTTATTAAACTTGGTTATTAATATTATGACAATAGCTAAAAATGCTGGCTTTCACATAGGCCTACTCTTAATTGCATCTACATTCGCACAGTTATTTTTGTTTTCTTCGGTAATTCGTCATTTGTAGTGGATAAGCTTAGAACTAAACGAACATAGGCCTAGGCCGCTGGCCCGCTGAGTCAGTCAGTTACTGCGGTCTGGCTGAACAGACTTGTTGTCGCCGGCGTCTTGACGGGGAAACTGGACTAATTAGCTCGTGCACGCCAGGCGTGGGCTGCTGCAACTGCAGCTGGACATCGGTCCTGTTGATGCATACAGACCAGTGCAAATGACCTACATTATGCCTGCCCAGGGAAACAGTCTGGCCGGCTCAGGCTCAAGGTTGGCCTGCGTTCACTCTGTTCAAATCTGTTGAATACAGAACTTGAGATGGAGATGCTTGCCATTGCTTGCTGATGTTGTCAGTTATACAGTGATAATAGCCTATAGGCCTATGCGTTTCAGTCATGTCAACTTTGAGATGTAGGCCTAGCATTTCTTTGTATAATTGAATACGTTCACTGTAACCACGTATTATAAACTGTTGTTTTCTTGTTGTTGCAGTGATAAAAGAGATGGGAAGCTTGACCAAATCGACATCTTGGACGCTATGCTTAGTCTGCTGCTGCATCTTTATCGACTCTGCGCGCAACTCCACATCCACACCGCCTCCTAGAGTGTTACTTTGTAGGCCTACTGTTACACACTGTAGGCCTGCAAAGCTGATTGTAATCTAATGTGTATGTGCTGACTGTTGCCCTTAAATGTGACTGGTTGGTTGATTATATTCTTACGTGTAAGGTTACGTTTGACTGTTTTCCTGATAGTTTGTTGACGAATAAAGACGTTTGTGTGCAACATGTTTTAAGATGTTTGTTCTTTAGACATGAACTGGATGGTTATTGGATGGGATGGTCCTGCTCTTCTTGTCGTAATGGCCAAGTTTTGCTGACTTTAAAGATAGGCCTAAGTCTTGCACTACACTATGACAGGCATACAGTACTCGGCTGCAAATTTCCGAACTTTGGTCTTAGACTAAATTCAGTGAAACTTCACCTCACCCACAGAGTCAAAATGCTAGTAGTACGCCGCACAGAATTAGCATTTTAACTATACTGTGGATATCCCAGAGTGCAATAGTTTTAACTAAAGACTGCCCCTGTGGCAAATGAGTAGATATTTGCTGTGAACTAATAAGTTAGCTACAACAAAGACGTGCATAGTTATTGCAAGTGATACAGTTACTTATAGCAATTAATGCAGCATAGTTGCTGCAGTAATTCGCATAGTTGTGGCAACTATTCTAAACAACTAAGAACTTAGTTGCTGCTACTAAGTGCATACTTGCGGCAAGAAAGGAAC